>Ga0164243_10000328_pt1 | contig 97059 bp, 89 predicted proteins | sample OricompcompostOP_FD_108781 | JGI IMG/M metagenome (GOLD analysis project Ga0164243, IMG submission 108781) | Organic Plus compost microbial communities from Emeryville, California, USA - Original compost - Organic plus compost (OP) | ecosystem: Engineered > Solid waste > Mixed feedstock >... | reverse complement strand
GCACGATCACGTCGGGACGCAGCCTTCCCTCGTCAGTCTCGACCGAAACCTCGGACTGGAAATCGGCATAGGGCGACAGGCCCGCCTGTTCGAGCACGTTCCGGAGGCTCTGTTCGCCCCAGCGGCCCCGCGCCTTGGGGCTGGCGCGCAGGGCATTGACCAGCTTCGCCGCCTCGTTTCGCACCTCGCTCTGTCCGGCCCGGACGAGTTCGACCGCCTCGCGCAGACCGGCATAATGTTCGATGCGCTCGCTTTCGACCTTCCTGAGATTCTCTTCGTAGCGCTTGAGCGTGGTCTCGACCGGCTGGAGCACCGCCTTCAGCCGTTCCTGGTGCATCTCGCCGGCCTGATTGAAGCGCGCATCGGCACGCTCCAGGAAATGCTTCTGCGCCTCGCCCAGCAGCTTGCCGCCGATTTCGCTGAACTGGGCGCCAAGCGCTTCCCGGGCCTCGCGCAATTCGGCCAGCCGCTCTTCGAACGCCCGGTCCCTTTCGGCCTGGGCCGCCGTCAGCTTGGCGCATTCGGTCCGCGCCTCGGCACAATCCCGCCGCGCCGCCTCGAGCTGCGCATGCAGTTCCGGAACCTGCCGGGCGCGTTCCTCTGCCGCGGCAAGCGCCGCGACTCGGTGACGGCTGCCCGCGTACCAGCCGGCTGCGGCACCGGCCGCAAGCACGAGGATGAGGATGAGCAGGATCGAAAGGTCCACTGCGGACTCCATGACAGGAACGAACAGCGAACCTAGAACAGGCGAGCGGACGGCTCAATAGGCCGGCGCACCTTCAATTTTCGGCAGCGATTGGGTCAGGCGGCCTTTTTCGGCTGTTCTTTCCGGAGCTTGGCGAGCTTCCTCAGGATCATGTCGCGCTTCAGCCGGGACAGATGGTCGATGAACAATATCCCGTTCAGATGATCCATCTCATGCTGCAGGCACACGGCGAGCAGACCCTCGAGATCCTCTTCGTGCTGCACGCCCTTCTCGTCCAGCCAGCGCGCGCGGATCCGTTCGGGACGCTCGACCTCGGCATATTGCTCCGGCACCGACAGGCAGCCCTCATTATAGGGCCGCACGCCCTCGGACGTGGAGACGATCTCGGGATTGATGAAGACGCGCGGCTCTCGAACCGGCTCCCCGCCTTCCTCCTTCGGCTCCTGGAGATCCATCACCAGCAGGCGCTTGGGAACGCCGACCTGGATCGCGGCAAGCCCGATGCCCGATGCCGCGTACATGGTCTCGAACATATCGTCGATCAGCGAGCGAATCTCATCCGTAACCGCCTCGACTGGCGACGAAATCTGCCGCAGCAGCGGATCCGGTACTTCGATGATCTTCAGGATTGCCATGCGACAGGAAGTAGGAATTCGGGCATGAAGCGTCAAGCAATCAGGCCAGCGGCCTGCGCGCCCTCAACGCCTGTGCGAGCGTTCCCTCGTCGAGATAGTCCAGCTCGCCGCCGACCGGCAGCCCATGGGCCAGTTGCGTGATGCGGACCGGGAAGCGTTCGAGTCGGTCGGCGAGATAATGGGCGGTGGTCTGGCCTTCGAGCGTCGCGTTCATCGCCAGCACCACTTCGTCGATTCCGCCCTGGGCGATCCTGCGCACCAGCGCCTCGATGTTGAGGTCTTCGGGACGCACGCCTTCCAGCGCCGACAGCCGGCCTCCGAGCACATGGAATTTCCCGGGGAACAGCCGCGCGCGGTCCAGTGCCCACAAGTCCGACACCTCCTCGACCACGCACAGCAGATTTCCGTCGCGGCGCGTGTCGGCGCAGACGGAGCAAGGATCGACGGTATCGACATTGCCGCAGATGCTACAGACTGCCAGGCGCTCGTTAACCGCCTCGAGCGCGCGCAGCAGTGGGCTCAGAGCCGCCTCGCGCTTCTTGAGCAGGTGGAGCACCGCCCGCCGTGCCGAGCGCGGCCCGAGGCCGGGCAGCCGGGAAAGCGCCTGCGTCAACGCCTCGATTTCAGTGGAAGCCATCCGACGGAGATAAGGCCCGGAGGGCGCGCTTGCCAAGCGGCTGGCGGGATATAGGGAGGGCACATGCGGATCGCTTTCATGGGAACACCGGATTTCGCCGTCCCCAGCCTCGACGCTCTGGTCGCGGCGGGCCACGAGATCGTGGCGGTTTATTGCCAGCCGCCGCGTCCGGCGGGCCGCGGCAAGGGCCTGCGCCCCTCCCCGGTTCAGGCGAGCGCCGAGGCCGGCGGCCTGCCGGTGCGGACGCCCGCCAGCCTGCGGGACGCCGACATGCAGGAGGAATTCGCCGCGCTCGACCTCGATGTCGCGGTGGTGGCTGCCTACGGACTCATCCTGCCGCCGGAGATCCTGGCGGCGCCGCGCTGGGGCTGCCTCAACGTCCATGCCTCGCTGCTGCCGCGCTGGCGAGGCGCGGCGCCGGTGCAACGGGCGATACTGGCGGGCGACCGGGAGACCGGCGTCAGCATCATGCGGATGGAGCAGGGGTTGGACACCGGACCGGTGCTGGCCGTTCGCCGCACCGGGATCGACCGCAAGACCGCCGGCGCGCTGACGGCAGAATTGGCAGCCATGGGCGCGGCACTGATGGTCGAGGTCCTCGAAACCCTGCCCTCCCGCAAGGCAACGCCCCAGCCCGCCGAGGGCGTCACATACGCCGCCAAGATCGACAAGGCGGAGGCGCGCCTCGATTTCACCCGCAGCGCCGAGGAGGCCGAGCGCCAGGTCAGGGCCTTCAATCCCCAGCCCGGTGCCTTCTTCGAATTGGAAGGTGAGCGGATCAAGCTGCTCGAAGCCGACGTGGCCGAGGAGTCGGGCGAACCCGGCATGGTGATCGACGATGCGCTCACCATCGCCTGCGGGACCGGTGCCCTCGCCCCGCGGATCGTCCAGCGCGCTGGCCGTGCCGCCATGACGTCATCCGAACTGCTCCGGGGTTGGCCCATCCCAGCAGGGACACGCCTTTCGTGACCCGCTTCCGGCTCATCGTCGAATATGACGGGCGCCCCTTCATGGGGTGGCAGCGCCAGGGCCACGGCCCCTCAGTCCAGCAGGCACTAGAGGAAGCGGTGGAGGCGATCACCGGCGAACGCGCCGTGCTCCATGCCGCGGGGCGCACCGATGCGGGGGTCCATGCCCTCGCCATGAGCTGCCATGTCGATATCGCCCGGCCGATCTCCGCCTTCCGCCTGAGCGAGGGGCTCAACGCCAAGCTTCGGCCGCAGCCGGTCGCCGTTCTGAAGGCCGACGTGGTGCCGGACGATTGGCACGCCCGCTTCAGCTGCATCGGCCGCCGCTATCTCTACCGGATCGTGAACCGCCGGGCGCCGCTGGCGCTGGATGCCGGGCGCGGCTGGCACGTGCGGGTGAAGCTTGATGCCGATGCCATGCATAAGGCGGCCCAGCATCTGGTAGGACGTCACGACTTCACGACTTTCCGCTCGGTCCATTGCCAGGCGGAAAGTCCGATCAAGACGCTCGATCAGCTCGACGTGCGCCGTGTCGGCGACTCCATCGAGATCTTCGCGGCGGCGCGATCGTTCCTGCACCATCAGGTGCGCTCGATGGTGGGATGCCTGCAGCTGGTCGGTCGTGGACGATGGACGGCGGATGACCTGAAGGCGGCGCTTCAGGCGCGGGACCGCGCCGCCCTCGGCCTCAATGCGCCTTCCGACGGGCTGTATTTCGTCGAGGCGCTGTATCCGGAGGATGCCGGCTCGGCGGCAAACAGCCGCTGAAGCGAGGATTCCAGCATCTGCAACTGCCAGAGGAGGCGTCCGTGCTCGGCCCGTCCCGATCGATGATCGGCCGCCAGTCGCGCAATCGCATCGGGATCGAACCAGCCGAGTTCCGCCAGTGCGGTGCCCTGCCCGCCCGCGGCCGCACGATCGGCAAGCGGCCCACGGAACCAGGCACTCACCGGCGTGACGAAGCCCATCTTGGGGCGATAAAGAACGTCGTCAGGAAGATAACGTCGCAGCGCCCGCTTCAGCAGCCACTTGCCGGTGCCGCCGCGCAGTCGCATTCGAGTCGGCAGGCGCGCCGCGAACTCGACGAGGCGATGGTCCAGTAGCGGCTCACGGGCTTCGAGGCCCACCGCCATGCTCGTCCGGTCGACCTTGGTCAGAATGTCGCCGGGCAGCCAGATCTTGAGGTCGGCATATTGGGCGCGGGACAGGGCATCCTCGGCCGGCGCCTCGCGCATCCGCTCGACATAGCGTTGCTCGCCGCGATGCCCCTGGACGGCACGCACGAAATCCGGGCGATAGATGAAGTCCCGGATACGCGGCGCCGTGACGCCTACCGCCAGCGCATAAGCTTCCTCGCCGCTCGTTCCGATCGCAAGCAGGGTTGTCCGGGCTCGAAGGAAGCGCGGCGCCCAGTCGAGCTTGGGATAAGCCGCCCCCATCAGCCCCACCGCCGTGCGCGCCGCAGACGGCAGCAGGCGGCGGACCCGCTCCTCGGCCTGATGGAACCGGTAGCGACGGTATCCGGCGAACGTCTCGTCGGCTCCGTCGCCGGACAGCGCCACCGTGACCCGCTCGCGGGCCAGTTCACAGACCCTGTAGGTCGCCAGCGCCGAGGCGTCCGCGAACGGCTCGTCGAAGGCTTCTGCAAGCGTGCCGATCAGGCCGAAATCCTGGGCCGCAACGATCCGGCTGCTGTGCCGGGTGGCGAACCGCTCGGCGACCGCCTGGGCGTAGCGGCTCTCGTCATGGTCGGCTTCGTCGAAGCCGATCGAGCAGGTTTCGACCGCCCGCCTGCTCGCTTCCGCCATCAGCGCGACGACCGCGCTGCTGTCGACGCCGCCGGAAAGGAAGGCGCCGAGCGGGACGTCGGCGACCATCCGCGAGTGGACCGCGTCGCGCAGGATGGCGACCAGTTCCTCTTCGAGCGCCGCGGGGGAGCCTTGGGACCTGCTGGTGAAATCCACGTCCCACCAGCCGACCGGACGGGCGCGGCGGCCTCGCCTCAGCATCAGATAGTGACCGGCAGGCAGCTTCTGCACGCCGGCGACGAAGCAGGTGTCGTCGGGAACATAGCCGAGCGCGAGATAATCCTCGATCGCGCGGGGTTCCGGCGCCCGGCGCAACAGCGGATGGACGAGCAGGCCCTTGAGCTCGGAGGCGAAGATCAGCGATCCGTCCGACAGTTCGGCATAATGGAGCGGCTTCACTCCCAGCCGGTCGCGGGCGAGGAACAGGGCATCGATGCGGCCGTCGTAGAGGGCAAAGGCGAACATGCCGTGGAGGCGCCGCAGGCAATCCTCCCCCCATTCGCGCCACGCGGCCAGCAGCACCTCGGTGTCCGAACTGGTCCGGAAATTGTGCCCCTTGCTCTCCAGCTCCCGACGAAGATCCCGGAAATTGTAGATTTCGCCGTTGAAGCTGACGACCAGTTTCCCGTCCTCGCTGGTCATCGGCTGGGTGCCGCCTTCCAGATCGATGATCGAGAGGCGACGGTGGCCGAGGCCGATGCCCGGGCCGGTCCAGATGCCACTGCCGTCCGGCCCGCGATGCGCCTGCACGTCGGTCATGATTCGCAGCCGCGCCGGATCGATCGGCTTTACGGTGTCGAGATGGAAGATGCCGGCGATGCCGCACATGGCTCAATGCCCTCCGGCAGCCGAATCCGCGAGCCGATCGACCGGCCCCAGGGTGGCCAGGAAGGCGTCGATCGCCGGACGCGGGCTGCTGTCCCCGGCAGACGCTTCGGCAGATACCAGCACCGCCACCGCCCGCTGCGGCCCGCCGAACAACCGCGTCTTCATCGTTTCCACTTTCACCGAGACCGGCCTCCCCGTCAGTATCCCGCCGACACGATAGAAGGTCGCGACTTCCCGCACAGTCCCGGACGAGACGATCCGATCCAATCGTCCGCCAGGAGGCGGCGGACCGTTGCCGATCCAGGTCCAGCCGCTCTCCGGGCCAGCGGCGCCCTGGCCGAATCCGACCAGTTCGCGCCCTTCCCCCTGTCCGGCGAAAACGGCGATGGCGAGGTCGACGTCATGGCCGCCTGAATTCCGGTAGCGCGCCAGATGAAGCCGGTCTGCACCCGCGAAATGCGGCTGCCAGCGAACAGGTTTCTCGATCCGGACCTGCTGCCACCCCGTAGGGACGGGCATCGACCAGTGCTGCGGCACCGGTCGAGTCCCGCCGGCGGCGATCCGATCGGACCAGATCTGCGGACTTGCCGCCAGCAGCAGGGCAGCAAGGCCCGCCGCTCCAAGCGCGGATGCCGAGACGGTGCCTTCCGGCCTTGCCGGCTGGAGACGGGCCGGTTCGAACCAGGCATCCCCGGGGCCGCGATCGAAGAAGCGCCACCCCGCCGCCATCAGCAGGGCGATGACGATCGCGAAGAAGATCCAGCCGTAGACGACATGGTCGAAGCCCTCGGCGAAGGCGATGCTGGTGAGCGATGCGATGGCGATGGTGCCCCAGGCCCTGATCCCATTGGTCAGCACCGGGATGACAACCGCGGCGACCATGAACAGCAGGCGCCGACGGTTCGACCGGAAGCAGAGATTGGCGACCAGCGCGCCATAGGCGACCATCGCCACCAGGAATTTCACCCCGGAACAGGCCTCGGCCACCTCGAAAAGGCCGGCTGGCGTCGAGATGAACACGCCCTCGAGATGCGCCGGAATGCCGACGAGCCCGAGCAGCGCCATGCACATATGCGCCGTGAGCATCTGCATCGGCGGCACCAACTCTTCGCCGAAGGGCACGAGGAACAGGGCGTAGAAGAGCGGAAAGGCCAGGCCGCGCGTGGCGACACTGCCGAGCGACAGGGCAACCGCGCCCTGGAGCATGACGATCAGCGCCGCATGACGCAGGAGGGCGACGCCGCCGGCCTCGCCCAGCAGCCAGAGCACCCCGCCCGCTCCGACGACGGCCAGGCCGGGAAGCCAGGGCCGCGGCGAAAGCGGCCGCAATTCGGGCAGCCGCTGCCAGACCAGCCAGGCGATGATCGGCGGAATGAGCAGGCAATGGTTGAAGGTCGAGCTTTCCAGCCAGATTCCCGCCATGTCCGCGGCGTCGCGGCGGAACAGCAGCAGGATTCCCGCTGCGATCAGCCCGAGCAGCAGGAGATGGCCGCGCCACGCCCGGTCCTGGCGTGAGGCAACGGCGTCGCCGGCCGGTAAGGCCGCCGTCATGCAGCTGCCCTCGATCGGAACCCCATGATCTCCCCGAGCGGCGCCAGGCGCGCGGTCCAGGAATATTGCGAATGCATCCGCTGCCGCCCTGCCCTCCCGAGCATGGCCGCACGCGCCGGATCGGCGAGCACTTCCGAGACTGCCTCGGCCTGGGCATCTGCCCCATCGGCAAGCAGCAGATGAACGCCCGGCTGAGCGTCGATCCCTTCCAGGGCTGCAGAGGAGACCATGGTCGGCCGGCCCATGGCCAGGGCTTCCAGCACCTTGTTCTGGATCCCGCGGGCAATCCGAAGCGGTGCCACCACGACGTCAGCCGCAGCGAGCCAGCTTCGGACGTCGGGAACCGCCCCGGTGACCCGGGTCCCGTTCCGCCCATCGAGACTGCGCACAATATCGGTCGGATTGCGGCCGACGATTGCGAAGCGGGCATCGTCCCAACGTTCGCGCAGGCGCGGCATGACGTCATGGGCGAACGCCGCCACCGCCTCCACATTGGGGCGGTAGTCCATCTGCCCGGTGAACACGATCAGCGGACCCGCGCCGCGCTCCTTCGCGGCAAGCGGCTCAAAACCGGCTTCGGGATCGTAGAAGCCGAGGTCGATGCCGTTTCCGAGCGCGCGTATGTCCGCCGTGGCCGAGCCGATCCGGCGCTGGAACAGGGCGGCTTCCGCCTCGCTGACGAACAGGCTGACATCGGCACGCAGGGCAGTGGCGCGCTCGAAGACGAGCAGCCGATCGGCCTCGCGCCGGTAGAGCCAGGCGGTCGGCCCTCGCCCGGAGGCCCCATAGTCGGCGAACTTCGCCGAATCCGCATCGACGAAATCCATCACGAAGCGCGAGGCGGCGGTCGCCGGGACGAACTGCGCCATCTGCCCGGAAAAGGCGAAGATGACGTCAAGCGGCCTCGACGCCAGCATCCGGTCCACGAACGCCTGCAGCGCCGCGCTGCGGAACAGCGCGGTCGATAGCGGCTCCCCGGTGGCAAGTGCGCGAACGGCGCGGAGCCGGTTGCGCGGTCGAACCTCGACGAAGCATTGGCCGAGCCCGTCGCCCAGCGCGGATCGCAGGCCCGAAAGATGCGCCGCATCCCCCGGATCGTCGGCGAAGCATGCAAGATGCACGCGTGCCAGGCCGCACAAGTGCCTGAGGATGTGGAAGGAGCGGATCTTGTCACCCCGGTCCGGCGGAAACGGGATGCGATGGGCGAGGAACAGGATCTCCCCCATCAGCCCAGCCCCCGCGCGATGATCGGTCCGATCCGGTTGGCGACCCACAAAGGGAGCCTCTTCCACACCTCGATCCGGAGCCGGTATTTGGGATCCAACGGGTTGATCGTCCGCGGCTCGGCACCGTCCGTGCTGTACCGCGCATAAGTGAGCGGTTCCGGCTCGAAGCCCCAATTCTTCTTGTAGGCGAAGGCGCCGGTGCCGACCTTCGATCGACCGAAGTCGAAGCGGATGCAGCCACGCCGGACGGCATGGCGCATGAGTTCGAAATACATCAGCTCGTTGGCGCGAAGCGACCGGGCGGCACGTGTACCCCCGCCCCAATAGGGATAGACGCAGCCCTTGAAATAGAAACTGAGCACACTCGCGACCGGGCGCCCATCGGCACGAACGGTCAGAATATCGGCGTTGTCCCCGAAGAAATCGATCATCGTATCGAACAGGCTTCTCGGGAAGACGGGGGTTCCGAGGTTGCGGACACTCTCCGCATAGACGGCATGGTGCGCCCGCCGATCGTTCGGACCGCGGCCGACGGACACCGCCAGCCCCAGGCTCTGGGCCCTGCGGACTTCTGCGCGCTGCTTGCGCGGGATGGCCTTCAGCAGCGCCTCGTCGTCGTCGGCAAGATCACGCGCGAAGCCGGCATGGTTGCCGGTTTCGGCGGCAAACCCGTCGGGAACCGGGCCGCCGCGCAATTCCACGCTGCCGCAGCGGGACTTGGACGCAAGCGCAATCGCGGCCCGTGCGAGCAGACGGATCGTCTGCTCGTCGTCCGCAAGGATGCCGCCGCCCACTCCAAACCCTGACGAGACCAGGGCCGAGCCGAACAGGCGGGACCGGATCTCGGTCACCGGCAGCAGGCCGACGATGGCGCGCCCCCGCTCGGCCACCAGGAACCGTCCGGCATGGCCAGTACCCGCGGCGACCGCCCTCACCCAGGCGGGGCGATGAAAGAGCGTGGCGCGCGGATGGCCGAGGAGGAAGCGATCGATGCGGGCGCATTCCCTGCCGTCGTCGGCATCGACCGACCGGACGATCGGCCCGGCAAGACCGGCATAAGCGTTCACGGCAGCCGCATCCTTTCGTGTGCGACCACGTCATCGGTGCGTCCCCATGGGAATTCATCGAGTAGTTTCGATAGCTTGCCTTCCATTGCTGATAAGCGGCTGTAATGCCTGAGGCGGGACTTCAGCGGAGCGTTGCGGACCCTGGGCTGGTCTCGATCGATCTCCCACGGATGAAAGTAGAAGATGGCGGGCTGCTCGCGGCGCTGCTGCTCCCGGATCGCCCGGCGCGATACGGCGAACGGAAGCAGCCGGAAGAAGCCGCCGCCGGCAACGATCCGCTTGCCCGCGATCATCGTCGTGGTGACCGGAAGCTCGATCAGCGGCGAATCCGGCAGCGGGCGATGGGCACAAGCCGGCGCCTCTGGCCATCCGTAATGGTCGTGGCGGAGCGGCGCCACGCTCGACGAATAGTCGTAGCCCTCTTCCGCCAGCACCGAATGGGCCCAGGGGGTCCGCGGATCGATCGAGAAGCTCGGGGCCCGATAGCCCCGCGGGCTCTGGCCGCAGGCGTCCTCGATCGCGATCTGGGACCGCTGCAGGTCGGCGCGGAATTCGGCTGGCGTCATGGTGAAGACGCGGCGATGGTCCCAGCCGTGGCTGGCCACCTCATGCCCGGCCTCGGCGATCTGCCGGACGAGCGCCGGGAAACGCGCCGCCACCCATCCAAGCGTGAAGAAAGTCGCCTTGACGTCAGCCCGGGCGAAAATATCGAGCACGGCGCGGCTATTACGCTCCACCCGCTGCGGCAGCCGGTCCCAGTCGTCGCGATCGATCACATTCTCGAAGGCGCCGACCTGGAACCAGTCCTCCACGTCGACCGACATGGCATTCAGCAGCCCCTGCTGTGCCGCTTCGACGTGCGGACGGCCGAGCCGCCGTTCAGGCGGCATTGTGCCGGTAGCTCTGCACCCGTTGGTCATGTTCCACCCAGTCGATGAGCAGGGTCAGGATCCGCCGCAATGCACTCTCCTGCTCCGCAACCTTGGCCTCGAGCGCTGCGATGCGCGCTTCGTAGAGGACGTGGTCGACGGCAGGCTCCGGCTCCGGCTCCACCGGACGCGTGGTCGCGGCAACCCTGAGCGGCAACACCCGCTCCTCGGTCGGGAGCGGCGTCTGCGCCTCCGCGCGCGGCTCGGAGGGCTGTTCCGGCTGCGGTGCAGGCGCGACGGCCGGGGTGTCGGCGGCGAGATCGGCCATCACCGCCTCGACGGCTTCACCGTCGATGGTCGAAAGCTGCTCGACCGCTGCGAACAGCAGTAGGCGGCTCGCCAGCTGGTTCACCCGCCGCGGGATGCCGCCGCTGTGGCGATGGAGGGCGAAGAAGGCCTCCGGCGTGAACTGCGGCCGTCCCTGCCATCCCGCGAGCGTCAACCTGTGCTCGATATAGGGCCCGAGCTCGGCTTCCCCCATCGGATCGAGATGGTGGGTGGCGATCACCCGCTGGCGCAGCTGCTCGAGCGCGGCGGAGGCAAGCTTCTGGCGGAATTCGGGCTGGCCGAGCAGCAGGATCTGCAGCAGCGCCTGCCCGCCGATCTGGAAGTTGGAGAGCATCCGCAGCTCTTCCAGCGCCGAAATCGACAGGTTCTGCGCCTCGTCCACGATCAGCAGGGTGCGCTTGCGGGCGCGCGCCTGCTCATCCAGCCAGCGCTCGACCTCGTCGAGGAGCTGGGCCTTGCTCAGGCCGGCAACTGCCAGTCCCATGCCCTGGGCGGCGAGGCGGAGCATGTCGTCGCCCTCGACCTGGGTGGAGACCAGGCTGATCGCGTTGAGCCGAGCGCGGTCGATGGTGGTCAGCAGATGCTGCGCCAGCGTCGACTTGCCGGCACCGACCTCGCCGGTGATGACGATGAAGCCTTCACCCTGGGCCAGGCCATATCCGAGATAGGCCATCGCCTTCTTGTGCGTGCGGCTGTCGAAATAGAAGCGGGCATCCGGGGTGAGCCGGAAAGGCTGCTCGCTCAGGCCATAATAGTCCGTGTACACGCCGCCTCCTCAGAACTGGTATCTCAGGCCCAGCATCGCTGCGCCGATCGTGCTCGCGTCTCCGCCAGCGTCTGTCGTGTAGAGCCCGACCGAGGCCTCGCCCTGCAGCCGCTCGTAGAAGAAGTTGCGGTAGTAGGTGGCCGTCAGGCCGCTGCTGAAGACATTGTCCTCGCCCGCGATCCCGCTGTCGTACCAGCTCGCATAAGCGTCGAAGTCCAGGCCCGAGGTGCGGGTGAGGCTGCGGCCGAGCCCGGCCTGTAGGGTCGCGCTCTCCTCGACCACGCCGCGCAGCGGGAAGACGTCCACGTCGGGCGTCAGATATTTGCGCCGCGCATAGCCCAGGCCGACCTGGACGTCCCAGGGTCCGCGGCCGCCCGAAAACAGGATTCCGACCCCGCGGTTGCGGAAGTTCGATCCGGCGATCGACTGGAAGGCATCGTCGAAGCACCGCCCGGTCCCAGGCTCGGTGCCGAAGATGCACCCGCCGCCGATACCGCCAGTGAAACCCCGATTATCGAACTTAAATTCGCTCGGCAAGCCACTGACATTGCTGATGACCAGGCGGCCGAAGCTGGTAACGCTGTCATACAGGACCGCGCTCAGGCCGAAATGGTCGTTGATCTGATATTCGAGGGTCGCCACCACCGTGGTGCCGCCATAGCGCTCGCCTACCCGCGCCTGCAGCTCGGTCCGGCGGTTGGGACGCCAGATCACGCCCGCATCCCAGATCAGGCCGCTCTGGTCATAAGCAAGCAGGCGGGGCCTGGCTGGATCGGGAATCAGGTGGCCGCCCGGCGTGAGGACCGGCAGGCCGTCCGGACCGCGAACGAAATCGTCCTGGCTCGCCTCCAGCTTTTCGTAGCCGACCCCCGCCGTCAGCGCGAGCGTGGAGGACACCGGCACGACGACATCGCCGCGCACGAACTTGCCCTCATAGACCTGGTCGAGGCGGTCGACTTCCTCCCGCTCGTAGCCCGCCGCCACCGTCCAGCCGATCGGCAGCTCGCCCGGCGCCATGCCGACGCTCGCATTCACGCTGTGGCTGGTGGCGCTCTCATAGCGGTCGCGTAGCCCACCGGGTGCGCCGGTGCCCGCGAGGCTGTGATCGTCGACATGCACATAGGCGAGCCGATAGCTGGCATTGACCGCAACCGGGCCGGCATGGGTCGACACCGTCGGACCGCCGTAGACGCCATAGACTTCCGCGACGTCTTGGTCTCCCGCGGAGACGAAGCCGACGCGCGAACCCGGGCCGGCCGAACGGGCACGGGCCGCGATCGCCCCGGCGTCGAGGCTCAGCGGACGGGCAAGCTGGACATGCGCCTGGGCGATGCCGGTGTGAATGTCATCATCAGCGACATCGTCCTCCCAGCCGATCCGCCGCTCGTAGCGGTAGCTCACCTGCACCTGGGTCCGGCGCGTCGCTACCCGGGCATCCACCCCGGCGGCCACCGATGTGTAGGTGAGCACCTCCCCGCCGTCGAACTCGGCCTCCAGCACCTGCTGGACCTCGAGGTAGGGAGCGACGTCGGTCCGGGCCTGGGCGGCGGCACCGAACAGAAGTGAAAGTCCGCCAGCGATGCCGGCGGCGGCAACCGCCCGCAGGCCTCGTCCCCGGAGCCAGTGAAGCCTGTCCCTCATTCGCCGTATCCATAATAGCTGCCGAAGCGCCGGCCGCTTACGGCGGGGCTGGCGCGGTTCAGCATCAGTCCGATGTTCTCGCAGTCGGACAGCAGCGACAGCGCTTCCTTGAGATCGCTGTCCGTGGTCCGGTCGGCGCGCACGACCATCATGATCTGCCCCGCATAAGCGGCGAGCGCCGTGGCGGGGGATGCGGCCAGTACCGGGGGGGAATCGAAGATAATCACTCGCTTGCGGTCGGCCGCCGCGAGCCGATCCAGCACCCGGCCGGTCCGCTCCGACGCCAATAGCTCGGTGACGTCATTCGCATGCCGCCCGGCAGGGAGGACGGAAAGGCCCGGAATATCGGTCCGGATCACCAGCGCTTCGGGGTCCCCGCCTTCCGCGAGCGCATCGACCAGCCCGGGGCCTGCTTCCAGCCCCAACAGCGCCGGGATCTCCGGATTGGCGAAATCCCCGTCGACCAGCAGGATATCGATGTCCTTCTCGCTGGCCATGGACAGAGCGAGATTGATCGCCGCGAAGGTCTTGCCCTCATCGGGCTGCGCCGAGCAGATCAGGATCGTCCGGCGCTTCGCTTCGTCTCCGCCGTCCGCTCCGGCCATACCGGACAGCAGCTGGCGCTTGATGATGCGGAATTCCTCGGCCAGCCCGGTAATTGGCCCGTCCGGCTCGATGAAGCCCCTCTCCACCAGCTGGCTTCGGTCGATCCGGACCGGCCCTCTCGGTGGGGAACGACGCCGCAACGGTGCCGCCTGCGGCTCGGGCTCCTGGTGCACCGGTTCCTCGACGGCCACGGTGGGTTCGGCCGCCGGAGCGGGCGAGAGCGCTACCGAAGGCTCATCCGCGTCTTCCGGATCGCGGGGCGCAGCAGCCGGGGCCTGCGGCGCCTCCGGGATCTCCGGTCCGAACTCGCGTCGGAAGTCGAACAGTTCCGAGGCGCGCTCCAGCAGCGAGGCGCCGGGTCTGAGGCTGATCTGCTTGTCCATGTGCGACACCTCAAACCACCATGCTGCGCTGCCAGAATTCGATGCCCATCAGCAGGCCATAGATGCCGCCGAGCGCCCCGCTCGCCCCCGCGAACCAGCGCAGGCGCTGCTGCGCCAGCGCGCGGCCCGCCGCCGTCGTCACTTCGGTCACAGCGCCGAGCACCGGGAGGCCTGTCGCCTCTTCGAGGCGGGAAATGGTCGGGAAGGTGAGCTGGAGCTGACTCTTGGCGAAGGCGGCGCCGATCCCTCCGGCGACGGCGACGACCAGGATCAGGGTCAGGAACAGCGGCCGATTGGGCTTCGCCGGGACGCCGGGCACGCTCGGCCGCTCGATCACCCGGAACTTCAGCGCGGCCGTCCGACTGTTGACGTCACTGCGCAGCTGGATCTGCTCGCGGTCCTCGAGCAGCTTGTCATACTGGCGCTTCAGGACCTGATAGTCGCTGTTGAGCCGTTCCTGCTCGGCCACCGCCTCCGGCTCGGAGGTCTGCTTGGCCGCGAGCTGGGCGAGATCGGCCTGGATCCGGTTCTTGCGGGCCGTCAGCGCCGCGACCTGGGCTTCCCGCTCCGCAAGCATGCTGCGAAGCGAGAGATAGAGCGGATTGGGCGTACCGGCGACCACACCGCTCCGCCGCTCCGCTTCCGCCTGGGGCTGCAAACGGGCGATCTGGGCGCGGGCGGACGTGACGTCGGGATGATTGTCGGTCCAGCCGCGGGCGCGGGCCTGGGCGAGCTGGGCCTCGAGCGCGGCGATCTGGGCAATCGCCCCGCCGCCTGCCCCGCTCGCTCCCGGGACGGTCGCCGAGGTGCCGGCGAGCTGGGTGCGGGTCGCGGCGAGGCTGCTCTGCGCCGGAATGAGCTGCTGGTCGATATTGGCGAGTTCCGTCCGCGCGGCAGCGATACGCTGGCTGATGGAGCCTTCGCCGGGGAGCTGGCCCATGAAACGGGTCTCGAACTCCACGCGGCGCGCTTCCGCCGCCCGCAGTTCCGCTTCCCGGCGCTTCAGCTCTTCGTCGAGGAACCCGAGCGTCTGCCCTGCCTGGGCCTCCCCTCCGGCTATGTTCTGCTCGACGAAACCGTCGATCAGCGCCTGTACCACGGCAGCCGCCGTCCGGGCATTCTGGGCGTTGGAGAGGCCGGACACTGCCGAACTGGCAGTGATCTCGAACACGTCGTCCTGCTGGGCAGTGACTTTGACCGCCGCCCGTAGCGCGGAGACCTGGGCCGCCAGGTCCGCTTCGCTAGCGACCTGCAGGTTGAGGTCGGTCGACCGCACCGCCCGCTCGAGATTCTCATTGGAAACGAGCAGTTGCGTCAGGCGGGTGATGTCCGTCCTGCGATCGGGCACGATCCCGACGGCGCTCGGCAGCGCGTCCGGGGCCTGGATGTAGATCCGCGCCCGTGCCTCGTAGCTGTTCGGGATCAGCGCGATCACCAGCCACCCGACAAGGCAAATCGCCCAGGCCACCGCCAGCGCGAGCCAGCGCAACCGCCACACCGAATGCAGGGCTATGCGAAACTGATCATAGAGGCCGTCCATCGAGGCACAGGCTCCTTCACGGCTCTCAGAACATGCTTTCGGGGATGATGATGACGTCGCCCGGCTCCAGCCGGACGTTGGCCCGCGTGTCCCCCTTCTTCAGCAGGCGGGCGATCTTCAGCTCATATTCGGTCTGTTTGCCGGTCGCCCGGTCCTGCCGGATCAGCCGTGCCCGGTCGCCCGCGGCATATTCGGACAGCCCCCCTACCTCGATCATCGCGTCGAGCAGCGTCATGTTCGCGCGATACGGCAGAGAGGCCGGCTTGGCGGTGGCGCCGACCACCCGGATCTGCTGCGAGAAGGTGCCCTGGAACTTGTCGACCATGACGGAAACCAGGGGTTCCTCGATATATTGGGTGAGGCGCTCCTTGATATCGTCGGCCAGTTGCGCCGGAGTCTTGCCGGCGGCGACCAGATCGCTGATCAGCGGCGTGGTGATCCGCCCGTCCGGACGGACCTGAACCTTGGCGCCCAGTTCCGGATTGCGCCACACGAACACCGTGAGTTCGTCCAGGGGGCCGATGACGTAATTTTCACGCGGCGCCTCGTCTGCGGCGGCGAAAGTGGCCGGCGGCAGCGTCCGTCCGCTGCCCGCGTTTCCGCTCGCGCATCCAGCGAGGCTCAACGCCGCGCTCGAGAGGGCGACTATCAGGGCAGATCCGCGCATCCATGGGTCCTCTTGCAATCCGCGCCGGTGCGGAGTGCACGGAAGGGCGCGGAGACGATTTCGCTATCTCCGAGAGAGGTAAAATTTGCGTTATTAACAAGGGGCTTTTCCGGGCCGTCCCGCTTTGGGACCGCGCGCCCGGAGCCGGTTAATCGCCGCCGCCGACCGCCAGTTCGAGCGCCGGCTGCTGGGCCAGGAAGCCCTGCGGGCTGGCGGAGAGGCCGTAGGCCCCCGCGAGGAACACCGCGACCACGTCGCCGACCTGCGCCGATGGTATCATGACGTCATCGGCAAGGCGGTCCAGCGGCGTGCAGAGGCAGCCGACGATGCTGGCTTCCTCGCTGGCCGGCTCGGACCAGCGGGTGGCGACGGCGACCGGATAGTTGCGGCGCACGACCTGGCCGAAATTGCCGCTGGCGGCGAGTTGGTGGTGCATACCGCCGTCGGTCACCAGGAACAGCTTCCCGTGGCTGACCTTCCGGTCGACGATGCTGGTCAGGTAGACACCGCACTCGCCGACGAGCCAGCGCCCGAGCTCGATCGCGAACTGGGTGTCCTGGAGGATGGGATCGCGCTGCGCGATGCCCTCGGCCAGCGCCGCCCCCACCTTCTCGACGTCCAGCGGCTGCTCGCCGCCGAAATAGGGTATGCCGAACCCGCCGCCGAGATTTACCAATGGCGGCGCGGCGCCGACGTCATGAGCCATGTGCGCCGCCAGCCCGAGCGTTGCCTTCTGCGCCTCGATCAGGGCATCGGCGTCCAGCGCCTGCGATCCCACGAAGATATGGAAGCCGCGCCAGTCGGCTCCCGCCTCCCGGATCGACCGCACCAGGGCCGGCACGCGCTCGGCGTCGACTCCGAACGGCTTGGCGCCGCCGCCCATGCGCATGCCCGATCCCCGGATCTCGAAGTCCGGATTGACCCGGACGGCGAGGCGCGGCCGCATGCCGATGCGGGCGCCGATCGCGATCGCCCGCTCCGCCTCGCCTTCGGACTCGCAGTTCAGCGTCACTCCCGCGGCAATCGCTTCCTCGATTTCCGGGGCGCGCTTGCCGGGACCTGCAAAGGAGATGGCGTCGGCTGGCATGCCGGCGTCGAGCGCCATCCGCATCTCCCGTGCCGAGGCCACGTCGAAACCGTCCACGCGCTTCGCCATGTACCGCAATAATGGCCCATAGGGATTTGCTTTCATTGCATAATGCAGGTGGACGGCCTGCGGAATCGCGCTTCGGAAAAGCGCGATCCGCCGGGCCACCACATCGAGGTCGTAGACGAAGAGCGGCGTGTCGCCGGCCTCGGCGATCAGCGCCTCGACACTTCGGCCGCCGAGAATGAGCGACGGGCCCGAAACGGCGAAATCCGCCGGAATGGATCCCATCGGCTTGCTCATGCGCCCACCTCGCCCTTCACCCGCTCCCGGTCCAGCTTTCCGTTGGGACTGCGTGGCAATTCGTTCCGCCACAGGATCGCCGACGGTTGCATGAAGTTCGGAAGCTCACGCCGGAAATAGGCACGCAGTTCGGCATCGGCGTCCTTGCCAGCGGCTGCCGGCGCCGGTCGCGCAACGAGCATAATGGCCTCGCCCAGCCGATCGTCCGGAATGCCGAGCGCGATCGCTTCGGCGACGAGCCCGCTCGCGATCGCCGCTTCCTCGACCTCGGTGGGGCTGACCCGGTTGCCGGAAGTCTTGATCATCGCGTCCTCGCGGCCGACGAAATAGAGAAGCCCCTCTGCATCCCGCCGGACCCGGTCGCCCGACCAGACGGCGGTCCCGCCATAGCGCGATCCCGGCGGCGCGGACCGGAATCGCTGCGCGGTTCGCTCCGGATCCCTCCAATAGCCCCTGGCGACCAGCGGGCCGGCATGAACCAGTTCGCCCGGCTCGTCGGGCGCCGTCTCGCTTCCGTCCTCACGCACCACCATCACCTCGGCGAAGGGAATGGCGGTCCCGATCGAATCCGGATGCATGTCGACCAGGGCCGGGTCGAGATAGGTAGACCGGAAGGCCTCGGTGAGACCGTACATGAGGAAGATCTCGGCAACGGGAAACAGCTCACGCATGCGCCGGACGATCGACGGGGACAGTCGGCCTCCCGAATTGGTCAGCCGGCGCAAATTCAGCCGCGTCGTCCCGGGCCACTCCGCCTCCACGAGTTGAACCCACAAGGGAGGAACACCCGCCAGGATACTGATTTTGTAGCGGTCGACGGCGCGAATCACATCGCGCGCCGACAGATAGTCGAGCGGGACCGCGCAGGCGCCGGCGGCCCAGCTCGAGAGCAGCTGATTCTGGCCGTAATCGAAGCTGAGCGGAAGCACCGCCAGAGTCCGGTCGTCGGCGGCGATTCCCAGATAGCTCGACACGCTGATCGCGCCGAGCCACATGTTGGCGTGGCTCAGCATCACCCCCTTCGGCCGTCCGGTGGAGCCGCTGGTGTAGAGCAAGGCGGCCAGCGCATCGGGATCAGCGTCAGAGGGAGGCAGGCCCTCGCCCTCCGCCAGCATCGCCGCGGCCTCTTCCTCGGTCGCCACCGCACACCCGGGCGGGACGTCGCCCAGCTCCAGCGTCGCCGCCCGCGCCGACCCGGTTATCAGCAGCACGGCGCCGCTATCCGCGAGGATATGGGAGACCTGCGCATGTTTCAGCAGCGGATTGATCGGCACGTGGACGAGGCCAGCCCGGGCACAGGCCAGCGGCAGCAGGCACGTCATGCGCGTCTTGGGCAGCCAGCTCGCGACCCGCGCGCCCGCATCGGGCACCCGCGCCCTCAACCGCGCGGCGAGGGCGCCGACGTGGGCTTCGAGGCCGGAATAATTTAGGGTTCCTTCACGATCGATCAACGCAACCGCATTAGGGGAGCCCCTGAGTGTGAGATGATCGAGAGGATAAGACGTGGGATCCACCGGGACTCCTGACTGCACGGCTACGGTCCGGTGGGGATAGCGCGATGACCGTCACGGTGGAACAGTGCGATAGCCTCGACGCCGTCGAACGTGCCGCGGCGGGATTCCTGGATCGGGCGCAGCGTCCTTCCCTGTTCGACCGCCTGTCCTGGTATCGCCTCATCGAGACGCACGCTCCGCCTCCAGGCAAGCTCCGGGTCCTCCATGCACATGGAGACGGAGCCAATGCCTGGCTCTTCCTCGCCGTCGACGGCCGGATCGCTCGCGCTTTTGCCAATTGGTACAGCCTGCGCTTCGCCGCGATCGGCGGCCCGCCAGCCGCGCTGCAGGCACTGGCCGAGCGGCTGCGGAAGGCGGGGATCGCGCGGGTCGATCTCGCACCGCTGAACCTGACGGATTCGTTGCCGGACGCCTTTCGCAGGGCCGGCTGGTTCGTTCGATGCGATGCCGCCACCGTCTCCTGGCGTATCGACACGCGCGGGATGAGCTTCGAAGATTACTGGGCGACCCGGCCCTCCCGCTTGCGCAACACGACCAGGCGAAAGGCGAAGGCCGCCGGACTGGCAATCGAAATCCACCGCGAATTCAATGCTGTTGCCTGGAAAGCCTATGAAGCGGTCTATACCGCGAGCTGGAAGGCGGCCGAAGGCTCTTCGGCCTTTCTGCGCGCCATGGCCGAACAGGAGGGTGCGGCCGGGACCTTGCGGCTGGGAATTGCGCGCAAGGACGGTACACCGGTAGCGGCCCAGCTGTGGCTGGTCGAGAATGGTGTCGCGACCATCCACAAGCTGGCCTATGCCGAACAGGCGCGTGATCTGTCGCCCGGCACGATCCTGAGCGCGGAAATGTTCCGCCACACGCTCGACTTCGACAAGGTCGATCGGATCGACTTCGGGACCGGTGACGATGCCTATAAGGCCGACTGGATGGATCGGAGCGAGCCCCTGCTGCGCATGCGCGCCTTCAATCCGTCGACGGTTGCCGGTCTCGTCGGATACGGCCGTTCCTGCGCGTCCAAGCTTGTCCGGCGCGCTCTAAGACACTAGGCGGCCGCAACCGCGTGAAATGAATAGGGGTTTGCTCGTGGCGCTGATTGATGCGGATGAAGTCGACCAGACGGTGAGGTCCGTCCTCGTGGACGTGTTGGGGTTGCCCGGCGAACGGGTCGGCACCTTCGTGGAGTCGACGGCCCTGTTCGGCGCCCTGCCGGAATTCGATTCGATGGCGGTCGCCGGCCTGCTCACGGAGCTCGAGGAGCGGCTCGGAATCATCATCGAGGACGATGAGGTGGATGCGGACATGCTCGAATCCTTCGGGTCGCTGCTCACCTTCGCGAAGGCCAAGGCACTGACGTGACCGGGCCGGGCGGTCTCGCCTACGACCGCTACCCCGTTGCGGGGTCGGAGGAATGGGTGATGCGGATCGGCTCCGCGGACGCCCCCGCGATCATCGTCCTGCCACCCTTGCTGGAGGAAATGAACCGCACGCGGGCCCTGCTCGCCACCATGATGCGGGCCCTGGCCGGCTTCGGCTACGGCTGCTGGCTCCCCGATCTTCCCGGAACCGGCGAAAGCGGCCGAAGACTGGACGCGTGCGACTGGGAAGACTGGACGGCCGCATTGGCCAGCCTCGCCGATCAGGTACGAAGCGCAAGCGGCCGCCCCCCTGTGGTGGCAAGCCTCAGGGGCGGATGCCTGCTCGACGATCGGGCCGAAGCGCGCTGCCACTGGCGGTTCGCGCCGGCGGAGGGCGCCTCCCTCGCCCGCGACCTGCTGCGATCCAGCCTGATCGCGCCGGCCCAGCAGGAAGGCGAAATCGTCGAACTCGCCGGATATCCGCTGCGCCGCTCCCTGCTGGAAAGGCTGAAAGCGACCAGCGTCCCGCCCGTCTCGCCGCTCAGGACCGTCCGGCTGGCCACGGACCGTGGCGATGCGGACCTGAAGATCGAGGGCCCGGCCCTGTGGCGGCGCTCCGAACCTGCCAACGCGCCCAACCTCGCGGCAACGCTCGCCGAGGACATTCGCGCATGGATCGTTCGATGCGACGCCTCCTGATCATCGAATGTGACGGCGACCGGCTCGGGGCGAGCCTGGACGAGGCCGACGGCTCCACCGGCATCCTGATCGTGACCGGCGGCACCCAGACCAGGATCGGCTCCCATCGCCTGTTCGAACGACTGGCAGCCGCCTTCGCCGAGGCCGGGCATCCCTGCCTGCGGTTCGACCGGCGCGGCGTCGGTGACAGCGAAGGTGAGGATCCCGATTTCCGCGGCAATGCGCACGACATTGCCGCGGCGGCCGCCGCATTTCGGGCCCAGGTCCCCGGCATCCGGCGGCTGCTGGGGCTCGGCCTCTGCGACGGCGCCACGAGCCTCGCCCTGTTCGGAGCGCAGGCCGGCATCGACGGCCTGATCCTGATCAACCCCTGGCTGGTCGAGGCGGAGTCCGATGCGCCGGCCCCGGCGGCGATCAAGCACCACTATCGGCGCCAGCTCACCAGCCTCGAAGGCTGGAAGAAGATCCTTTCAGGATCAATATCCTATCGCAAGCTCCTCAGTGGAATCCTCCGGATCATGCGGCCCCAGCCGGCCGCCCCCGATCTCGCCCTTCAGGTCGCGCAAGCGCTGGCGGCCATGCGCCGCCCGCTCGAACTCATCCTCGCGAAGGACGACGCAACCGGGGTGGCGGCGCTTGCGGCGTGGCGCTCGAAGGGTTTCGCCGCCGCCCTCCGGGATGTTCCGGTTCACACGACCATCCTTGATACCGACGCGCACACCTTCTCGCGCCCCGGAGACGCGGCAGTCCTCGCGCGAGCCTGTCTCGACTCGATCGCGCGCTCAGGCGGCTTCCACTGAGGTCTCGAAGTCGGCTTCGGCGAGGAAGCGTTCGGCATCGAGCGCGGCCATGCATCCGGTGCCGGCGGCGGTGACGGCCTGGCGATAGATCTTGTCCATGACGTCACCGCAGGCGAATACGCCCGGAATGCTGGTGCGGGTCGAACCGGGTTCGACCTCGATATAGCCGTCGCTGTCGAGTTCGAGCTTGTCCCTGAACAATTCGGTGGCAGGCGAATGGCCGATAGCGACGAAGCCGCCTTCGACATCGAGCCGCTCGATCGCGCCGGTCCGCGTATCCCGCAGGTTGAGGGCGACCAGCCCCTCGGGTTCGCCGTCGCCGACGAACTCGGCCACTTCCCTGTTCCACAGGACCTTGATCTTCGGGTTCGCGAACAGCCGCTCCTGCAGGATCTTTTCCGCGCGCAGCGTGTCGCGCCGATGGATCAGGGTGACGTCATGGCTGTGGTTGGTCAGGTACAATGCTTCCTCGACGGCGGTATTGCCGCCGCCGATCACCGCCACCTTCTTGCCGCGGTAGAAAAAGCCGTCGCAGGTGGCGCAGGCGGACACGCCCTTCCCCTTCAGCTTCTCCTCGCTCGGAAGACCCAGCCACTTGGCCTGTGCGCCGGTCGCGATCACCAGTGCATCACCCGAATAGACGGTGCCACCGTCGCCGATCAGCCGGAACGGGCGTCGGGAGAAATCGACCTCGACGATATGGTCCCACATCATCTGGGTTCCGACATGCTCGGCCTGGGCCTGCATCTCCTCCATCAGCCACGGCCCCTGGATGACATCCCGGAACCCCGGATAATTCTCCACGTCCGTCGTGGTCGTGAGTTGCCCGCCCGGCTGGATGCCCTGGACGACGATCGGCGCCATCCCCGCGCGCGCCGCATAGATGGCGGCGGACAGGCCGGCCGGACCGGAGCCGAGGATGATCACACGCGAGGAATGGGTTGCCACCATGGACGGTACTTTCGTTTCGGATAATGCCTTGCCCGCGAGATAGGAGGTCACCCCGTCCCAAGGCAAGGACCTGGCGGCCTATCGGCAAGGAAGAAGCTCCGCGCGGGGAAGCTGCGCGCTCCCCGACTTTCTATCTGCCGGAATTGGTCCTAGGTGTTTGCGCAAGGAGAGGTGCGGATGACCAGGGGGTACGGGTGCACGGGCGATCGGGGCCGTGACAGAGGCCTGCCCTGATGGCCCGGAAAAGGCGCTACTCCGACTATCGCCCGCTACGCCGGTCGCGACGGCTTTCCGGCTGGATAGCAATCGGCTGGCGCGTCCTGTTCGTCCTGAGTCTGGTCGTCGCGGCCGTCGCCGTGCACTGGGTCGAGCGCGAGGGGCTGAAGGACGTGGCCGACGGTACGGTCAGCCTCATCGACGTCCTCTATTTCACGATGATCAGCATCACGACGACGGGCTATGGCGACATCGTCCCGGTGAGCGACCGTGCCCGGCTGTTCGACGCGCTGATCGTCACTCCGATCCGGGTCTTCGTTGTTCTGATCTTCCTCGGTACGGCCTACACGTTCGTATTGAGGCGCACATGGGATAGGTGGCGCATGGCACTGATACAGCGGAACCTGCGGGACCATATCGTCGTCGCCGGCTATGGCACGACCGGCGCACAGGCAGTCGACGAACTGATTGCGCGCGGCATCGATCCCGACTGCATCGTCGTGATCGATGCGCGGGGCGCCACGCTTCAGGCGGCGGAATCGCTCGGCTGTGCCATCCTCGAAGGCGACGCGACCCGCGACTCCGTGCTCCAGAGCGTGAAGATCGAACGGGCTCGGGCGATGCTGATCTCGGCCGGACGCGACGACACGTCGATCCTGGTCACGCTCACCGCCCGGCACCTCGCCCCGGACATCCCGATCAGCGTCTCCGTGCGCAATGTCGACAACGAGCTTCTGGCTCGCCAGGCCGGGGCGACCACGGTCATCAATCCGGTCAGTTTCGCCGGCCTGCTCCTCGCCGGTTCGGCGGAAGGCCCGCATATCGCCGACTATATCGCCGATCTGGCGTCCACCGCAGGGCGGGTCCAGCTGTCGGAGCGTCCCGTCCGGGAGGAGGAATGCGGCCAGTCCCTGACCGAAGTCACCAGTGGACTCGGCGTTCGGATCTACCGCGACGAGGTCCCGCACGGCTTCTGGGAACCGGAAGCCCAGACACTCATCCCGGGCGACGTCATCGTCGAGATCCTGCCTTCGGACCGCGTCAAAGCCGATTGATCGTCACCAGCCGATCTTCATTCCGGCGGGATTTTGCCAAGTTCCGGCGGAGGGTGCGGAACTTCGATCGCCGGCTCGAGTCGGTGATGCGAGGCAGAACCCACGTCCGTGGAGAAGGGCAAAGCATGCACGCAGACCAGATGATTTCCGCGCATCCGGCCGTTCGTGACACCGCCGACGAAGCCCTGCTGCGATGCATAGAGCTATGCTACGATTGCGCTCAGGTCTGCACATCCTGCGCCGACGCCTGCCTCGGCGAAGAGATGGTCGCGCGGCTCCGCCAGTGCATTCGCGTCAATCTGGATTGCGCGGACCTGTGCCTCGCCGCGGGCACGGTCGCGACCCGGCGCACGGGAAGCAACGGGACGATCCTCATCGAAACGCTCAACGCCTGTCTCATCGCCTGCCGTGTGTGCGGCGACGAATGCGAGCGGCATGCGTCGCAGCACGAGCATTGCCGCATCTGTGCCGAGACCTGCCGCCGCTGCGAAGCCGCCTGCACCGAAGCCATCCGGTCGGTCCGAAGCCTCCACTGATCTCGACCGTCAGACCCGCCGCAGTCCTGCGCGGCGATTCGCTTGTACTTGCCATCCTTCTTCGGACAGAAGGACGGCACGATGAAAATCCTCCTAGCCCCAGCGCTGCTCGCGCTTGCCTCCCTGTCGGCTACTGCCGCAGCGGCTCCATCGGCCCCGCCCCGACTGATCGTGGCCATATCCGTCGACCAGTTTTCGGCCGATCTGTTCGCCCAGTACCGGTTGCACTTCCGCGGCGGTCTCGCCCGGCTCAGCCAGGGGGCGGTTTTCCCGTCGGGCTATCAGTCGCACGCCTCGACCGAGACCTGCCCGGGCCATTCGACCATATTGACCGGCTCGCATCCGGCACGAACGGGCATTGTCGCCAACATCTGGACCGATCTTTCCGCGGCGCGGGACGACAAGTCGATCTACTGCTCCGAGGACGAGCGGGTTCCGGGCACCAGTTCGCGCAACTACACGGTCTCATCCTATCATCTGAAGGTGCCCGCGCTGGGCGATCATATGAAGCGCGCCAATCCGGCCAGCCGCGTCGCCGCTGTCGCCGGCAAGGATCGCGCCGCCGTGATGATGGGCGGCCACGGCCCGGACCAACGGTGGTGGTGGAACGGCAGGGAATTCACGGGAACCCACCCGGCTACGCCGGCGGTCGCGACCGTCAATGCCAATATCCGCGCCAGCCTCGCCCGGCCCGCGCCGGCGCTCATGCCGCCGCCGCTGTGCGAGGCCCGTGCGCAGGCGATCCCCGTCGAGGGCGGCGGCAAGCCGGTGGGGGCCGGGCTGCTCGCCCGCGATGCAGATGACGCGCGCGGCTTTCGCGCCTCGCCCGAGTTCGACGGGGCCGTTCTCGCCATGGCGGGGGCAATGCGGGAGGAAATGCGGCTTGGCGAAGGCCAGGCAACCGATCTGCTGGCGATCGGTCTTTCCGGCACCGACTATGTCGGCCACACCTACGGCACACAAGGGTCGGAAATGTGCCTCCAGCTGCTCGCGCTCGACCGGGAGCTCGACGATTTCTTCGCCTATCTCGATGAAACCGGTATCGATTATCTGGTGGTGCTGACGTCCGATCACGGGGGCGACGACATCCCCGAACGTCATCGCGCCCAGGGCATGGCCGAAGCGGCACGCGTGGATCCCGCGCTGATCCCTTCCAACATGGGCAAGACGCTTGCCGCGCGGCTTGGCCTTTCCGCTCCGCTCCTGTTCGGTGAAGGCGCGTTCGGCGACATCTACGTCGACCGCGACCTTTCCCCCGAGCAGCGTCGGCGCGTCCTCGACGAGGCGGTCCGCGCCTATCGCAGCCATCCGCAGGTGGAGGAGGTCTTCACCGCCGATCAACTGCGCGCTGCTCCCCTTCCCTCCGGTCCTCCCGATCGCTGGAGCCTGATCGATCGCGCGCGCGCCTCCTTCGATCCCGAACGGTCCGGAGATTTCTACGTGATACTGAAGCCGCGCGTCACGCCCTTGTCCGACACCAGCTTCGGTTATGTGGCGACGCACGGAACCCCCTGGGACTATGATCGCCGGGTTCCGATCCTCTTCTGGCGCAAGGGAATGGCGCCCTTCGAGCAGTCCGCTGCCGTCGGAACGGTGGACATCCTGCCGACCCTGACATCGACGATGGGATTCGCGACCCCGGCGGATACGATCGACGGGCAGTGCCTCGACCTCATCGCAGGTCCGGAGACGAATTGCCCCTGACGGGGCCTCATTCGGCGGCGATGAAGGATGCGAGGCCGGCACTTGCGCAGATTCCCGCCCATATCGCCCAGCGGAACCACGCCGGGGGGTTCTTACGCGTGCGTTTCATGACGATCCTCCTCCGGCCCGCGCCGACCCTCCATTGTCGGCGATCAGCGCCAGTTCGCGTGTGAGCTCGATCATCCGTTTGGCGATCTCCTCCTCGCCCAGGATTACCCGGGTCACCCCGTGCCGCAGCAGATAGTCCATCTCCTCCTCGGAATGGGCGCGGGCAATCGCCGGCAGATTGGGCCTCAGGCTGCGAGCGCGCTCGACCACCACCGCGGGCTCGAAACCTTCCGGAACCGCGATCAACAGCCTCGACGCCTGCTCGATCCCGGCCTCCCGAAGCACATTGTCCTGGGTGGCGTTGCCGAGGACGGCCCGCAGGCCCGCGGCCCGGGCTTCCGCGACGAGATCGGCCTCTTCCTCGATGATCACGAGCGGACGGCGCGTACCGCGAAACCCGTCGGCCACCAGCTTCCCGAGGCGCCCGTAGCCGACCAGCACGGTCAGCCCATGGCTCTCCTCGATCCGCGCCCTGGCGACGGCCGCAGGCTCGGGTTCCGCGACCTCCCTGGACGGGTGCTCGCCGCGCGCGCTGAGGGTGAAGGCGACGGGATTGAGAAGGATGGACAGCATCGCGCCGGCCAGGATCAGGTCGCGTCCCTCCGGCGGAAGGAGGCCCAACCCGACTCCGAGACCGGCCAGGATGAAGGAAAACTCGCCGATCTGGGCGAGACTTGCCGAGATGGTGAGGGCCGTGGTGGTCCCGTGACCGAAGGCACGCACAATGGCGAAGGCGGCCACCGACTTGCCGACGACGATGATCGTCAGGGTCGCAAGGAGGGGCAGCGGCTGCTCGATCACCGCCCGTGGATCGAAGAGCATGCCGACCGACACGAAGAAGAGGACTGCAAAGGCATCCCTGAGCGGCAGCGTTTCCTCGGTCGCGCGGCGGCTGAGCTGGGTTTCGCCGAGGATCATTCCGGCGAAGAAGGCCCCAAGCGCGAAGGATACGTCAAAGACATAGGCCGCCCCGAAGGCCACTCCCAAGGCGATGGACAGGACGGCGAGGCGGAACAGCTCGCGGGAGCCGGTGTGGACGACCCAGTGCAGCAGCGCCGGAATGACGCGTCGCCCGACGATCAGCATCAATGCCAGAAAACCAGCTACCTTGAACAAGGTGCCGGCAAGAGCTCGCACAAGATCGAAGCCTCCCGTTCCGTCCGCGCTGGCCATGCCCGCGGCGATGGCGGGCAGGAGGACCAGCGCGAGCACCATCGCGAGATCCTCGACGATCAGCCATCCCACGGCGATGCGGCCACGCTCGGTGTCGACCAGATTTCGCGCCTGCAGGGCCCGCAGCAGGACGACCGTGCTGGCGACCGACAGCGCCAGCCCGAAGACGAAGCCCTCCAGCGTCCTCCACCCGAGGAACCAGCCGAGCCCCATGCCCATCAGCGTGGCGACGCCGATCTGCACGACTGCCCCGGGAATTGCGATTTTCCTGACCGACAGCAGGTCGCGCAGCGAGAAATGGAGGCCGACACCGAACATCAGCAGAATGACGCCGATTTCGGCCAGTTCGGATGCAAGGCCGGCATCGGCCGTCACCCCCGGCGTGAACGGCCCCACGACGATCCCTGCCAGCAGGTAGCCGACGATCGGAGGCAGGCGGAACCGCTGTGCGGCCGCTCCGAGGAGGAAGGCGACCACGAGGCCGGCAACGATGGTACCTATCAGTGGAGCATGATGGGGCATGGACTCTCCGCCTGGTCGGCTGACGGGATCGGGCGTCACATGGCGTCCGGACGGCTTCGGATATGGTCTGGGGGCTGAGCCGTGGACCCGGCCGCCGATCGGACGATGGCGATCCGGCATCCGGCTCCCTTTGGCGCCAGAGCCGGTGCCGCATCAGCGGCCGGGGGGTGCGCGTGCCCCGAGCGAAGTCCGGCCCGGCCGCAGCCGGTCCGAATCCGGCGCCGGACGGCGGAGGGAATCCGCGGGCCTGGCCAGAGTGGCCAGTCTCGAGACCGCCGGCTCCATCGCGACGATGGCTGGCGGCACGGCGATGCCGTGATCGTCCCTGGCGGAAGCCGGCACGATCTTGCGTTCATGAAGCTGGCGGCGCTTGGGCGCGATCGACACGTCGACCGTGCTGACGCTGAACGCCGAGCCGTTCGTTCGCTGGATGGGGGAACCGACGGGAATCAGGGCATGGGCAAGGATTGCGACCATCACCAGCCAGAAGGCCGTGAATCCTGACTGGGATGGACAGCTGCGGACGACGAGCGCCTCGATCCGTCCTGCCGGCGGTAAACCCATATCGCTCAGTATAGACGGGTCGAACTGACTTGCAGAGGCCAAACCGCCTCAGAAGGGAAAATAGATCGGAATCGCGATCGCAGCCGCTGCCCAGGTAATGAAGTTGAGCGGGATGCCGACCCGTACGAAGTCGAGGTAATTATATCCACCCATCTGATAGACGAGCACGTTGGTCTGGTATCCGAACGGCGTGGCGAAGGCCGCACTGGCGGCTATCATGATAGCCACCAGGAACGGGCGCGGGCTGACCCCGAGGGTTTCGGCGAGCGAAACGGCGACGGGCGTGAACAGAACGGCGACGGTGGCATTGGACAGCAGCTCCGTCGCGAACAAAGTGACTCCGTAGATGAGGATCAGCGCGAGCAGCGGGCTCATATTGTCCATCGAGCCGGTCAGCATTGACGTCATGGCGGCAGCGAGCCCGGTCACGTCCAGGGCGATGCCGAGCACGACCATGCCGGCGATCAGCATGAGGACGTCGGGCCGCAGGCCGCGATAGGCCTCTTCCGCGGTGATCACGCGGGCCAGGATCAGCAGGACCGCGCCGGCGAAGGCGCAGGCGGCGATCGGGGCGACATTGAGCGCCGCCAGCGCGACCACGCCGACGAAAACGACGGACGAGATCAGCGCCGGCACCGGACGCAGCGGCACCTGCTTGGCGAAGGATTCGGCCGAGCCCATCAAGCCGCCGGCAAGGCCGGGTTCCGCCAGCCGGGTCGCTTCCTCGTCGGGAGGCACCGCCTTTGCTCCACCGGTCGTCCGCACCAGCCGTCCGCTGAACAGCAGGAGATAGAGTCCCCCGCTGAACGCGACGGCCAACCCGACCGGCGTTATCTCGAAGATGCCGAAACGGGGCTGGCCGGCGACGGTCGCCATGTCGTTGACGAGGAGATTGGTCGACGTGCCGATGAGGGTGCAGCAGCCCCCCAGCACCACCGCATAGGAAAGCGGGATCAGGAAGATCTTCGGCGACAGGTCGAGCGATTTCGCCACGTCGCGGACCACGGGTGCCGTCAGCACCACGATCGGCGTGTTGTTGAGGAACGCCGACGCGGCCCCCGCGAGCGCGATGAGAACCCACAGCCCGCTCTTGCCGATGCGGGTACAGAGCTTGACGACCCGCCGGATCGCTTCGTCGAGCAGGCCCGACCGTTCCATCGCGTAGGCGATGACGAACAGGGCTGCCAGCGCAATGATCGCAGGGCTGGCGAAGGCCCCCTGCACTTCCACCGGACGCACGACGCCGGTCATCAGAAGCACCGCCGCGCCGGTAAGCGCGACGACGTCGGCACGCATCTTGTCCCAGATCAGGGCCGCGATCACCCCGACGAGGACCACGAGCGTGATGATCTGGCTCGACGTCATATTGCTCTGGCCCTGAGGCGCGCTGAAGGCATGTATCGCCCTATGGGCGGCTTTTTCCCCGTCGCCAAGTGTGCAGGTTGGGCTCGCACCCCCGTTCCGCTGTGCTATCGTGCCGAGTCATGGGAGTTCGAAAGGCTTGTGCGTCGCTGTCACGACGCTTCCCGCTTCTTGCGGCCTGCGCTGTGCTCGTTGCCTGCGACGGGCGTCCGGCGAACGAGCAGGAGACCGAGAACGGGGTCGTGAAGGTGGACCTGCCGGCACCCAAGTTCGCGCCGGCTCCGATCGATCGCTCGGCGCTTCTGCTGGCCGTGATCAGGGCGGCGAGCGCCAGTGCAGCCGGGCAGGATGACAGCGCGGCCCAGCGCGAGCTGGACGGCAAGGCGTTCGAACTGCGCATCCGTTTCGGCTGCGGCGGACCGACCGATAGCGCGTCGGACGAGGCTTTTGGTTGGTCCTACGACGAAGGCAGCAGGCGGCTGCAGCTCCGCGCATCGCCGGACATCGCGCGCGACGATCCGTTCGTCCAGCAAGCGAGCGCCAACCAGTCCGAATCCGTGGAAGGCTTCTGGATCCCGCGGCCCTGGCTCCTCGACCCGACCTGCCCGGCAACGCCCGCGCCTCCCCCATCGCCGGACGGCAGCGACACCGACGCCGCGGCCTCCGATCCCCCACCTGCAGAAACGGCGGCGGAGGACGAGGAGGAGGATCGAATTCCCTCTCCGTCCTGGCCCCGGGTCGGGATCGCCCAATTCTTCACGGCTGCGGACTCCCGCGCCCTGCAACGGTCGGATCGGCCCTATCGGATATCGAGGACGATCGAACTGGCCGAAGCCGACAGGGCGCAGGGCTTCACCTTCATATTGTCGGGACGGCTGGTCGCGCGTCCCGGCGGACGGGTGATCACATGCGTCGCCGCAGATCCGCAATCGCCGCCGGATTGCCTGATTTCCGCGCGATTCGATCGGGTGTGGATCGAACAGCCCGCAACCGGCACGCTGATCGCCGAATGGGGCACGGGCTGACCTTTTCGAACGAATGGGCCGACGCCTCAGACCAAAAACCAGAGGGCTGCGACCAGCGCCGCCGTGGCGAGCATGGAGGTGAAGGCGATCGCCCGCATGCGGCTTGCCCGGAACGGGCTGACCTCATGGGCGGCCAGCCGCCGTTGCTCCCGGCAGCTGGTGCGTTCGGCCGCGAAGAAGATGAAGATCCCGAGCAGCGCGAAGGCGGTCGCGATCGCCTTTGCCACCCAGAGCGGCCAGCGTCCTGAACAGGGCGTTGAGGCCGATCCCCACGCCGACGGCAGCGAAGCCCGTTCGAATCCAGCTTGCAAACGTGCGCTCGCTCGCGAGCAGGGTTCTGTCTTCGGCGAGATCGGTGCGGCTTGCAGGCGGATCCTGACTGGCCCCGCCGGACGGGGCGGGCTCTATCGCGTCCATGTCCTTCATCGGTGCCGGGTGAACGCCTGAAGCGCCCTCCGGGGCCCATGGCCGGGCGGAACCCGGCCCTTCCCGTCCCGTTATTCAGCTCTCCAGCCCGCGCGCCGTCCGGCGCCCAGCAGCGAGTATCATGTCGGACCTGCCCGAACCCATCGACTCCGCGGTCTTCGACCCTCCTGAAGATGCGGTCGAATTCTACGCGGATAGCCTGCGGCTGCTGAACGAATGGGGTGTCCCGTACCTCTTGTCCGGCACCTATGCCCTCACCTGCTATACGGGCGTCGTCCGTCCCACCAAGGACATCGACATCTTCTGCAAGGCGGGCGATGCGCCGCGGCTTCTGGCCCTGTTCAAGGAGGCCGGCTACCGCATCACGATCGAGGACGATCGCTGGATCGGCAAGGTCTGGCGGGGCGAGAACTTCTTCGACGTCATCTACAATATCTCGACCGCCTCGATCCCCATCACCGATGACTGGTTCACCGACGTCTACGAGGCGGAAGTCTACGGCAGTCAGGTACGGATCACGCCGCCGACCGAGTTCATCCTCTCCAAGCTCTTCATCCAGGATCGCTATCGCTATGACGGGGCCGATGTCGCCCACGTCATCCTCCGCAAGCATGAGGAGATCGACTGGAAGCGGCTGCTGTCCGCTATGGAGCTTTACTGGGAAATCCTGCTGATCCAACTCCTCAACTTCCGCTTCATCTATCCGACCGAGCGCAATTGCGTCCCCCGATGGCTGCTGGAGGAACTGATCGAGCGGATCCGGGCCCAGGCCGAGCTTCCCCCGGCAAAGGTCAAGGTGTGCCGCGGGAGGCTGTTCAGTCCGCGCGACTATCTGATCGACATCAGCGAGTGGGGCTTCGCGGATGTCGTCGGCAAGGGACTGGAGGAGAAGCATGAGCGCCCCGTCTGATTCCGTCCGGCTCGCCGCTATCGGCGATCTCCACGTCACCGAAGATTCCGGCAGGCGCTATCACGACCTGTTCGCCGAAATCTCCGAGAAGGCGGACATTCTCGCGCTGTGCGGCGATCTCACCAATTTCGGCAAGATTTCCGAGGCGGAATCGCTGGCCGAGGATCTGCGCGCCTGCACGATCCCCATGGTGGGGGTGCTCGGCAACCACGATTACGAGTGCGGGCAGGAGGAGGAAGTCGTCCGGATCCTGCGCCAGGCCGGGGTGACGATACTCGACGACCAGGCGGTGGTCATCAACGATGTCGGCTTCGCCGGCGTGAAGGGGTTCGTCGGAGGCTTCGGCCGCGGCGAGCTCGGCGCCTTCGGCGAAAAGGCGATCAAGGCCTTCGTCGAAGAAGCGCAGGAGGAAGCCCGCAAGCTGGAAAACGGCCTTAGATCGCTGCGCACCGATCGGGCCGTGGCCGTTCTCCATTATGCTCCGGTCGCGGACACGGTGTTGGGCGAGCCGGAGGAGATCTACCCCTTTCTGGGCTCGTCGCGGCTGGCCGATGCCGTGGACCGCTTCGAGAATGTGAAGGCGGTCGTGCACGGCCACGCCCACCGCGGCCGATACGAAGGTCGCACCCGCCGCGGCATTCCGGTGTTCAACTGCGCCCAGTTCGTGGTCGAAAGCCAGTTCGCCCGGCCATACGCCCTCCTTGACATCTGACGATCTGTCATCGGCCGCTTTCGAGTGGGATGGCCGGCAACTCCGCCGCCGGAAGCGCGACGCCCAGGACGCTGCCCAATGTCGGCGCGATCGACCGCATGTCGATCTGGCCGAGCGGCTTGCCGGCCGGCACGCCGGACCCCATCAGCATGAACGTCGCGCTGAGATTCGGCGTGGCCGGGAAATAGCCGTGCATCCCCTTCACCCGCGACGGTCGGGTCAGCGGTCCCGGATCGGCGATCGATCCGCTGGACGTCGCCTCGGGACGCAGGTTGACGTAGAAGGCCGCGTCGGGATTGCGTCCGCGCGCGCAAGAACGATGGCCACCGACCCTCCCGAGATCCAGGGCCGTAGCTGAGGTCGCCGAGCGGGATGCCGTCGAAGGTGAAGCCGAGCTGGTTCTGGTTGAAGCTTCGGATCGAAACCCGTTGGGACCATTCATAATTTCCGAACGGATCGGCATTCTGGACATTGACGCTCGGGAGCTTCTCGATCGAAGCGGCGCTCAGGCCAGGGTGAACAGGGTCAGTTGCGATGGATCGACACCATAGGCCTGAACGACGGGATCCTTGTAACGCGGCTCGCGGACCACGCAGCGGTAGCCGTGGCGCTCCAGCAACGGCTCCATGTCATGATCCTCGTTGGTCAGGCAGTGTCCGCTGTCGGGCGAGACGCGGTTCGGCACGACCATGAGATAGGGTACGCGATGCCTGGCGAGCCTCGAGACCCACCATTCGATGGCGGCCGGCCGGCATTCCGAGAAGCTGTGCACATTGGTCGCCACATGGATCGGCGTATCCGCGAGGAAAGTGTCGACTTCGTCCAGCGGAATCACCCGGGTGCGCGCAGCCTTGCGATAGGCGAGATAATATTCGCACAGGAAGGTCGAAGGCGCGAAGGCGTCGGTGGCGTAGATAGCGAGGCCGGGAAGTGCCTGGCTTAGGCGGTGAGGGAGGCGCCCGTACCCTGCGCCGATGTCGAGCAGGGCGCAGCCCGGCCTGTCGATCCGGGCGTGACGCCGCAGGAAATCGATCTCGCCGGCCGAATCGAGCAAATCGCGGGAGACGGTGATCCCGTCGAACCGGTGGACGTGGGCGCCGAAGGCACCATCCTCGTCCAGGCGATCGACTATGTCGGGATGGCGGACGCGCACATGATAATAAGTGAGGGCATAAGCCAGTTCGCTCATGCCGAGGCCGCGGGACTGCCAGACATAGGGATTGTCTCCCCGAAAATAGAGCAGGTCTTCCCGCGCCAGCTTGCCCTCGTTCCAGACCAGGGGAGCGGTGACCGCAGGATCCACGTTCCGATAGCGGGAGATCAGCTCGGCGAGCCGTGGATTGTCAGGCCGGAGATAATGCTCCGCGCCGGAAGGAAGGGTCGCCGGATCGGCGACATGGCGGGCCGGCGGCTGCGCCTGCCAGGGATAGAGCGAGTCCTTTCGGGCAAACAGGAAGCCCAGACGGTCGGCCATGGCCCAGTTCAGGCGCTTGATCAGTCCCGCGACCATTCCCCCTCCACTGCGCCGCCGGCGACGGCAATCCCTGCACGATGCGCCAGGCAGGCACCGGCCGTAGACGCGACTTCCGCTCCTGAACAAGCCTTGGTTCGATCCGTTCCTGTGTCCAGCAACCGCAAAGGCCCTGCATTGGCAGACATGCGCCGGCCCGCTACAAATTTCCCACGAACCGTTCGGATGCGGATCCGCGCCTCCGCGTGACGGGGTAGAAAGCCCTTCGCGGTGAACGGTTTGTAACGAAGCAGGTGCGGCATGGCCGCGCATCGAAGGAGCGGGAATGTGAAAACCTGGAGGATGCTTGCGGCATGCGCCGCCACGATGCTGGTTGCCGGCGCGGCCTGGGCCCATCATTCCTTCGCCGCCTTCTTCGATCCCGACAGGATGGTCACGGTGACCGGCAAGGTGACCCGGTTCGCCTTCACCAATCCGCACGGCATGATCGTGCTGGTCGGACGCGCGGGCAAGGAGCCGGAGCAGGAATGGCGGGCGGAAACCAACGCACCGGTCGTGCTCCTCCGGCGCGGCTGGACGCGGGACATCATCAAGCCGGGCGAGACGGTGACGATCGAAGGATGGCCCGCGCGGGACGGCAAGCCCTATCTCCGGCTGCGACGGGCGCTGCGGGCCGACGGATCGCCGATCGGCGTGCCCTTCGGCCAGGGTGACAGCTAGGGGGTGATGGTTCGCATGCGTAAAGTCCTGATGACGGCCGCGGCAGCCGTGTTCCTGTCTGCGGCCCCTGCCGCTGCCTGGGCGCCAGCCCCTGCTGCGGCGGCCACCCCGGCACCGTCGGTCGACCTGTCGGGCTTCTGGGCGCCCGCCATGGGGTCCAGCCCGGATCCCGCGCTCGTCGCCAGGCTGCCGCCGAACACCGCCATACTGTCCGATTCCGGATTCATCGAATTCCCGCAGGGCGAATATGGCGGGCTGAAGCCGAAACCGGGGGCGCTCGCCGCCGCACGGGCCTGGAAGCCCGAGGACGAGATGACCGTCAGCCGGACCTGTGCGGCGCCGTCGATCGTCTATGCGATGCAGGGGCCGTTTCCGTTCGAAATCTACCAGACGCCCGAACTCATCGTCTTCAAGTATGAGTATTTCGACATGGTCCGGCTGATCTTCATGGACGGACGTCCGCACCCTCCCGCGGATGCGCCGCACTCCAAGACCGGACATTCGGTCGGCCGGTGGGAAGGCAACGAACTGGTCATCGACACCACCCACCTCTCGCCTGCCACCATCACCAATAACGGGCTCGATCACAGTGCGCAGATCCACCTCGTCGAGCGCTACAAGCTGTCGAGCGACGGCAAGGCGCTGATGGCGACCCAGTGGTTCGAGGATCCGGAGGCGCTCGAGAACAATGGAGCCCGCTACATGCAGTGGACCGCAAAGCCGGGCCAGTATGTCTATCCCTATGATTGCGATCCATCTTTTGCCGTGAACTACGGCAAAGGCGAATAGACTCCCCGATGAAGGGGGCGCCGGCAAGACGCCTTCGCCCGATCATCGCGATACGCTGACCGTGACGATCACGCCGGTCGTAGCACTGACCTGGCCGTTCCCGAGCAATTGCGGCAGCTGATCGCGGAATCGACTAGATCGATTTCCGGAGCAGCCGGGCGCGCAATTCCTCCATGCCGATCGATCCGATCGCGCCTTCCTTGTCGTCCGCGGTCATTACCCTGGCGAGATGGCCAAGGATCTGGTCGACGATGTCGAAGGTCTGGAGCGCTTCCGGATGCCGGTGGACGATGGCCGGATCGCGCACCAGATCCGCGCTTGCCTGTTCGAGCATGCGCTGCACATAGGTGATTTCCTGCGCCAGGCGCATATCGTGGTCCGGCTGGCGGGTTCTGTCCTGCACGGGGCCGGGGTCGGCCCTCGGGACAGGAGCCTGGTCGCGCGCAGCCGCCTGGATAGCGTCGATTCGAGCCTGGCCGGCACGGGACGGGTCCCGCTTCCCCGCAATCCACTCCGACACGGCAATGCGCCCATGGAACCGCACCCCGCATTGCGGCATGTCGATCCAGACGATCTCTGCGTCGATTTCGACGTCCTGCCGCACGAGGCGGATACCCGTACCGACCGGCGGAAAGGCCGGGCCCTCGAGCCGCGCACCTGTCTCGGACAGGTTGCGGATACGGACCGGCGTGGAGACGCCCTCGGCGTGCACCGTGGCGGCCAGGAACAGCGCCGATCGTCCGGCTTCCCGGCTCTCCTTACCGGTCTCGGCTTCCGGCCGGTCGCTCACCGCCATATTGCACGCACCACTGCCTAAGGACTCTGCAGTCCTAAATGCTTGCGCGGCGGATTGGCTTCATCTGGATCAAAAACCGGCCGGGCGCGCGCTCTACATGCGCACCCGCACCCCGACCCTGAACGCACGCCCGACCGGGTCGAACAGGACCTGGTTGGTACCGAGGTTACCGCTCGGCATCGCCGGCGGATCCCGATCGAGCAGGTTGTTGATCGCCCCGAACAGCTCGAACTCCGTGCCCGACGCGGTCCGGATCACATATTGACCGGCAAGGTCGAGGTAGAAGCGGTCCGGGATCTTGTTGTTGTTGACGCTGTTGGGCAGCGTCACCGCATAGTCGGGATCATCGGGGCCAATGAAGGCGACGTTGAAGATGCCCGACGGGATGTAGCGGCCCTGCAGCGAGATCGAGCTTCCCTCGTGGTTCCAGGTCAGCAATCCGTTCAGCGTATAGTCCGGAACGCCGAGCAGCGCCCCTGCCCGCGACCCGGTCTGGCCGGCACGATCGACCGAACCGGCGCTGTCGGTGGTGATCAGGTCCTTGACGATATTGGCAAGGAAGCGGAACGACAGGTCGCCGTGGCGCCCGAGCGGCTGGGTGTAATCGAGCTCGATGTCGAAGCCGGTGGTCTTGAGCGCATTGGCATTGAGCAGCACGTCCTGGACCGACAGGATCGTGCCACCGGGATCGCGCGTGATCAGCGGACAGAATTCGGTCGCGCCGGCCTCGCAGCGCTGCACCAGCGTCTGGGCGCCGATCACGCCGATCGCGTCCTCCACCTTGATATTGTAATAGTCGACCGAAAGCCGCGCCCGGCTCAGGAAGCCCCAGCTCGGGCTGAACACGACACCGGCGGTCCAGCTGTCGGCCTTTTCCTCCACCAGGTTCGCGTTGGATCCCCGGATGACGGTCGGGTTGGTCTGCAGGCCGGTGCGCGGATCGGTAAGGCCGATCGTCGTCCGGGTCTGCGGCCCGCGCAGCTCCGACAGATTGGGAGCGCGGATGTCGCGCGACCGGGTGACGCGGAACCGCAGCTCGCGCGCCGGCTCCCAGATGGCGCCCGCCTTCCAGGTCACGACCGACCCGCTGGTGCTGTAGTCGGTGTAGCGGATCGCGCCGTTCAGCTCGAGAAGGCGCGCGAACGGCACGTCGCGGGCCAGCGGCAGGGTCGCCTCGGCATAGGCTTCCTTGACGCTCTGGGATCCGCTGACCGCCTGTCCGTTTAGGACCCAGAAGCCGTTGACGGCCGAGATCGGGTCGGTCTCGCCCTCGATCTCGTTCCGGCGCCATTCGGCGCCGGCGGCGACCGAAAGCGGTCCGGCCCATAGTTCGACGAGATCGCCGGAGATGCTGCCGGCGACGACATGCTGGCTGGTGCGGGTCTTCTGGAAGCCTTCGCCCAGCACATAGTCCAGCGCCGCTGCGGAATAGCGGTTTTCGCCGAAGAAATTGAGCGGGGCGCAGGACGGATCGTCGTTGGTCACATCCCCGTCGACGTTGACGCGGCAGACGATCTCGCCGTTCGGCGCCTGCACCGCATCGGTCGCCCGGCGGACGTTGGCGAGGATCGGGACGTTGGAAATGTCCTGCCTGAAGCGGGTCTGCCCATATTGGTAATAGACGTTCCACCTCCAGTTGCCGCCGAGTTCGCCTTCGAGCCCGGTGACCGCCCGGAACGTGCTGGTCTTCGAATCCCCCCGCGGCCTGCCGAAGTCGAGGGCGGCTCGGCCGAGGATGAACTGGTCGATGCCATTGGTGTCCATGATCGCTGCGACCTGGTCCGGCAGGAAGGCATTGTCGCGCCTGATCGCGCCCATCAGCGAACCGTTGAAGTCGCGGAAGGTCGAGGAGAAGGTGGTCCCCATCACCTTGCCGTAGGAGATGTCGGCAAAGGCGGTGATGCTGTCGGACAGGTCCACCGTGCCGCTGACATAGCCGCTGTAGCGCTCGACCGGCACCTTGAGCAGCACGCTGGTGAGGAACGCATTGGTGCCGTGGCCGTCGCCGCCGATCATGAACAGCGGCCCGGCGAACTCGCCATATTGGAACTGTCCCGGGGTGCCGTCGGGCAGGAACTTGATGCCGCGAAGCGGGTCGTCGAGCAGGTTGGCGTATATCGGAACGCCGTTCGCATCGAGCGAGCGGTTGATCACGCCCCCGGGATAGAGCGTCGACGTATGGGAATCGTTGGTGATGATGCTCGACGGAAGGCCGAAGCTTCCCGGAGGCGTGTTGCCGACGATCTGGCGTTCCTGTGCGCACCAGGAGCGGGCTTCGTAGCAGCCACCCAGGCCCTCGTTATTCTCATATTCGAAGGCGCCGACGATATGCGCCCGGTCGCCGACCCGTCTGCCGACCACGAGGCTCACGAACTGGTTCTCGTCGTCGCCGCGTTCCGAAACGCCGGCCTGTGCCTCGAACTTCAGGCCCTCGAACTTGCGGTCGAGGATGAAATTGACCACGCCGGCCACCGCGTCGGATCCGTAGACGGCCGAGGCGCCGCCGGTGACCACTTCCGCGCGCTGGATCAGCGCCGAGGGAATGAGGTTGACGTCGACCGTGCCTTCGGCCGTGCTCGGCACGAACCGGCGGCCGTCGACGAGCACCAGGGTCCGCGACGCGCCAAGCCCCCGCAGGTCGAGCGTCCTGGCGCCGATATTGCCGCCCAGGGTCTGCTGGTTGGCCGGCGATGCCGTCGCCCGGAAGCTCGGAAGCTGGTTGAGCCCGTCGGCGATGTTCGTGATCGCCAGCGCATCGAGCCGCTCCTCGCCGACCACCGTCACCGGCGTCGGTGTGGTGAAGCCGCTGCGCGCGATTCGGGAACCGGTGATCACGATCGTCTCTTCGCCAGCGGCGGCAGCGTCACCTGCCCCCGTGGTTGGCGCAGCGGGTTCGGCCGCCTCCGCCTGTGTCGTCTCGTCCTGCGCCCATACCGGCCCGGCCGACAGGCCAAGGGCGCCCGCAAGCGCAATCAGGCTCGCGCGCCCCGCCATTCCGATCGTGCTGCTGTAGCCCAACTGGGTGTTCGTCATCGCTCTCTCCCTCCAGACGTGCCTTTCGGCTTATGCTTTTGCGCCCTTTATGGAGCATGCTACATAAATTGGAAGCCCCCCGTCCACCCACGGGCGCAATTCATGCCCGGAACGACAGTGGCCGCACGGCGGCGCAACCGAGCGCCGGGCTTTCAGAAGGGTGCAGACGATGGTGGAAGGATGGTAGCGGAGGAGGGACTTGAACCCCCGACACGCGGATTATGATTCCGCTGCTCTAACCAGCTGAGCTACTCCGCCCCGTGACATGCCTGTATATAGGCGTCGGCGTGCGCGGCGCTATAGGCAGGGACCCTGTGGCGGTCAACCGCATCCCGCATTGGAATTCCGCAACCGGGCCGCCGGAACCGCCTGCCCCGCCTGTCGTTCACAAGGCCGGCAGAGGAATGATGACAGGGTGAACCATGGAGCTCCTGACCCCGCTCGAAAGCTTGTGCAGGATCATTCTGCGGGCGCGCGAAATGGAGGCGCAGGTTCCTGCGAACGATCCCGACGCGGAGCCCGACGACGTCGACGATTTTGACGACGAGGGTGATCAGGGTCTCTCCGCGCTGGAGGACGAGCTCAACACCGGCGTGGAGGAGGAACTGCGCGCCATGCTCGAGGACCTCGCCGACGACCAGCTCGCCGAAACCCTGGCGCTCGCCTGGGTCGGAGTCGGTACCTATGATGCGAGCGAATGGGAGGATGCCTTTGCCGAGGCGTCGGACACCGATGCCGAGTCCGCGATCGACGAGCTCCTGGACATGCCGCTGCTGGCCTCGCACCTCGATGCCGGACTCGCGGCATTCGACTACAGCTGCGAAGGCATTGGCCAGAACGACTGAGCCCGTTGCTCAGCCCCTGAACATATAGCGTTTCAGCGGATCCAGCGCGCCATCGGCATAGATCCAGGTCGCGAGGCCCCTGATCGCCAGCGACCTTGGCTGGAATTCGCCGCGCAGCCGGTCCTGGAGGCGGCGCGCCTCTCGCGGCTCCACCTTATTCTGGATGGTGACATGCGGTTGCCAGGGAGCACGGTCCGGCGGCGTCAGCAGTCCTTCGAATGCGTCGGCCAGTTCGGCCCGAATATCCTCGAGCTCCGCGCTGTCGATCCGGAAAGCCGTCCCGCCATCGAGGTCCATCACGCCGGCGATCCGGGCTCGCGGCGCCGCGCGCGCGACGAGGCGGGCCAGTCGCCGGTCCAGCTCGGGACCGAGCGAGGGGGGCAAATGCGAGAATAGGGTGAGATGGGCCGGCACCCGGTTGCGATCCGGGGGATAATGAGCGCGCCGCAGCTGATCCAGCCAGGCGAAATCGGCATCGCCGGGAAGGGCAGTAACGACGATCGGTCCGGTGCGGTTCAGATTTCCACCTGGCTTCCCAGTTCCACCACCCGGTTGGTGGGCAGCTTGAAGAACTCCATCGCGCTCTCCGCGTTGCGCAGCATCCACGCGAACAGCTTCTCGCGCCACACCGCCATGCCCGGCCGGGACGCGGTGAGCAGGGTCTGCCGGGCGAGGAAGAAGCTGGTGTCCATCATCTTGAACTTGGGCCCGCAGCCTTCGAGTTCGGTCAGCTCGGCCGGCACGTCGACCTCCTGCATGAAGCCGAAGTGGAGAATGAGGCGATAGAAGCCGCTGCCGAGGTCGTGCAGCTCCGCCCGCTGGCCCTTCTCGACATAGGGCACGTCCTCGATCCGCACGGTGAGCAGCAGGATGCGCTCGTGCAGCACCTTGTTGTGCTTGAGATTGTGGAGCAGCGCATGCGGAATGCCGTCGGGCGAAGTGGTCATGAACACCGCCGTACCCGGGACCCGCGTGGCGCTGGTCGCTGCCGACTTGATGAACACCTGCACCGGCATGGCCGCTTCGTTCATGCGGTCGATCATCAGCTTACGGCCGCGATTCCAGGTCGTGAGCATGGTGAAGGCGACCAGTCCGATCAGCAGCGGCACCCAGCCGCCGTCCGGTATCTTGGTGAGATTGGCGGAGAAATAGGCGAGGTCGATGGTGAAATAGAATGCCACGAGCAGGCTCGCCAGCACACGGTTCCAGCGCCAGAGGTGGAACAGGACAACCGCCAGAAGGACCGTGTCGATCAGCATCGCGCCGGTGACGGCGATGCCATAGGCGGCGGCGAGCTCGGAGGAGGACCGGAAGGTCAGGACGAGCAGGATCACCATCACCAGCAGCGTCCAGTTGACGAACGGGATGTAGATCTGGCCGGCGGCCGACGCGCTGGTGTGGGTGATCCGGAGCCGCGGAACGAAGCCGAGCTGGATCGCCTGCTGGGTGACCGAGAAGGCCCCGGAGATCACCGCCTGGCTGGCGATCACCGTCGCCGCCACCGCGAGCAGGATCAGCGGCAGCCGGAACATCTCGGGCGCGAGCAGGAAGAAGGGATTGCGGGCGGCGAACATCGCTTCGGACGGGGGCAGCGACAGCAGCAGCGCCCCCTGTCCCAGATAGTTTATCATCAGGGCCGGCATGACCACGAACATCCAGGAGATGCGGATCGGGTTGCGGCCGAAATGGCCCATGTCGGCATAGAGGGCCTCGGCCCCCGTGACGGCCAGGACCACCGACCCCAGGGCCAAAAAGGCCGTGAACTGGTCGATGGCGAAGAAACGGATCGCGTACCAGGGGTTGAGCGCGGCGAGGACGGCGGGGCTGTGCACGATCTGCATCAGACCGAGCACGGTGAGCGCAGCGAAGTAGATCAGCATCACCGGGCCGAACAGCAGCCCGACCCGGGCGGTCCCGCGGGACTGAATGGCGAACAGGATGACGAGGATCGTGATGGCGATCGGCAGGACCCAGGGCGCAAAGCCGGCCTCCACGGTCGTAAGCCCCTCGACCGCAGAAAGCACCGAGATCGCCGGGGTAATCATGCTGTCGCCGTAGAAGAGTGCTGTGGCGAACACGCCGAGCAGCACGATGCCCCTGGTCCAGCGCTGGGAGCCTTCGGAACTGCGATTTATGAGCGCCAGCAGCGCGAGGCTGCCGCCCTCGCCCTTGTTGTCCGCCCGCATGATGATCGTGGTGTACTTGATGCTCACCATCAGCATCATCGACCAGAAGATGAGGCTCAGCACGCCATAGACATGCGGCTGGTCGGGAAGGAGCGGATGGTGCCCGGTGAAGGTTTCGCGAAACGCGTAGATCGGACTGGTACCGATGTCGCCGAAGACGATACCGACCGCGCCCACGATCAGTTTCGCCAAGCTGCCCTGCTCGCCATTTACTTCCGGAGCCGGTTGTTCGGTTCCCGCGACGCTGCTGCTGGTTTCGTTCATGGTCGGCGCGGTCCGGCCTCAAATCGGTGATTGGATGCTTCTAGCCCGCTTGGGCAGACCACCTCCGAAACAGGGAGGCGCGGATAGCACTTAGCATCATGGGCTGCAACGTTGCCCCCGCTGGATTGCCACGCTTCGGGACAGCGTGCACTTAGCGCCATTCCCCCTGTCGAGGGATATGCTATCCGGAGGAACAGATGCGCGTCGGGGTGCCCAGGGAGATCAAGAATCACGAATATCGCGTCGGTCTCACGCCGCCGTCGGTAGTCGAGCTGGTGGCGGCCGGCCATGAGGTGATCGTCGAGCATGGCGCGGGCGACGGCATCGACTTCAGCGACGAGGCCTATTTCCGGTCCGGTGCCCGGATCGTGCCGACCGCGGCGGAGGTGTTCGCCCAGTCCGACCTGATCGTGAAGGTGAAGGAACCGCAGCCGCACGAAATCGCCCTGCTGGAGCCGCGCCATGTGCTGTTCACCTATCTGCACCTCGCCGCGGACAGGCCGCAGGCGGAAGGCCTGATGCGGTCGGGCTCGACCTGCATCGCCTATGAGACGGTGACCTCGAGCACCGGCGCACTCCCGCTGCTCAAGCCGATGTCCGAAGTGGCGGGCCGGATGGCGATCCAGGTCGGCGCCCATTATCTCGAAAAGGAACAGGGCGGGCGCGGGATCCTGCTGGGCGGGGTGCCGGGCGTCCGGCCGGCGCGGGTAGCCATCCTGGGAGGCGGCGTAGCCGGGCTCAACGCCGCACAGATCGCCGTCGGCCAGCGGGCCGACGTCACCATCTACGACATCAGCAATGACCGGCTGGCCGAGCTGGACACCTTTTTCGGAAGCCAGATCAAGACGGTCTATGCGAGCAAGGCCGCCATCGCCGCCGCCGTCGCCAACGCCCATCTGGTGATCGGCGCGGTCCTGGTCCCCGGCGCCGCTGCGCCCAAACTGGTCACGCGGGACATGCTGAAGACGATGAAGCGCGGTTCGGTGATCGTCGACATCGCCATCGATCAGGGCGGCTGCTTTGAAACCTCCCGCCCCACCACTCACGACGATCCGGTGTTCGAGGTCGACGGAGTCATCCATTATTGCGTGGCCAACATGCCGGGCGCCGTCGCGCGCACGTCCACCTTCGCGCTCAACAATGCGACGCTTCCCTTCGTCCTCAGGATCGCCGGCAAGGGCGCCGAACAGGCGATGGAGGATGACCCGCATCTGGCAAGGGGACTGAACGTGTCGGGAGGCAAGATCCGCCATCCCGCGGTGGCAGCGGCGCTCGACCTGCCCTACGAGCGCTGAGCGCCCGTCAGTTCGAAGCGGCGGGCGGCGCCGTTTGCGGAGCGGGCGAGCCGGGTGCCGTGGGCGGCGGCCTGCGGCCCTCGGTGATCGCCCGGACTTCCTTCAGGATCGCGAGCCGCTGCTCGATCAACGGTCGCCAACTGGCATCGGCCGGCGCATCTTCGAGAAGCTCGGTCCAGATCCGCTCGGTATCGGCGAACCGACCGCTCGGGATCAGCGCCATGCCGTAATAGAATCGCGGCCCGGGGTGGCCCGGGGCCAGTTCGGCCGCGCGCAGGAAGGCGAGTTCGGCGGCCGGGGTCATCAGCCCCTCCGAATGCATCACGAGGGCGTTGCCGAGGCCGACCCACAGGTCCGGATCGCTTGGGTTCGACCGGAGGCCGCTGCGGATGATCCCCACCGCATTGCGGGTGTCGCCGCGTCGGAGATAGCCGTCCGCGATCGTCAGCCACTGGCTCGCGCGATCGAACCGCCCGAGCACCGTCTCGCGCGTGCGGCTGAAGTCGCTGTCGATCGCCTTGGTCTCGACCTTCGCCCGCGTCGGGCGCCCGGGGAGCGACGGATTTCCCTGCCAGGCATAGCCGACCAGGGCGAGCAGCAGGCCCGCCGCAGCCAGTTGCAGCGCGCCGGGGCGCAAGCCGCCCGGCTTCCACAGCCCCAGCAGGGCGACCAGCACCAGTCCGAAGGCGAAGACCCAGCCCATCAGCGCCGCCTGCGCCGGAAGCGGCTGCGCGCCAGCCAAAGGCCCACGGCCAGGAACAGGATCGGCGCCGCCCAGAGCGGCCAGGTCACCGGCGCCAGCGGTGGCTCATAGGTCACCCAATTGCCGTAGCGGTCCACCAGCCAGGCGCGGATCGACTCCGGGCTCTCTCCCGCCTCGATCCGCCGCCGCACCAGCGCCCGCATGTCGCCGGCAAGCTCGGCATCACTGTCGGCGATCGACTGCCCCTGGCAGACCAGGCAGCGCAGCGTCTCCATCAGCTCGGCGGCGCTCGCCTCCTGCTTCGGATCGGCGAGCTGCGTGTAGGAATAGGGATCCGGCGGCAGGTCGGAATCGGCCAGCGCCGGCGCCGCCGCGAACAGGAGCAGGACAGGAAGAAACGCCTTTTTCATCGCGCCGCCTCGAACGCCCGGACCAGCTCGGGCAGATGCTCCGGCCGGATCTCGCCCAGATGCTGATGGCGGATGATACCCTGGCCATCGATGATGAAGGTTTCCGGCACACCGGAGGATCCGAGCGCCAGCTGTACGCTGCTGTTGCGATCGGAACCGATCCGCTGGAAGGGGTCGCCCCACCGTTCGAGGAAGGCGGCGATGTCCTCCGGACGGTCGCGGATGGCGATCGCGTCGATCGGAATGCCGCGGCGTTCGAGTTCCGCCAGCTGGGGCGCCTCCGCCATGCAGGGTATGCACCAGCTTGCGAAGATGTTGAGCATGCGCGGCTCGCCGCCTTTCATGTCGGCGCTGCTCAGCCCGGGCCTGCCCTCCACCCCCGCCGGCAGCACGAATTCGGGCACCGGCTTACCCACCAGCTTCGAGCGGATCGCCTGATCGGACGGCTTCAACAGCCCCGTAGCGAGCAGGATGGCAAAGATCAGGAACACGGCCAGCGGTGCCCAGAGAATGACGCGTCTCATTCGAACGCCTCCCTCCGCGCGGACCTGCGGTCGCGCCGGAGATGCCCGACCAGCGAGAGCAGCCCTCCGAATGCGATCATCCCGCCGCCGAGCCAGATCAGGGTCACCAGCGGCTTCCACCACAGGCGAAGCTGCCATCGCCCCTGCCCGTCCGACTTGCCGAGCACGGTGTAGAGCTGGCCGTCGAGACGGGTTGCGATCGCCGCTTCGCTGGTTTCCATCGGCGGCGCGCTGAATGTGCGTGCCTGCGGGTGCAAGGTGAAGGGCGTCCCCTGCCCGCGCCTCGCCGTCAGCGTCGCCTCGATCGCGCTCCAGTTCGGCCCCGCCACCGGATCCACCGAATCGAACCGGATGGTATAGGGACCGACGATGACCGTTTCCCCTGGTCGGGCGGCGACCAGCCGTTCACGCGTGAACGCGCTTTCCGAGGCCATTCCGGCAAGGCTCACGGCCACGCCGAGATGGGCGACGACCATCCCCCAGGTGAACAGGGGGGTACGGCGGAGATTCCGTTTGACCAGCGGCGCGATGCTGGCCGCGCCCGCGCCGGCGGCGAACACCAGTCCGAGCAGCGGGAGGATGTGCAGGCCGGGTTGGAAGACGAGCAGCCCCACCAGCGCCGTGGCGGCTATCGCCAGCGGTATGGCGAGCCGGCGCACGACCATCCGCAGCTGGTCGTGGCGCCAGCGGATCAGCGGGCCGGCGGCCATGATCGCCACCAGGATCAGGGCCAGCGGGCCCGTCGTGCTGTTGAAATAGGGCGGTCCGACCGAGAGTTTCTCTCCGGTCGCGGCTTCGAGCGCCAGGGGATAGAGGGTGCCCACCAGCACGATCCCCAGCAGTGCCGTTAGGAGCAGGTTGTTGGCCACCAGTGAGCCTTCCCGGCTCAGCAGGTTGAAGGTCGCGCCCTGGCGGACCGTGGCGATCCGCACCGCATAGAGCGCCAGCGCGGAGCCGATGTAGATGCCGAGCAGGGCCAGGATGAAGGTCCCCCGCTCCGGGTCCACGGCGAAGGCGTGGACGCTGGTGAGGATGCCGGACCGGACGAGGAAGGTGCCGATCATCGACATGGAGAAGGCGACCACGGCGAGCATGATCGTCCATGCCCGGAGGCCGTCACGGGTCGCCAAAACCGAGACCGAATGAAGCAGGGCGGTCGCCGCCAGCCAGGGCATCAGCGACGCATTCTCGACAGGGTCCCAGAACCACCAGCCGCCCCACCCGAGCTCGTAATAGGCCCAGTAGCTGCCCGCCGTGATTCCGAGCGTAAGCATGATCCAGGCCGCGAGGACCCAGGGCCGCATCGCTCGAGCGAAGGCCGGGCCGACGTCGCGGGTGATCAACGCGCCGACCGCGAAGGAGAAGGCGATCGAGATTCCGACATAGCCGAAGTAGAGGGTCGGCGGATGGAAGGCGAGGCCCGGGTCCTGCAGGAGGGGATTGAGCCCCTGCCCTTCCGCCGGAGCGGGATCGAGCCGCGCGAACGGGTTGGAGGCGAACAGCAGGAAGGCATAGAAGCCGAGCCCGATCGCCGCCTGCGCAGCGAGCGTGGCGATGAGGGTCCGCTGCTGCAGCTTGCGCTCGAACAGGGCCACAGCTCCGCCGGCGACGGAGAGCACCGCGACCCAGAGCAGCATCGATCCTTCGTGATTTCCCCAGGTGCCGGCGAACTTGTAGATCCACGGCTTTGCGGAATGGCTGTTCGCCGCAACCAGCAGCACTGAAAGGTCGGTGCGCAGGAACAGCAGGATCAGCACAGCGAAGGCCAGCGCGACCGCTGCGGCCTGGACGACCGCGAGCGGGCGCACGCTGCCGAGCAGCGCCTCGCTGTCCGACCGCAGGCCGGCTGCGGCGGCCACGAGCTGGAGCAGGGAGAGGGCGGCGGCGACCCAGAGTGCGGCCAGCCCGAATTCCGCGATCATTCCAGGCTCTCGGCCTTGTGGCGGTTTCCGGCCAGTTCGGGCGGGCGGTAATTCTCGTCATGCTTGGCGAGGATTTCGTCCGCAACGAACATGCCGTCGGGTCCGAACCGCCCCTCCGCAACGACTCCGCTATCCTCCTTGAACAGGTCGGGGACGATTCCCTTGAACCGAACCGGCACCGTGGCCTGCGTCTCGTCGGTGACCACAAAGCGGATCGTCACGCCGTCCGTCTCGCGGACGATCGATCCCTGCTGCACCATGCCGCCGATCCGCACCGCCCGCCCCTCGGGCACGCCGTTGCGGGCGATGTCGCCGGGCGCGTAGAAATAGGCCGCCTGGTCCTTGAGAGCGGACATGGCGAGTAGCACCGCCGCCAGCAGTGCGACGAGCGCCAGCCCGACGAGGAGCAGTCTCTGGTGCTTTGCCTTCACCGCTCGCTCCTCAGCGCCTCGGCCTCCGCCTCGGCCCGGCGCATCGCCAGCAGGCTGGACAGGGTGAGGCCGAGGATCCCGGCCAGCGCGATCGCATAGGCGCCGATAATGAACGGCCAGTGGTTCATTCCGCCATCCTCCTGAGGCGCGCCTCGATCCGATTCCTGGCGAGCGCGGTCCGCATCCGCATCAGCACCACCGAGCCGAAGAGCAGCAGCATGCCGAGTGCCGAAACGAACAGCGGCCACAGCATGGACGGCGCGATCGTCGATCCGGTCAGGGTAATGCTCTGCCCCTGGTGCAACGTGCGCCACCACAGGACCGAATAATGGATGATCGGGATGTTCACCGCCCCGACGAGACCGAAGATGGCGGCGATGCGGCCGTCCCCGCCCCGTTCCCGTTCGGCGCCGGCCAGAGCGATATAGGCGATGTAGAGGAACAGCAGCACGAGCATGGACGTCATCCGCCCGTCCCACTCCCAGTAGGTGCCCCAGGTGGGGCGGCCCCACAACGATCCGGTCGCCAGGCAGATGAAGGTGAACATCGCCCCCGGCACCGCTATGGCCCGGGCCGCGACGGTGGCCAGCGGATGACGCCAGACGAGCTGCATCAGGCTTGCGATCGCAAGACCGGTCCACCCGCCCATGCCGAGCCAGGCTGCCGGCACGTGGATGTACATGATCTTCACGCTTTCCCGCTGCAGATAATCCGGCGGCGCGAGGAACAGGCCCGCGAACAGCCCGAATGCCGTCAGCACCGCGCCGCACCAGCCCAGCCAGCCGGTCAGCGGACGGGCGATTCTCAGAAAACGGGCAGGATTGGCAAAGACATGCATGGGCAGGCCGTCTCTAGGGTCCGGGCTCATTATCCGCAATGGCCGGGGCAGGCTGCTCCCGGCCCACGACAGGCGGCTGGTCAGGCGCGGCCGATCAGCCGCATCGCGAGGAAGTCGGCGACCGCCGCCGGGTTGCGGCCGGTCCGGGCGCTTTCTTCCCATATCGAGTCGAGCCGGTCCGGAATCCGTTCGATCCGCTGGCGCACCTCCGCCTCGCCGCCAAGCCCGAGATATTCGAGCACGACGTTGATGATGCCGCCGGCGTTGATCACATAATCGGGCGCATAGAGGATGCCGCGCTGCATCAGGCGCTCCCCGTCCTCCGGTCGCGCGAGCTGGTTGTTGGCTCCACCCGCCACGATCGGCACCCGCAGCCGCGCGATCGATTCTGCGGTGAGCACGGCGCCGAGCGCGCAGGGGCTGAACACGTCCGCGTCGACGGTCATGATGCTCGCGGCGTCGATCGCGGTTCCTCCAACCTCCTCGGCCAGCCGGCGGGCGCGCCCCGCATCGAGATCGGCGATGGTCAGACGTGCCCCTTCTGCCGACGCGAGCCGGGCGACTCCGCTGCCGACGCTTCCCGCGCCCTGGAGCGCGATACGGATGCCGTCGAGGTCGGTGCGGCCGAGCGCACGCCGGACCGCGGCCTTGATGCCGAGGAAGATCCCGTAGGACGTATGGGGTCCCGGATCGCCGCCGGCCTGGCCGGCCTCGGCCGGAAGCCCTGACACGTAGCGGGTCTCCCGCGATGCGGCGACCAGGTCATCGACGGTCACGCCGACATCCTCCGCCGTGACATAGGCCCCGCCCAGCCCCTCGACCGCGCGCCCGAAGGCAGCGAACATCTCCTCGGTCTTGGACCGGTCGGGCGGTGCCAGGATGACCGCCTTTCCGCCACCCATGGGCAGGTCGGCCATGGCGTTCTTGAAGCTCATTCCGCGCGAAAGCCGGAGGGCGTCGGTGATCCCATCGCCGCCGCGCGGATAATGCCAGAAACGCACACCGCCGGCGCCGGGGCCGAGGTGGGTCGAATGGATCGCGATGACGACCCGCAACCCGGAAGCGCGGTCGGTGACGCAGTGGACGACCTCATGGTCGTCGAAATCGGGGTGGTCCCAGGGGGATTGCATGGGTCGGTCCTAACGCGGAGCTGCGCGATAATGGGGCGATCGACGGGACTTGAACCCGCGACCCTCGGTACCACAAACCGATGCTCTAACCAGCTGAGCTACGATCGCCACGCGCATCCAATGCGGGGCGCACATAAGGGGCGGCCCCATAGAGCGTCAAGGAATCAATCGCCCCGTTCCTGCCGTGCGTCCAGCAGCTTCACGAATCGGCGCAGTGCCTGCGCGCGATAGCTTTCCTCGATCCACGCCTGGAACCGGGCGACCGGCGGCATCTGCGCATCGTCGGGCGTGAAGGTCACCCAGCCGCTCCGGCCGAGCCCGTAGGTCGCTGGCGCGGCGAAGGGCAGGTCGAGCGCCTCGTCCCCGGTATAGGGAAGCTTGCAGGAGACTTTGAACGGCTCGCCCTCCACGCTCAGATAGGCGAATGTCTTGTCATTGACCGCAAGATCGTCATGCCCGGGCCACGGGGCTTTTCCGTGCGCGCCCGGGAGCTGCAGTCCGAACTGCTTCAGCGCCCGCAGCACCGCATCGCTCTTCGCGCTCATCCCTCCATCTCCCTTCGCCACGCCGGGAGGCGATCCCGCCGGATCCATCGCATCATCATCAGGACGGCCACCACCGCCAGGCCCGCCGCCAGACCGATCCAGATGCCGAGGCCTTCCCACCCTAGCCCGAATCCCAGGACGATGGCGATCAGCATGCCGACGATCCAATAGCCGAATCCGGCAATCAGCATGGGAATGCGCGTGTCGTGGAGCCCGCGCAGCATGCCGGCACCGACGACTTGGGCTCCGTCCACGATCTGGAACAGCGCCGCCACGAACAGGAATCCCCTCGCCAGCCGGATGACGTCGCGATTTGCCGGATCGTCGCCTTCCAGGAACAGCCCGATGAGCTGCAGGGGCGCCCCCAACATCACCAGCGCCGTCGCCACCATGAATCCGGTGCCCAGCGCGAACGCGGTCCAGCCCGCGCGGGCGATCCCATCCGGATCGCGCCGCCCGAAGGCCAGACCGACACGGACCGTCGCCGCCTGAGCAAGGCCGAGGGGGACCATGAACGCCAGCGACGCGATCTGCATCGTCACTGCATGGGCGGCAATGGAGGACGGCCCGATCAGGCCCATCAGGAACAGGGCGGCGTTGAAGATGCCGGCCTCGAAGGCGAGTGTCACGGCGATCGGCAGGCCGAGCACCCAGATCCGCCGGAACCGCGGCCAGTCCGCGCGCAGGAAATCGCCGAACAGATGATAGCGTCGAAACCGGGGATGCAGGACCACCACAGCTGCCATGCCGAGGAACAGGAAGCAGCTGGCGCAGAGATGAGCGATTGCGGCGCCGGCAAGGCCGAGCTCCGGAAACCCGAACTCGCCGAAGATCAGGCCGTAGTTGAGGAATGCGTTGACGACGATCGTCACGCCCACCACCACCAGTGACCAGAACGGCCGCTCCACCGCGGCCACGAAGGCGCGCAACACATTGTAGAGAAGCGCGGGCAGCAGCCCCCATTGCATGATCCGGACGAAGCGCTGCGCGTCAGCCGCGAGTGCGGGATCCTGTCCGATCGCTCGCAGGATGGAACCGCTGAACCACAGCACCATCCAGAGCGGGACGACGAGAACGAAGACCGCCCACATCGTCTGGCGCACGGTGCTGCGCACGTCGCGTATGTTGCTGGCGCGCGCCCCGATCGCCTTGGCCATGATCGGCGCGGAAGCCTGGACGAGGCCGATGCTCAGCACCAGAAACCCGACATAGAGGTTCATGCCCAGGGCCGCCGCCGCCAGCGTGGACGCTCCAGCCCAGCCGAGCAGCACCACGTCGGTGGCGTTGATCAGCTGCTGGGCGACATTGGTGAGGACCAGCGGCCAGGCAAGCAGCAGCATCGCGCGCGCTTCGGCGCGCCATGGACCCCGTCGATGATCCGCAGGGGAGAGCATTGGCGCTCCGTAGCGGCTCTGCGAATGGAGAGGAATTGCGGCCGTGCAGTCTCGGTGACCGGCAGGCGAACCGGCATGACTGGACGTATCGGCCTTTCTTCCCCATCTACCCTTCATGGTTCCGCTCTCGATCCTCGACCTGGCCCCCGTGGTCGAAGGCAGCGATGCCTCCCGGGCCCTGCGCAACTCCCTCGATCTCGCGCAGCACGCCGAAGGCTGGGGTTACGGACGGTTCTGGATGGCAGAGCATCACAGCATGGCCGGGGTAGCCAGCGCCGCCACCTCCGTCTGCCTCGCCTATGTCGGGGCCGGCACCTCCACCATCCGGATCGGGGCCGGCGGCATCATGCTTCCGAACCATGCCCCTCTGGTGATCGCCGAGCAGTTCGGGACACTCGAATCCCTGTTTCCGGGCCGGGTCGATCTCGGGCTGGGCCGCGCCCCGGGGACCGATCATGCCGCCGCTTATGCGCTGCGACGAAACCTTGCGTCGGACGTCAACCAGTTCCCCCGCGACGTGGTCGAGCTGATGACCTACTTGCAGCCGGAACAGCCGATGCGGGTGCGTGCGGTCCCCGGCGAAGGGCTGGACATCCCGATCTGGATCCTTGGATCGAGCCTGTACGGAGCCCAGCTCGCGGCGATGCTGGGTCTTCCCTATGCCTTCGCCTCCCACTTCGCTCCCGGGGATCTGTTCGAGGCGATCCACGTCTATCGATCGAACTTCAAGCCCTCGGCCCAGCTCGACCGACCCTATGTGATGCTGGGCTACAATGTCTTCGCGGCCGATTCGGACAAGGAAGCCCATTATCTCGCCAGTTCGATGCAGCAGGCCTTCGTGAACCTGCGCACCGGGCGTCCCGGGCTGCTGCCGCCGCCGGTCGGCGGCTATCTGGAGAGCCTGGAACCGGCGCATCGCGCCATCCTCGACCAGATCCTGTCCTGCTCGGCGATCGGCTCGCCGGATGCGGTCAAGGCCGCGATGGAGGAATTCGTGGCTAAGACGGGCGCCGACGAGCTGATCCTCACCTCGCAGATCTTCGATCATGCGAAGCGGCTTCGCTCCTTCGAGATCGTGTCGGAACTGTTCCTGCGCGAACCGGCGGAAGAACCGGTCGCCGCCGGCTGAGGCTCAACCGCGAATCAATCGTTCGAGACGTTCGACGATGACTTGCGAATCGCCTTCGAGCCGGAGCAGCTTCACGCGCGCCGTCTGGCCGGACCGGATCGACACCCGCGATCGCGGCAGATCCAGCACATCGGCCAGGAACTTCACCAGCGCCGCATTGGCGGCCCCGTCGACCGGTGGCGCCGCCAGCTTCACGGCCAGTGCCGGGTGGCCGTCCACACCTTCGAGAATGCCCGCAACGGCGCTCTTCGACGCGCGGGGCGTCACCCGCACCGCGAGGCGCACGCCGTCTGCTTCCCGTCGCCACGGGTATGCGGTCATGGAGCGATCCAGGTGGAAGGCGTGGCGGGCGCGGCAAGGATTGAACTTGCGACCCCTGCGCTGTGAAAACGAGAAGTCCCAGCCAACTGATTGTCTTTTCTTGTACTGTTGCTCATCAGTGAACCGGTTTGACCGACGTGAGCACGGTTTCCCCAACGATTCGAGACCTCATTAACCTGCTCGAACATTGCGGTCGAGAATAGCATCTGCACCGGTTCTGCTCGGGCTCCCTGAATCCACCTTTGCGTGCAACTCAGGTGCAGACATGTGAAGCGTTATGAGGACTTCCGGGCCCTCGTGGAAGCTGGCCACCGGCAGGGCGACCTTCCTGCGGCTGTGGCGAAGTGGCCCCCCTCCCCGTCACCATCTCTCGGCCTCGGAACTGGCGCCCGTCGTTGATCCGGCGTCATTGATCCGGTGCGCTTCTACCGCGTCGAGAAGCTGCGCTCACCTCGGCCTTCGGGTCCCCGCACATGCGAGCGGCGGTGCTCATGACATGCCTGAGATCCGCTTACCGCCTGTGCCGATCCGTTTTGCCGACCTGGACAAGTTTGCGCGCGTCCCAGCCGCCAACCTGAAACGACAGCAGAAGAATTCGGGAGGCAGTAGTGTCTGCGAGACCCTTTTTACGGATGAGCGTGTCGGCGATCGGCCTCATCATGGCGCAGGCCGTTGCCGCCCAGGAAACACCCCCGGCGGAACCCGCGCCGGCGGCTGAAGATAGCAGCGAAGCTGCGACCGGCGGCGGCGTCGAGGAGATCGTGGTCACGGCCACCCGAAACGAGACCAATCTCCAGGACACGCCGATCGCGATCACTGCGGTCACGTCCGAGGCTCTGGTCGAAAGAAGCCTCACCGACGCGGCAGATCTCGGCGCGATCATCCCCAATGCTGCCTTCCGCCGTGCGCAGGGACTGTTCGGCCCGGGCGTATCGGCCTTCATCCGCGGCATCGGCCAGCACGACACCAATCTCGCCAGCGAGCCCGGCGTCGCCTTCTACGTCGACGATGTCTATTATCCGCTTCTCCTCGGCTCGGCCTTCGATCTGCTGGACCTCGACCATGTCGAGGTGCTGCGCGGCCCGCAGGGCACCTTGTTCGGCCGCAACGCGCTTGCCGGCGCGATCAACCTCGTCAGCAAGCGTCCGAGCACGCGGGAGGCCTCGGCCTTCGTGGACGTGACCGTCGGCTCCTTCGGTCGCCGCGACGCGCGTGCCGGCTTCAACATGCCCCTGGCCGACAATCTTGCGATCTCGGTCTCAGCGATCTCCAAGGAGCGCAAGGGCTATATGCGCAGGCTGGATTTCCGCTGCGAGATGGAGCGCCGCGGCACCCCCGAACTGGCCGGCACCTTTCCTTATTCGAGCGCCTTCCTGATCAACGAGACTACGGGCGGAAGCCCGCCCGACGACTGCACCATCGGCCGGCTCGGCGGCCAGGACGTGCGCGCGGTCCGGGGTCAATTGCTATGGCGGCCGACGCCCGACCTCGTCATCCAGATCGCGGGGGATTATACGCGCGACAATTCGGACAATGCGCCCGACCATGTCCTCGCCATCGACCCAAGCATCGCCGCGCAGCGCCCCAATGTCGTCAGCCTGTTCGACCAGTTCACGGCTCCCGGCGGCCCGGCATTCCGCTATGACGAGCGGTTCCTGACCGGCAATCCCTTCACCACCTATGCGACCTATTCGGACCCCATCCCGGCCGGAACCGCCATAGCTGGCAACAGCTTCTACAATGGATCGATCTTCCGGGGCGGCATCAGCAATCCGGTGCACACTCCGCAGCGCAACTGGGGCCTGTCGGGCAAGGCCATCTACAGCCTGACCCCCGAGATCGACGCCACCCTGGTGCTCGGCTACCGCGACTATGCGGCGACCTTCGCCTATGACGTCGACGGTTCCCCGGTCGCAATGGAGAACAACCGCAACGACGTCGAGCAATATGACTGGTCGGGCGAATTCCGGGTGTCGGGCCAGATGGACTGGGTCGACTGGGTGGTCGGGCTCTTCTACTACGAAGGCAAGGGCAACCAGAAATTCTCCGGCAGCTCGCCCTATAACGGCACGCTGCGCTACCAGAACAATTTCTACGAACCGGTCAGCAAGGCCGCCTTTTTCAACGCGACCTTCCGCCCGCTCGAGCGGCTTGGGGTGACGCTCGGCGGCCGCTATTCCGACGAGAAGAAGCCGGTGCGCTTCTTCAGCATCCTCGACGGCACCGATGCCGGCAGCACCGAGTTCGTCGAGCTGCCCGGCGGCGGCGTGGTGTTCGATCTCGACATCAAGGACAGGCGTTTCGACTGGAAGGCCGGCCTCGACTACAAGATTGCCGAAGACACTTTGGTCTATGCCTCGGCGGCGACCGGCTTTCGCCTGCCCGGCTTCAACTCGCGCCCGCTCCAGCCGAGCCAGGCGGTGCAATATGACGGCGACGAGACGGTTGCCTATGAGCTGGGCATCAAGACGGAGCTGTTCGACCGCAAGCTGCGGATCAATGCGGCGGCCTTCTACACCGATTACAAGACCCGGCCGCAGAGCATCTCGGGCCAGGAATATCGGCTCGACGAGAATGGCAACCGCATTCCCGGCACGCAGGTCGAGGTGGACTCGGGCGCCGGACCGGGGGTCACCACATGTATCGATGCTCCTGCGGGCACTCCGGGCTTCCAGTGCATCGGCCGATCCTTCTTCGTGAATACGCCCGGCAAGGTGAAGGGCTTCGAACTCGAGCTCGACGCCCGGCCGATCGAGGGGCTGTCGATCAACGGGTCGATGGGTTATGCACGCTTCACTGCCCCGGACATCGACGCCCGTCCCGAGGGCAGCAGCCGCCGGCTGTTCCGCATCCCCGAATGGACCGCCAGCGCAGGCATCCAGTATGAGATCCCGCTGGATGCACTAGACGGCACGGTGACGCCGCGCCTAGACTGGTTCTACCAGGGCGCGATCGACTATACGATCAACCACCCGGACTATAACCAGTCCGGCTATTCAGTGTTCAACGGCAGGGTCACCTACGACAATATCGACCACGACTTCTCGGTCGCGGTCGGCGCCACCAATCTCTTCAACAAGCTCTATTACGAGAACATTTTCATTTACAAGGATATCGGCTTCCCGCAGATCAATGGCCAACCGGCACGTCCGCGCGAGTGGTTCGTGCAGCTCAGCAAGCGCTTCTGATGGGCCGGGAGCGGACATCGTTCGGGCGCCTGGCAGACGCTGTGCCGGGCCCTTCCGGCGAGGCAGCCGCTCCGGGCACGTCCGGGCAGCTTGCCGCCGGCGAGGAACCCTATCCGAGCGCCGCCCGGTCCTATTACATCATCTTCGTGTTGGCGATCGTGGTGATGTTCACCATCCTCGACCGCCAGGTGCTTGCGCTGATGATCGAGCCGATCAAGGCCGATTTCGGCATTTCCGACACGCAGGCCGCGCTGCTCATGGGAGCCGCCTTCTCGCTCACTTATGCCGTGGCCGGCCTGCCGATCGCGCGGATTGCCGATGTCGCCAACCGGCGCAACATCATCGCGCTGTGCCTGGCATCCTGGAGCGCCGCCACCATGGCCGGCGGGATTGCCCAGAACTATGCCCAGCTGTTCGCGGCAAGACTCGGCATCGGGATCGGTGAAGCCGGCTATGCCCCGGCCACCTGGTCGCTGGTGACCGACAGCTTCCCGCGCGAGCGCGTCGCCTTCGCCACCGGAACTATCGCCATCGGCGGTCATCTCGGAAACGGCCTTGCACTCATCATCGGCGGCAGCGCCCTGGCGCTGGTCGCGGCCTTTCCGCCGGTTCCCCTGCCGCTGATCGGGGAGCTGCGCCCCTGGCAATGGGCCTTCATCATCGTCGGCTTCCCCGGGTTGCTCTGGACCCTGATGGTCATGACCTTGCGCGAACCGAAGCGCCGCGGCGTCGGCGCCGCGGACCGTAAGTCCATCCCGATAGCCACCGTCGCGCGCTATCTTGCATCGGACTGGCGCGCCTATTCCGCGATCATCGGCGGCATGGCGATGAAGTTCCTGATGAGCCTCGGCACGTCGCAATGGATGCCGACCCTGTTCCGGCGCGAGTTCGACTGGGATCTCACCCGGATTGGGCTCATCCAGGGCTGCGTCATCCTTGCCGTGGGTCCGATCGGCCTGGTGCTGGGCGGCAAGCTCTCCGAACGCTGGAACCGCATGGGCATGCGCGATGCGGATTTGCGGATCGTTTTCTATACGATCCTGATCAGCCTCCCCGTCTCGATCATCTTCCCTCTGCTGCCGGACCCTTATGTGATGCTGGTCCTCTACGGCGTTGTCATATTCGTCAGCTCGCTCGGCATCGGCCCGGCGACGGCGGCCTTCCAGCTGATCACCCCTAACCGCATGCGTGCCCAGGTGAGCGCCCTCTACATGTTCTGCATGAACGTGATCGCCTTCGCGATGGGGCCGCTGATCATCGCCCTGTTCACCGACTATCTGTTCAAGGACCCGCAGGACCTCAACTACTCACTTTCGCTCACCGCGGCAGCGCTCGGGCCCATTGCGGTCCTCCTCGTGTGGCAGGGGATGAAACCCTACGCCCGCAGCTACGAGCGCGCCGCCCGCGGCTTCACCGACTGACTGGCGAGGACGATCAGGAACCATGGAAATCATCGACGCACAGATCCACGAACCCCATATCGGCGGCAGCCTGCGCGCGCGGGTGCCCGAGGACATCGAGATCACGCCCGAGGTCGAGACCTGGGTCAATGTCGAGCTCGCGCGCGAAGCCATTGACAGCGTCGGGATCGACCGCGCAATCGTCTATGCACGGCAGGAGTTCAACGAGGCCGCGGTTGCGCGCTATCCGGAGCTGTTCGCTGCTGTCGCCGTATTCGACTATGCCGCCACGGATCTCGAGGAGCAGCTCGCCGCCTTCGCCGCCAAGCCCGGCATGGTCGCCTGCCGTACCCTGCTCACCAACTACAGCCAGATCTGGCGCGATCCCGACGCCACCCTCGAGCTCAACCCCGACTTTCGCGCCGGGCGCTACGATCGCTATTTCGAGCTTGCAGAGCGGTATCGGCTGCCCATCTTCATCGGCGGCCACGACCATGGCGCCGAAGTCGCCCCTTATGCCGAGCGGCACCCGGACCTCACCATCATCATCGACCATTTCGGCATCACCCAGTCGCTTGCGCATCCGATCGAGGGCGATCGCTGGCGGGCCCTGCCGCGCCTCCTCGAGCTCGCCCGCTATCCCAACGTCTATGTGAAGCTGTGCGGCGCGCCGCTCGTGTCGCGTGAACCCTATCCCTACCGGGACGTCTGGCCGCACCTACACGCCATCCTCAAGGCATTTGGTCCAGAACGCTGCATGTGGGCGAGCGACTTCACCCGCCAGCGGTGGGGAACATCGACGCCCCCTGACGAGACTGGCTTCCCGCCGCGGCGCGACTGGATCAGCTATGCCAAGGGGCTGCACTATCTGCTCGACAGCGACGAGATCGGCCCGGGCGACAAGCAAGAGATTTTCGCAGGAGCGGTCAGGCGCGCCCTGCGCTGGCCCGCAGCTTGAGAGACAACAGGAGCCCGTAATGGCCGAGCACGTTTATCCACCCATTTCCATCCACGGCAACAAGACGACCTTCGAGATAGCCCCGGTACTGCTCGCGGCCGAGCGCTTCTATCCCGGGCAGGCCACGGTGAAGATGGGCGGCATCTTCAACCTGTTCGGGATCGAAGGCATCCCGGGCTTCTCCGAGCCGGGCATCGCCGACATCGCCACCCATGCCGAGACGCAGGGGCTGCGCTATTCGGTCGCCAATCCGGACCTGCGCATTCTGATGACCGTGACGGAAGGCCTTTATCGCCTCGTCGGCCGCCGGTCCGCCGGCATCGAGACGGTTGCCGACCTCAGGGGCAAACGGATCGCGACCATTCCCAACACCTCGTCCGGTTATTTCCTCCATCGACTGCTTGCCAGCGCCGGCCTCAGCGAGGCGGATGTTGCCGTCGAGCGAATCCTGCCATTGAGCGACATGCCGGCTGCACTCGCGGACGGGAAGGTCGACGCCGTGACCATCTGGGAGCCCTATATGGAGGATGCGGCGCGCGCGATCGGCAGCGACGGCGTGAACCTTGGCGACAGCTCGGTCTACCGCGAGCTGTTCAATCTCAACACTACCCGCCAGAATCTCGAGGATACGGACAAGCGGCGGATGATCACGGCGTTCGTCGCCGCAGTCATCGAGGCCGGCCGGGCGCTGGCCGAGGATCCCACGCTCGCCTATCCGCTGCTCGAGAGGGAGGGCGGACATGCTCCCGCAACCTCGGCGGCCTGCTGGAAGCATCACAATTTCGTCGTTCGGCCCATGGACGACCTCCTGGACGTGATGGAGGCGGAAGAGCGCTGGCTTGCCGGCCAGGATGGTAGGGCTGCGCGAGACCGGACGGAGCTCCAGACGCTGCTCGACTATTCCGTGTTCGAAGAGGCGAACGAGCAAGTCGCCTGATGCTTGGCCCTGCCGCACCGACCGCGGGTCCTGCCGGCCGCGTGCTCGCGATGCGCGAGATCAAGCGCTTGCAGCATCTATGGTGTCATCTGATCGAGGCGGGCGCGTGGGACGATGCGGCGCGGCTGTTCACCCAGGATGCAGGCTGGAGCGATGGTGAGAGGCAGGCCGCGGGACATCGCGAGCTCGCGGCGCTGTTCGCCGGGCGCGCCGGCCTCGAGGGCCCGCTCGCCGGCCGGTTCGAATTCCGACCCATGCTCAGCCCGGTCATCACTCTGTCGCCAGACGGTGAACGCGCGCGAGGTCGATGGCGGGAAATCTGCATGGCGGGGCAAGCTGGCGTGCAGGCGCACTGGTCCGGCGGTATCTCGATCGTCGATTATGCACGGGTGGACGGCCGCTGGCTGATCGCCGCGGTCCGACACCATCGCCAGTTTGCCGGCCCCTGTGAGGGGGGCTGGCGCCATATCGCCCGCGAGGTGCCGCCCGTCCCCTTCCACTTCTCACCGCTCGAGGCCGGAGCACCCTTCGGTGCGGTGCCGATGCACGAGACCGAGGCGGGTGACGGCACCCTCGCCCGCCTCCTCGTCAGTGCCGGCGAGGTGCAGAATCTGGTCGCGGCCTTCGGCTTCTATGCCGACCGGAGGATGCACGAGGACCTCGCCGACCTGTTCTGCGAGGATGGGTGCCTGTCGGTGGAGGGCTCCTCATGTGCCCGGGGACGCGACGCCATTCTGGCCCTGCTCAGTGAGCTATTCGGTCCGCCTGGCCTCGATCACGGCGATCTCAACGATCGGCTGCAGCTGGTACCGGTCGTCACCCTCGCTGCGGACGGCGGTTCGGCGTCGGTGCGCGCCTATGAGATCGGCATGAGCGGCCGCCACGGCGGCGAGGCCCTCTGGTCTGTCACCATCCAGCAATTGCTCTGCAGGCCGACAACCGACGGGTGCTGGAAGATCGAAGCACTGACGCGCATTCCAAGGTTGCACGCCGACCATGAGGCGGGCTGGAAGGAGCCCCGCAAGACCCCTGGCCGCTGCGGCTACCCGATCGCCCCCTCCCCCACCCCCGAGGCTGGGCCGACGCTCATCGAACGGGCGCCGGCTGCAGAACCGACCGTCCCTTCCTGCGACGAAGCGACGATCCTCGCGGCCAGGGCGGCGGCCTTCGACTGCGGCGAAAATGCGGCCAATGCCTATGGCTATTATATCGACGAATATATGTGGGACGAGGCGGCCGACCTGTTCGCCGCGGCGGGTTGGAAGGAACTCTCCTACATCGGCACCTATATCGGGCGCGAGCGCATCCGCCAGTCGATGAAGGCGCGCTACGGCACGTCCGGCCGGCGCCCTTCGTTCATGGCGCTGCACCAGACCGTCCAGCCCTATGTTACGGTCGCGAGCGACGGCCTCAGCGCCCGGTTGCGCATGCGCCTGTTCCAGTTCAACAGCCAGGCCGAGGCCGAGGGATCGTGGATCCTGGGCGTCTACGAGAACCAGATGTTGTTCGAGGATGGCGGCTGGCGCATCCACGGCATGGATCTCGAATATTGCTGGCTCGGCGACTATTGCGGTGGGTGGTCGGGCATCGTTGCGGGCAGCAGCGAGCGCTTCCGTCCGGATCCGGAGGCGATTGCGGCATTTCCGCCCGACGCGCCGCTGCGCGGTGAGACTTTCGCCCCCTTCCCTCGCATCGCGCCGCTGGGCTTCCATTTCATCAATCCCGTGAGCGGCCGCCTGCCCGAGCGGCTCCTGCCCTGGTCCGACGGTCACCACGCCGGGACGTGACGGACCCGTGCACCCCTTTGCAGATAGGACCCCCGCAGCGGAGGCGCCGCGGACGACCCCGACCGACATTGCCGAGAGCTGAAGTGGAGACCCGAAGCATGAGCCAACATGCTCCCCTCATCGATTGTCACGCCCACATTTTCGAGGCGGACATGCCGGTTGCATCCGGTGCCTGGATCCGCCCGGACTATGGCTTCTGCGCCGATGCCCTGCTCTCGCTCATGGACAGCCACGGTATCCATTTCGCGGTGATCTCCGGGCTCAGCATCACCGGTTATTACAATGACTATATGCTCTCCCAGCTTCGAGAGCGCCCACGCCTGCGGGGAACGGTGATCGTCCCGCCGGAGGTCGACCGGTTCATCCTCGAGCGCATGCGCGACGATGGCATCGTCGGGATACGGCTGCAGCTGGCGCGACAGGGCCATCTTGCGGATTTCCGCTCCGATGCATGGCGCCTGCTCCTGCGCCGCGTGCGCGACCTCGACTGGCATGTCCATGTCGCGATCGAGGGACCGAATCTGCGTCCTGTTCTGGACACGCTCCTCGAAAGCGGCGTCAAGATTGTCATCGACCATTTCGGGCATCCGGATCCGGGCGATCCGACACGGTGCGACAGCATCGATGCCATGGTCGCCGCAGTGGATAGGGGCCGGACCTGGATCAAGCTGTCCGGCGGCTTTCGCCTTGCCGGCACCGAAAGCTGGCAGGATCCCGAGGCGGATCTGGACAGCGTGGCGCAGCAGGTCGCCGATGTTCTCGTTCGCCGGGTGGGAACCGACCGGCTGCTCTGGGGCAGCGATGCGCCATTCGTTGGCTACGAGCAGCGCATCTCCTATCCCGACGTGCTTGCCAGCTATCGCCGCTGGGTACCGGATCCGGAGCAGCGGGCCTCGATCGATCGCACGGCATTGGGACTCTATTTTTCCTGAGGCAAGCGCTGAGCCCAAGGCTGGATGCTGACCCGCCCGGTGCTCTCCTTTGCATCGGCTCGGACGCGGTCACGCCCATTCCAGTCGACGGGGCACCCGACGTGGGTATAGCCATGAGTGGCTCGACTGGCGTGTCGAACCGGAATCCCTGCCGGATCTCGGGCTAATTCAGCTTCGTCTGCCGATATTCTCGCGGAGTCATTCCGAAATGGGCGCGGAAGCTGCGCGTGAAATGCGCCGCGCTGTTGAAGCCCCACTTGAACGCTATCTCGGTGATCGTATGACCGCTCCACTTGGGATCGCAAATCTGCTTGGCGCATTCCTCCAGCCGCCGGCGGGCGATGTAGCCGAACAGCTTCTCCCCCTTGCTTGCGAATATCAGCCGGAGATAGCGCGGGGAGATTCGCAGGCCCCTGGCTATGAATGCAGGCGACAGCTCGGGATTGCGCAGATTGAGTTCGATGAAGCGCACCACGTCGCTGAGCCGGATGCCGACCACAGCCGACACCTGCTGACGGCTATTGAGCCCGACCGCATAGGAAATCGACAGCAGCTCGAGCAAGTGAAATGCAAGGCGTGTGTCATAGTCGGTCGTGAACCCGCGCTCGATCTTCTCGTGCATCTCGCGCATCGCCGCGAAGATCATGCTGGTCAATCCCGCCGAACCGGCGAGGCGAAGCCCGCAATACTGTTCGGGTGTCGGGAAGTGCTTGCGGATCGTCGCCTCGTTCATCCGCAACATCAGGATCCTGGAGGAATCCTCCATCTCGAACAGATGCGGGACCGCGCTGTCGCACAGGGCGAAGTCGCCGATATCGAGGTGCGCCTGATTGCCGCAATGAAAAAGGCTGCTCGACCCCGCCACTTGGGCGATGAAGGTGTAGCGACGCTGGCCCCCGGAGCCGATGTGGCGCCGGGTGCGCTCGATGCTGCTGCGGTTCGCGCTCATGATCGCGAACTGGAGCGGTCCCAGATGTCCGAGGCTGAGCGAGGCGCGGAACTCCCGACCAGAGGCCGGGGTAAATTCGACCTGGTTCACCTGCGTGGAATAAAGGGCATTCCAGGCGAGGCGGCGATTGGCCGCGGGCAAGGCATCCGAACTGTAGGTCTCCATGTCCTTCTCTCCTGGGCGGGAGCTTCGGGGCTCCTCTTCTGATGTGAAGATGTCGATGCGATCGCGCTCGCGATCAGCCTCGTCGAGTCCAGCAGGTCCGGCCGGATGAACCGACGACCTTGGGCGACGCCCACCGCTGGTCCTCTCAGTCCGCAAATTGGCGGACCCGACGCAACGCGCTTGTACCATGCGGCACGATCCTTTGCCGTGGCAGCTGGCCGACGTGCCGGCGGAACTGCTCATCCGGCCGATGGCCGAAACCTTGTCGCTGCACCTGCGCTCATTGAGGAGAGGACGAGCTCCCCACCCTTTTCCTCCCGCAATCCAGCAGACGGAGAGCCGCAGCCAGGCAATGAGATCGACCTTAAGGAAACGCCAGCCTCACCCCACCTTCGAGCCCGGCAGGAGTCTGGCGGCCGATCTAGCAGCCGGACAGATCCAGGGTTCCGATTCGCAGGCGATCGCCACTCAATGCGCGCATGATGCATAGCGCGAGCCAAATGGGCGTACCCCAAAACCGCCGACCCTATGAGCAAATGATTCGCGGTAAATCAGGCGCTCAACGGTGTGAGTGCGCCATCCGAGGCTGCAACCAAGGTCATTGATCCAATGGCCTCCTGCAGGGGGACGCGGTTCGCTCGCCCCGGCATATGAATCTCAAAAGAGAAGGCGTGGTGGGCGCGGCAAGGATTGAACTTGCGACCCCTGCGGTGTGAACACAGTGCTCTACCACTGAGCTACGCGCCCACGCCTGAACCGTCAGTGTGGTAGGATCTGACGGAAAGAATTCGGCGAAACGCTTCGCCTGCGGCTGCCCATAATGGGGCGCTCCACCCCTGTCCAGCCTCAGGCGGAGCCCGTTTCGATCAGTTGACCATGTCCTTGAGGCTCTTGCCGGCGCGGAACTTCGGCTGGCTGGACTCCTTGATCTGCATCGGTTCGCCGGTGCGCGGATTGCGTCCGGTAGAAGCCTTGCGCTTCGACACCGTGAAGGTCCCGAACCCGACCAGGCGAACCTCGTCGCCCCTCTTGAGGGCCGCGCTGATCGCATCGAAGACGCCCTCGACCGCCTTGGCCGCGTCGTTTCTGCTGAGGCCGGTGTTCTCCGCTACGGTGCCGATAAGCTCCTGCTTGTTCATCTTCGAACCCCTGTTGGTGGAATCGCGGCGAGAGCCGTCCGGTCATCTAAGGACATCACGACCGAAGCTGTCAAAAGGAAAAGCGGGCATTTCCATAGGCTTTCCGAGCAGCGGATAGCCACGCCGCCACGCTGCCGGAGCAGGGCCGCAAAAAAAGGGGCGGACACGTTATGCGCGCCCACCCCGAACCGTCGGGCTGACGCGCAGCCCGCGCCTTCTTTTCGTCAGTGACGGATCGAGGCGCCAAGCTCGTCCGGAGTGGAGATCTCAGCCGCCGGGACCGTGGCCAGTTCGTCGGCTTCCGTCCAGTCGATCGGCACCACCGGCGTCGCAAGCGCCAGCTTCAGCACGTCGTCGACGTGGCTCACCGTCACGATCTCCAGCCCCTGCCGCACATTGTCGGGAATCTCGGCGAGATCCTTCTCGTTCTCGGCGGGGATGATCACGGTCCTGATTCCGCCGCGAAGGGCCGCGAGCAGCTTTTCCTTGAGGCCTCCGATCGGCAGGACGCGCCCGCGCAGCGTGACTTCTCCGGTCATTGCGACGTCGCGGCGGACCGGGATGCCGGTCAGGGTCGAGATGATCGCAGTGACCATGCCGATGCCGGCCGATGGCCCATCCTTCGGCACGCCGCCCTCGGGCAAGTGCACGTGGATGTCCTTGCGCGCGAATACGCTCGGCTTCACGCCATAGCTCGGGCTCCGGGCCCGGACGAAGGAGAAGGCCGCCTGGACCGACTCCTGCATCACTTCGCCCAGCTTGCCGGTGGTCTTGATCTGCCCCTTTCCGGGAACCGTCACCGCCTCGATCGTGAGCAGTTCGCCGCCGACTTCCGTCCAGGCAAGGCCGGTAACGGCGCCGATCTGATCCTCTTCCTCGCTCACGCCATGGCGGAACTTCCGGACGCCGGCGAACTCGCCGACTGTCTCGGGCGTGACCACGATCTTCTCGGCCTTGCCCTCCAGGATGCGGCGAAGCGCCTTGCGGGCGACCCGCGCGATCTCGCGCTCGAGCGTGCGCACGCCCGCTTCCCGCGTATAGTAACGGATGAGGTCGCGGATGCCTTCCTCGGTAAAGGTCAGCTCGCCTTCCTTGAGGCCGTGCGCTTCGACCTGCTTCGGGATCAGGTGCCGCCGGGCGATCTCGACCTTCTCATCCTCGGTATAGCCTTCCAGCCGGATGATCTCCATGCGGTCGAGCAGCGGCTGCGGCATGTCCATCGTGTTCGCCGTGGTGACGAACATGATGTCGGACAGGTCATAGTCGATTTCGAGATAATGGTCCTGGAACCGGCTGTTCTGTTCCGGATCGAGCACCTCGAGCAGGGCCGAGGCGGGATCGCCGCGGAAGTCCTGCCCCAGCTTGTCGATCTCATCGAGCAGGAACAGCGGGTTGGACGTGCCGGCCTTGCGCAGGTTGGAGACGATCTTGCCCGGCAGCGAACCGATATAGGTCCGCCGATGGCCGCGGATCTCGGCTTCGTCGCGCACGCCGCCCAGCGACTGGCGCACGAACTCGCGCCCGGTCGCCTTGGCGATCGAGCGGCCGAGCGAGGTCTTGCCGACGCCGGGAGGCCCGACCAGGCACAGGATCGGTCCCTTGAGCTTGTTCGTCCGCGCCTGGACGGCGAGATACTCGATGATCCGGTCCTTGACCTTCTCGAGCCCGTAATGGTCCTCGTCCAGAATCCGCTGGGCCTCGGCAATGTCCTTCTTGACCTTGGACTTCTTGCCCCAGGGAAGGCCGAGCAGCACGTCGAGATAGTTGCGCGAAACGGTGGCCTCGGCCGACATCGGCGCCATCGCCTTGAGCTTCTTGAGCTCTGCGCTGGCCTTGGTGCGGGCTTCCTTCGAAAGCTTGGTCTTGGCGATCTTGCGCCCGAGCTCGGCGAGCTCGTCGCCCTCTCCATCCTCGCCTTCATTGCCCAGCTCACGCTGGATCGCCTTCAGCTGCTCGTTCAGATAATATTCGCGCTGAGTCTTCTCCATCTGGCGCTTGACGCGGCTGCGGATCTTCTTCTCGACCTGCAGCACGCCCAGCTCGCCTTCCATGAAGGCGAACGCCATTTCGAGCCGCCGCACCGGATTGAGTTCCGACAGCAGCGCCTGCTTGTCGGCGACCTTGATGTTGATGTTGGACGCCACCGCATCGGCCAGCTTCGACGGCTGGTCGATCTGCGCCAGCTGCACCGCCGTTTCGGCCGGCAGCTTCTTGTTGAACTTCGAATAATTCTCGAACTGCTCGACGACCGAGCGCATCAGAGCCTCGACTTCGGTCCCGGTCGGCTCCTCGACCTCGATCGGCTCGACTTCGGCGACGAGATGCTGCCCCTGCTGTGCAAGGGATTTGAGCGAAGCGCGCTGCTGGCCCTCGACGAGGACGCGCACGGTGCCGTCAGGCAGCTTCAAGAGCTGCAGCACGGTGGCGATCACGCCCAGGTCGTACAGCGCCTCCCGGTCGGGATCGTCCTCAGCCGGGTCGAGCTGGGAAACCAGGAAGATCGACTTGTCCGCGGCCATCGCGCTCTCGAGCGCTGCGACGGATTTGTCGCGGCCGACGAACAGCGGCACGATCATCTGTGGAAAGACCACGATGTCGCGCAGGGGAAGTACGGGATAAGCAGTCATAACACTCCATCGGCATGGGGCAGAACCATGCCCTTTGTTTCTATATGCGTTGCCGGCCACCGCTCATCAAGGCGCACGCCATCGCGGCGGGCGAAGGCCCACATCCGTCGCCCTGGAAATTGATCAGCCAAGTCAGGCCGCGTCTTCAGCCTTCTTGGCGTAGATTCGCATCGGCTCCTTGCGGCCCTCGACCACGTCCTTGTCGATCATCACCTCGTCGACGCCGTCCATCGACGGCAGGTCGAACATGGTGTCGAGCAGGATGTTCTCGAGGATGGACCGCAGGCCGCGCGCGCCCGTCTTGCGATCGATCGCCTTCTTGGAGACCGCCACCAGCGCTTCCTCGGTGAAGGACAGCTTGACGTCCTCCATCTCGAACAGCTTGGCATATTGCTTGACGAGCGCGTTCTTCGGCTCCTTGAGGATCTTCACCAGCGCATCGGTATCGAGGTCCTCGAGCGTCGCGATCACCGGGAGGCGGCCGACGAATTCGGGGATGAGGCCGAATTTCAACAGGTCCTCTGGCTCGCCCTGGCGCAGGATCTCGCCGGTGCGCCGCTCCTCGGGCGCTGCAACATAGGCGCCGAAGCCGATCGACTTGCCCTGGAGCCGGTCCGCGATGATCTTCTCGAGCCCGGCGAAGGCGCCGCCGCAGATGAACAGGATGTTGGTCGTGTCCACCTGCAGGAATTCCTGCTGCGGGTGCTTGCGGCCGCCCTGCGGCGGGACGGAGGCGGTCGTGCCCTCCATCAGCTTCAGGAGGGCCTGCTGCACGCCCTCGCCCGATACGTCGCGAGTGATGGACGGATTGTCGGACTTGCGACTGATCTTGTCGATCTCGTCGATATAGACGATGCCCCGCTGCGCCCGCTCGACATTATAGTCCGAGGCCTGGAGCAGCTTCAGGATGATGTTCTCGACATCCTCGCCGACATAGCCGGCCTCGGTGAGCGTGGTCGCGTCCGCCATGGTGAACGGAACGTCCAGGATCCGCGCCAGCGTCTGCGCCAGCAGCGTCTTGCCGCAGCCGGTCGGTCCGACGAGCAGGATGTTCGACTTGGCGAGCTCCACATCGGAGCCCTTCGCGCCGTGGTTGAGCCGCTTGTAATGATTGTGGACGGCGACCGAGAGCACGCGCTTGGCGTGATCCTGGCCGATCACATAATCGTCGAGGACCTTGCAGATCTCGGCCGGTGTCGGAACGCCGTCGCGGGTCTTGACCAGCGCCGACTTGGTTTCCTCACGAATGATGTCGTTGCAGAGCTCGACGCATTCGTCGCAGATGAAGACGGTCGGACCCGCAATGAGCTTGCGGACTTCATGCTGCGATTTTCCGCAGAAAGAGCAGTAGAGGGTGCTCTTGGAGTCGCTGCCGCTGAGCTTGGTCATAATCTTCCTTGTTGGGCTCCGTATGCACCCGCCAGAGAAGCCATGTTACCGTACAATTGCACGATCACAATGGCCTAATCATTAACGCCGTTGGACGGATCAGGCTGCATTCGCCCTCGGCGCGCCTTCGTCGCCCGTTACCGGCCGCTTGTCGAAAACCTCGTCGACCAGCCCGAACTCCTTGGCTTCGTCGGCCGAGAGGAACTTGTCGCGTTCCACCGCGGTCTCGATCGCCTCGATCGTCTGTCCGGTATATTTGGCCATGAGTTCGTTCATCCGGTGGCGGATGCGAAGGATCTCCCGGGCGTGAATCTCGATGTCGGTGGCCTGCCCCTGGGCACCCCCCGAGGGCTGGTGGACCATGATCCGGGCGTTGGTCAGGGCGACGCGCATCCCCGGCTCGCCGGCGCCGAGAAGGAAGGCGCCCATCGACGCGGCCTGGCCGATGCAGACGGTGCCGACCCGCGGACGAATATATTGCATGGTGTCGTGGATCGCCATTCCGGCCGTCACCACGCCGCCCGGCGAGTTGATGTACATGTAGATGTCCTGCTTCGGATTCTCCGATTCGAGATACAGGAGCTGGGCGGTGATCAGGGTCGCCATATGATCCTCGACAGGCCCGGTCACGAACACGATCCGCTCCCTGAGCAGGCGCGAATAGATGTCGAAGCTGCGCTCGCCGCGGCCCGACTGCTCGATGACGATGGGAACGAGGGCGGAAGCGATGTCTAGATGATCCATGGTGAACGGCTGTTCCTGTCGGTACACTCTGATGCGCCGAACATCGGATCAAAGCCGCGCAGGTTCAAGCCCCGTCTTGCCCGGAGGGCGCCGAAAGCCCCTCCCCCGGCGCCGGAAGGGCGAGATAGGCCAGCCGGCGCACCTCGCGCCGCCCGCGCACGACGGTGTCGAGGATCAGACCGGAAACCATGCTCAGCGCCGCCATCAGCATCAGTCCGGTGACCAGCACGGCCGTCGGCAGCCGCGGCACCAGGCCGGTCTGCGCATAGGTGATCGCCAGCGGGATCGCGAGGACGATCGCGAGCATAGCGAGGGCGAGGCCGATTCCGCCGTAGAACAGGACGGGGCGCTCGATTCGGAACAGATGCATGATGGTCCCGAGGATCCGCCATCCGTCACGATAGGTCGAAAGCTTCGATTCGGAGCCTTCCGGGCGTGCGGCATAAGCGGTGACCACCTCGCCCACCGGCATTGCCAGTTCGAGCGCATGGACACTGATCTCGGTCTCGGTCTCGAAACCACGGGACAGCGCCGGGAAGGATTTTACGAAGCGGCGGGAGAACACACGATAACCGGACAAGATGTCGGTGAAGGTGCGGCCGAACAGCCTCGCCAGCATTCCGGTCAGCATCCGGTTGCCGAAGCGATGGCCGCGCCGATAGGCGGCGTCCACTTCGGACTTGCGGGCGCCGACCACCATGTCGAGCTGCTCGTCGAGCAGGAGTTGGACCAGCTCCTGGGCTCGCGACGCATCATAGGTCGCATCGCCGTCGGCCATGACATAGACGTCGGCTTCCACGTCGGCGAACATGCGCCGGACGACATTGCCCTTGCCCTGCATGCGCTCGCTCCGGACGATGGCCCCTGCTTCGGAGGCCACCTCCCGGGTGCGGTCCGTACTGTTGTTGTCGTATACGTAAATGCGCGCTTGCGGCAGCGCCTGGCGAAAGCCGGCGACGGTCTGGCCGATCGCCGCTTCCTCATTGTAGCAGGGCAGCAGCACCGCGATGCGCGGCGCCCGCTCCCCGGCCCCTGCCGGATTCAGCACCTCTGTTCCCCCTTACCCCCAGCGGCCTGCGGGCGCATGCGCCCGCGGACCTGCGGTGTGCGAGGAATAGGGACTATTCCTTGCCTTTTGCCTTCTTTGCAGCAGGCTTCTTCTCGGCACTAGCCTTTTTCGCAACCGGCTTGGCTTCCTTGGCGGGCTTGGCCTCCTTGGCCTCCGCCTTGGCGGCGGGCTCGGCTTTGGCCTTGGCCTTCGTCGGGGCAGCTGCTTCCGCCTTGGCCGAAGCGGCCTTGGCCTTCTTCGCCGGCTCCGCCTTCTTGGCCTTCACCGGTTCGGCAGCCGCCTCGGCTTCCGCTTCGGGCTTGGCGGCCTTCGGCTTGGCGGACTTTGCCTTGCCCTTGGCCTTGGGCGCATGGTCGTGATCATGATCATGGTCGCAGTGCGGACCATGGACATGCTCGCCCTCGGCCTCGATCGCGGCCTCCAGCTCCCCGCGCGTGACCTCCCGCTCCGTCACCTCGGCCTTGTCGAACAGGAAGTCGACGACCTTGTCCTCGAACAGCGGCGCGCGAAGCTGCGCTGCCGCCATCGGCTCGTTGCGGATATACTGGACGAACTTCTCCCGGTCGCCCGGCCGATACTGCTGCGCCGCCTGCAGGATCAGCTGGTTCATCTCCTGCTGGCTGATCTCGACGCCATTGGCCTGGCCGATCTCAGACAGCAGCAGGCCCAGGCGGACGCGGCGTTCGGCGATCGCCCGATATTCCTCGCGCTCCGTCTCCATCTCGGCGCGGGCCGCGGCCGGATCCGGCTCGTGGCTCGCCTCATGCTCCAGCTGCTGCCAGATCTGGTTGAATTCGGCTTCGACCATCGAGCTCGGCACCGGGAAATCGTGGCTCTCGGCCAGCTGGTCGAGCAGCTTGCGCTTCATATAGGTTCGGGTGAGGCCGGCCAGTTCCTGCTCGACCTGGCCGCGGATCAGCTGGCGAAGCTGGTCGATGCCCTCGAGGCCGAGCGACTTGGCGAATTCGTCGTCGACCTTCATTTCGCGCGACGTGCGAACCTCGTTCACCGTCACGTCGAAGGTGGCCTCACGGCCCTTCAGATAGGCGACGTTGTAATCCTCGGGAAAGGTGACGTTGATCGTGCGCTGCTCGTTGGCCTTGGCGCCGACCAGCTGGTCCTCGAAGCCGGGAATCAGGCGGCCGGAGCCGAGTTCGACCGACATGCCCTCGCCCTTGCCGCCTTCGAACGGCTCGCCGTCGACCTTGCCTTCATAGTCGATGATCACGAGGTCGCCGATCTGCGCGGCATGCTTGGCCGGGGCGGCATCGAAGCTCTTCTGGCCGGCAGCCAGCCGCTGAAGCTGCTCATCGACCTCGGCATCGGTCGGCTGGGCCACCAGCTTCTCCAGCTTCAGCCCCTCGATCCGGGCCTCGGGCACCTCCGGAAGCGTCTCCAGCTCGACGGTGACGACCACATCCTTGCCGGATTCGTGCACGCCTTCCAGTTCCACCGACGGCTGCATCGCCGGACGCAGCTTCTGTTCGGTCATCAGCTGCTGGACGCCCTCCTGCACGGCGTTCTGCAGCGCTTCCTGCTCCAGCGCCGGGCCGTGCATCTTGCGGACCAGGTTCGGCGGAACCTTGCCGGGGCGGAAGCCGGGCATGCGGACGCGAGGCGCGACGGCCTTCAGCTCTCGGTCGATCCGCTCGTCGATTTCCTTGGCCGGGATGGTGATCTTGAACGCGCGCTTCAGCCCCTCGTTCAACGTCTCGACAGTCTGCATTTCAAAGCCAAACCTTCGCTTGAGGAATCACGATCTCGGCACTGGCGGGAAGCTGGTGCGGGCGGAGGGGCTCGAACCCCCACATCTTTCGATACTGGAACCTAAATCCAGCGCGTCTACCAGTTCCGCCACGCCCGCTGGGCCGCCGGTCGGCGGCGTCTATAGCAGGGCTGACGACGGGAGCAAGGCGAAGAGCTTTGGGCTCCCCCCATTTTCCGGAACCGCCTGCCAGCCGTTACCTCGCGCGCTGGGCCGTCAGGCGCGCCGTTTCCACCAGTGCCCGATAGGCAGGAAGGTCATGTTCGTAATAATGGAGAGCAGGCGCCTCGAACGTGATCATGTACAGCTTGCCGTCGACGACTGCGCCATTAGCTTCGCCGTGGCGTTTCACCTCCTCGCCCTGGATCGAGAAGGTGCAGGTGAAGCGCTCACCCCCGATGAGCTGCCGTCCCCGCCCAATTTCCAGGACATTAAGGACACTCAGGCAAGTCCGCCACGCAAGTTGACTTGCGCTTGTCTTGGCTCATTCTGTAAAGGGTGCAAATCGCACGGAAAAATCAGGCAAGGCTCTTCTTGAGCAGTTCGTTCACGACCTGCGGGTTGGCCTTGCCTCCCATGGCCTTCATCACCTGGCCGACGAAGAATCCGAACAATTTGTCCTTGCCGCCGCGATATTCGGCGACCTTGTCCGCATTGGCCGCCATCACCTCGGCGATCGCCTTCTCGATGGCGCCCGTGTCGCTCGTCTGCTTGAGGCCGCGCTCCTCGACGATCCTGGCTGGATCGTCGCCGGTCTCGAGCATGATCTCGAACACCTGCTTGGCCAGGCTGCCCGAGATCGTTCCGTCCGCGACCAATGCGAGCAGCTCGGCGCCCTGGGCGGGCGTGACCGGGCTCTCCTCGATCGACTTGCCGAGGCGATTCAGTGCGCCGAACAGGTCCGAAATCAGCCAGTTGGAGGCCGCCTTGGCCACCTGCTCCTCGGGCCGCTGCTGCCGCAGCGCGCCTTCCGCGATCAGGGCCTCGAACCAGCGGGCCGTCTCCGCCTCCGCCGTCAGGACCGAGGCATTGTAGTCCGGCAGACCAAGCTGCTCCTGATAGCGCCGTCGCTTGGCATCCGGCAGCTCCGGCAGGCTGCGGCGGCATTCCTCGAGGAATTCCGGAGCGAGTTCGAGCGGCAGCAGGTCGGGATCGGGGAAGTAGCGATAATCATGCGCTTCCTCCTTCGACCGCAGGCTGCGGGTCTCGCCCTTGTCGGGGTCGAACAGACGGGTTTCCTGGACCACGCTGCCACCGCCCTCGATCAGGTCGACCTGGCGGTTGGCCTCATATTCGATCGCCTGCTGGATGAAGCGCACCGAATTGACGTTCTTGATCTCGCAGCGGGTGCCGAAGCCCTCGCCGGGCCGCCGCACCGAAACGTTGACGTCCGCGCGCATGGAGCCCTGCTCCATATTGCCGTCGCAGCTGCCGACATAACGCAGGATCGACCGCAGCTTCCGGACGTAGGCGCCTGCTTCTTCAGGAGATCGCATGTCCGGCTTGGACACGATCTCCATCAGCGCCACGCCCGAACGGTTCAGGTCCACGTAGGAGAAACTCGGATGCTGGTCGTGCATCATCTTGCCGGCATCCTGTTCGATGTGGATGCGCTCGATGCCGACCTTCTTGGCACCTTCCTCGGTCTCGATCTCGATCGATCCCTCGCCGACGATCGGATGATAGAGCTGGCTGATCTGATAGCCCTGCGGCAGATCCGCGTAGAAATAGTTCTTGCGGTCGAAGCGGGACCAGGCGTTGATCTTCGCCTCCAGCGCCATTCCGGTCCGCACCGCCTGGCGTACGCATTCCTCGTTCAGCACCGGCAGCATGCCCGGCATGGCGGCGTCGACGAGGCTCACTTGCGTGTTGGGCTCGGCGCCGAACTCCGTCGAGGCGCCGGAGAAGAGCTTGGCCTTGGACGTGACCTGCGCATGCACCTCGAGGCCGATCACGACCTCCCAGTCCCCGGTGGCGCCCTGGATCCGATAGCTGCTCACCACCATGCCTCCGGACGAGCGGTGAAGCCGGCGCGTTCCTCGAGCGCGAGGCCCGCGTTGAGCACGCTCTGCTCGTCGAGCGGCTTGCCGATGACGTGAAGCCCGAGCGGCAGCCCCTGGCCGTCGAGCGCGGCCGGAACCGACATGGCGGGAAGTCCCGCAAGGCTCGCGGGAACGGAAAAGACGTCGTTCAGATACATGGCGATGGGATCGTCCGATTTCTCGCCGAGGCCGAAGGCGGCCGACGGCGCCGTCGGCGTCAGCAGCAGGTCGCACGAGTCCCAGGCCTGCTGGAAATCGCGTGCGATCAGCGCCCTCACCTTCTGGGCCTGGTTGAAATAGGCGTCGTAGAAGCCGGCCGACAGCACATAGGTGCCGATCATGATCCGGCGCTTCACTTCGGCGCCGAAACCAGCGGCCCGGGTCGCCTCGTACATGTCGGTCAGGCTGCCGTTCTCCGGCAGCTCGCGCAGGCCGTAGCGCGCCCCGTCGTAGCGGGCGAGGTTGGACGAAGCCTCGGCGGGGGCGATGATATAGTAGGTCGGAAGCGCGTAGCGGGTGTGCGGCAGCGACACCTCGACCACTTCGGCGCCGGCATCGCGCAGCCAGGCGATCCCCTGCTCCCAGACCCGATCGATCTCCTCGGGCACGCCCTCGATCCGATATTCCTTCGGAATGCCGACGCGCTTGCCGCGAAGGTCGCTGCTGAGTCCGGCCTCCCAATGCGGAACGGGCAGATCGAGCGACGTTGAATCCATGGGATCGTAGCCGCTCATCACTTCGAGCATGGCGGCGCAGTCCCGCACGTCGCGCGCCATCGGCCCTGCTTGGTCCAGCGAGGATGCAAAGGCCACGATGCCCCAGCGGGAGCAGCGGCCGTAAGTCGGCTTGATGCCGGCGATGCCGGTAAAGGCGGCCGGCTGGCGGATCGAACCGCCGGTGTCGGTTCCCGTCGCTGCCGGGACGATACGGGCGGCCACCGCCGCGGCGGAGCCTCCGGAGGAACCGCCGGGCGTCAGCGGCGTGTTCGCGCCGTCCTTGCGCCGCCAGGGCGAGATCACATTGCCGAACGCGCTCGTCTCGTTGGACGAGCCCATTGCGAACTGGTCCATGTTGAGCTTGCCGAGCATGCCCGCCCCCGCGGCGAACAGCTTGGCGCTGACCGTCGATTCGTAGGTCGGCTCGAAACCCTTGAGAATGGCGCTGGCCGCGGTCGTCTGCACGCCCCTGGTGGCGAACAGATCCTTCATTCCGATCGGAATGCCGGACAGCGGCTTCAGCAGGCCTTCGCTGCGGTCCCGGTCGGCCTGTTCCGCCGCGGCGATCGCATGATCGGGGGTTTCGACGATGAAGGCATTGAGCGGGCGCGCCTTCTCGACCGCGCCGATGAAGGCTTCCGCCACTTCGCGCGCCGAAAAGTCGCCGGCGCGGAAGCCGTCGCGGATGGCCGTCACTCCCAGGTCGGTGATCTGCGTCATCATTCGATGACCTTCGGAACGGCGAAGAAACCATGCTCCGCCGCCGGGGCGTTTCTCAGCACGTCGTCACGCATGCCGCCGTCGGTGACGATGTCGGGCCGCAGGCGCAGCTTGTTCGGCACGACCGCCGTCATCGGCTCCACGCCAGAGCAATCGACTTCCTGCAGTTGCTCGATCCAGCCCAGGATCTTGTTGAGTTCGGGCTCCAGCGCCTCCACCTCCGCATCGCTGACGGCGATGCGGGCGAGCCTGGCTATGTGACGGACGGTTTCTGTGTCGACGGACATGAGGCGCCGCTAGCATCGCGGCTTTCCCGCTTCAAGCAGCGACCCCCGCGATCGGTGGACACCATGCGCCCCTTGCCAGCACCGCCGGCATGCGCTTGGAGCGCCGCAGGAGAAATTCATGCTGGCACGGCGATTCCTGTGGGTTGTTGCGATCATCGTCATGATCGTGATCGCGGCTGCCTTCGCCCTGCGCATGTTCCCGTCGCAGCTGATGCGGGTCGCCTTCGTGCCGGGCAGCAGCTTCGAGGAGGATCGCCGGCCGCCGGGTCCCGACTATTCCCGCGCCCACATGTGGATTGCGCGGCCGGACCTGCCGTCCAGTCCTGCCGCCTGGACTCCGCCGGGCATCGCGCCGACCGCCGCGCCGCGAGCTTCGGTCTTCTTCATCCATCCGACCTCTTTCCTCGACAAGTCGCACTGGAATGCGGCGCTCGATGGAAAGGACACCCAGGATCTCGCACGCATCTTCGTGCAGAGCCAGGCGAGCGCCTTCAACGGCATCGGCGCGATCTGGGCCCCTCGCTACCGGCAGGCGACCGTCGGCGCCTTCCTGACCGCCAGGCCGGATGCGGACGCCGCGCTCGCGCTCGCCTATGGCGACGTGCGCGCCGCCTTCGATCGCTTCCTCATGGAGGCGCCGGCCGACCGCCCGATCATCCTGGCGGGCCACAGCCAGGGCAGCTATCATCTCAGCCGGCTGCTGACCGAGCGGATCGCCGGCACGCCCCTCGCGCAACGAATCGCCGCCGCCTACCCGATCGGCTGGCCGCTTTCGGTGACGATCGACGTGCCGCGGCTTGGCCTGCCGCCCTGTCGGCGCAGCAATGACTCCAATTGTCTGGTGAGCTGGATAAGCTTTGCCGAACCCGCCGAACCCGGGCAGATGATCGCGCTCTACAACGGATCGGTCGGTCCGGACGGCGAGCGGCGCGAAGGGACGCCGATCCTGTGCGTCAATCCCCTCACCGGCAATGCCGGCGACGCCGCGCCCGCCGGCACCAATAGCGGCAGCCTGGTCCCGAATTCGAACCTGACCGCGGCGGAACTGCGTCCGGGCCTGGTTCCCGCCCGCTGCGACCGCCAGGGGCTGCTGCTGATCGGGGAGAACCCGCCGGAGCTGCCCCCATTCGTCCTTCCCGGAAACAATTTTCATGTGTTCGACTACGCCTTGTTCTGGGCCAATCTGCGCGCCGATGCCGAACGGCGCCTCGTCGCATATTCGAGCCGATGATCACCGATCGGGCAGCCGAATTCCGCGCCGCGCTTCCGGACGGCGGCCGTCTGCTCGGCCTCGATGTCGGGACGCGGACGATCGGCCTCGCACTGTGCGATTCCGGCTGGACGATCGCCTCGCCGGCTGAACTGGTCAGGCGCACCAAATTCGCTGCGGATCTGGCGCGAATCCGGGCGCTCGTCACGGAGCAAAAGGTGGTGGGCCTCGTCGTCGGCCTCCCGCTCAACCTTGACGGCAGCGACAGTCCGCGCACGCAGTCGGTCCGCGCCTTCGCCCGCAATCTCGCGCCACTGAACCTGCCGATCCTGCTGTGGGACGAACGCTGGTCGACCCAGGCGGTGACCCGCACGCTGCTCGACGCCGACGCAAGCCGGGCACGCAGGGGCGATCTCGTCGACAAGATGGCTGCCGCCTATATCCTCCAGGGCGCGATCGATGCCCTTGCGGGCGGCGGGGTCGATCAATAGAGCGGCGCTTTAATGCCTGACTTTCCGCACCGCCATCTCACCGGCATCGAGGGCCTCGCCCCCCAGGACATTCTCTTTCTTCTCGACGAAGCGGAACGGTGGATCGGCTTCAACCGATCGGTCCGCAAGCTCGACGATCGCCTCGCCGGACTGACCCAGGTCAACGCCTTCTTCGAGAATTCGACACGCACCCTGCTGTCATTCGAGGTCGCCGGAAAACGGCTGGGCGCCCAGGTCGTCAACATGCACGTCGCCCAGTCGAGCGTGCAGAAGGGCGAGACCCTGCTGGACACGGCGCTGACCATCAACGCCATGCGGCCCGACATCTTCGTCATGCGCCACAGCGTCGCCGGCGCCGCCCGCCAGGTGGCCGAGGTCCTGGACTGCCCCGTGATCAACGGCGGCGACGGCTGGGGCGAGCATCCGACCCAGGCGCTGCTCGACGCGCTGGCGATACGGCGCCGCAAGGGCCGGATCGAGGGGCTGAGGGTCGCCATCTGCGGCGACATCCGGCACAGCCGCGTCGCCCGCTCGAACCTCATCCTGCTCCGCAAGCTCGGGGCCGAGCCGCGCGTAGTGGGGCCGCCTGCCCTCCTGCCCCCGGCTGAAAATCTTGGGGAGGTCCCCAGCTTCACCGACATGGACGAGGGCATCGCCGGCGCCGATGTGGTGATGATGCTCCGCATCCAGCGCGAGCGGATGGAAAATGCGGTCTCCGAGACTCTGGGTGACTATCATGCGCGCTATGGGCTGACGCGGGCGCGGCTCGATCACGCGGCGCCCGAGGCGATCGTCATGCATCCCGGCCCGATCAACCGCGGCGTCGAAATCGACAGCGACGTCGCCGACGATCCGCTGCGGTCGGTCATCCTCTATCAGGTGGAACTGGGCGTGGCCGTGCGGATGGCCTGCCTCGATGTGCTGACGCGGGAGCGGCGGTCGGGCAACTGAAAAGGGCGGCCGCTACGCGAGCGGCCGCCCGTGCCCCCCTTCGAACGGAATCAGGCCTGGGTCGCGTCCCGCTTGTCGCGCGCCACCCATTGCAGCGGCGCGTCGCCCGCAGTGGTGCGGACGAAGCAGGCGCCGCCGCGCGCCTTGATCGAACGGCACAGCGAGCGTGCGGCCGCCGGATCGTCGAAGCCCGCCACCGAAAGCCGATGGAACACGCCCTTCCCCGGAATGCGGATCGTCGTGCTCTGCGGCGACTGGTTCGTCAGGCCCAGCTTGTGCCGAACCCGGTCCCAGGCCAGCTCGACCTGCGCGGCCGACCGGTACGCGCCGATCTGGACCACATAGCGCCCTGACGCCGAGGACAGCGGCGCCTCGAGCGAAGGCTTCGCCCGCGACGCGGTCGCAAAGGCTGGAATCGGTGTCGGCGCGATGCTGGTGAACGAGGCTTGCCGGACGGTCTGCGGTTCGACGAGCGACTGGACCGCCCGTGCATAGACAGCCTCGGTCTCCGCGGACAAGGGTGCCGGTTCGACGCTCGGTTCTGCCGCCGCCATCGCGACTTCGACCATTTCCTCTTCGACCGGCGCGGCCTCCGCAAAGGCGGTGGCCTCCGGCACGGCGGCCGGGGCAAGCGCGAGACGTACCGGCTGGCCCGGGTCCTCGACCGTTTTGACGCCAAGCAGGCTCGCCACACGGGTCTGGTTGGTCGAGGGGTCGGCAAGCGACGCCCATTGCGCCATGCGCTTGTTGATCTCCGCCGGCGAGACATCCTGCTCGGCCGTCACGCGGGCCTTCTTCCAGTCTCCGGCAAGTGCATAGGCCAAAGCGAGATTCTGGCGGACGCGGCCGTTCGCATTGGGCGCGCGGGCCGCAGGCTCGAGCAGTTCGAGCGCGCGCCGCGTGTCGCCAGCGATTGCATAGGCGAGGCCGATGTCGGCCGGCGCAACATTGCTGTCCATGCTGCCGAGCTGGTCCAGCGCGGCGGTCGTCTTGCCCTGCGCGATCTGGGTCAACGCCAGGTAGAAACCGGCCCGGCTGTCACCGGGATTGAGCGCGAGCACGTCGGCGAAGGTGGTCTCCGCAGAGGCGAAGCGCCCGCTGCGCATGTAGAGCTCGGCCAGCCCCATGCGGAAGCCGGCATCCCGCGGCGACGTGGCTACGGCCTGCTCCATCGCGGAGATCGCGGCTGCGATATCACCTTTCCTCAGCGCGATCTGCGCCTGCTGCTGCAGACGTTCGGCCCGGTTTCCCTTCGGTGATTCCGACCGGTAGTCCGCGGCGGTGCGGACGTGCTTCGAACCGGTACACCCCATAGTGGTGATGGCGAGGACCAGGCTCGATGCGGCGAACTTGACCACGTTTCTCATCTCTTTCGCCCCCTTCAGTTGGTCTTGCCGGCCTTGGCCGGAAGCTGTTGGGCCAGCGCGTCGAGCTCCGGGAGCGTCTTGAGGAACCGCTCAAGCGCTTCGGTGACGATCTGCTGGGCTGATCGGTGCGTGACCGCGCAGGCCAGTCGAAGCTTGAGATGCCGCTCCGGATCGAGCCGGAGGGTGAAGGCTGCCTTGTCCTTGAGGCCCGGCGCCCGTCGCGGACGCCGGGGAAGCGGCACCACCGGTGCCCGGGTCTGGATGACCGCAGGCGCTTCGACTTCGACCGGCGATTCGGGTTCCGCCTCTGCGGCGACCATCTCGGCTTCGTCACTTTCTTCGACGTCCGACCCGGCGGTGAAGCTGGCGGCAATGCTCCGCTGCTGCTCGATGACCGGCGGTTCGGCGATCGGCTCGTCCGGCAGGCTGGACCGCGGCGCCGGCGTCAGCGCAGCGATCGAGCTCGGGACATGCTCGACATTCTCCTGGTCGGTGGCGAAGCCCGCCGGCGCGCGGCCGTGCCCCATGTCGTTCCAGCCGAGATCCTCGAGTCCTCCGCCTCCGTAGGCCTGCGGGCGCATCGCCGGCTTGGCGCTGCCCTTTCTGGCGAGGAGACCGGAAGAGAGAGAGGCGAAAGGCTTGGGTTCACTCATCACAAGCCCTCCTGTCACTGGCTGGCGACGCGGCGGCCGAAACCGCCCGCCGGGCGCGGCACCGCATTATTGTGCGGCACCGCGCCGCCCGGCGCGGCGAAGACCGTCCGACGGAAGTTCTTCTCCAGCCGGTCGGAGACATATTCCCACAGTTCCTGGATTTCCTTGGAGGATCGGCCGTTGGGGTCGATCTCCATCACCGTGCGGCCGTCGATCATCGAGGCGGCGAAGTCGGTGCGATGGTGGACGGTGACCGGAGCGACGGTGCCGTGCTGCGACAGTGCGACCGCGGCTTCATAGGTGATCTTGGCCTTCGGGGTGGCGGCGTTGACCACGAATATCAGGGGCTTGCCGGCGCGTTCGCACAGATCGACCGTGGCGCCGACCGCGCGCAGGTCGTGCGGGCTCGGGCGAGTCGGAATGACGATCAGTTCGGCGACCGCGATGACGCTCTGGATCGCCATGGTGATGGCCGGCGGCGTGTCGATGACGGCGAGCCGGAAGCCCTGCTGGCGAAGCACCTCGAGGTCGGCCGCGAGCCGGGCCACCGTGGTCTGAGCGAAAGCCGGCATCTCCGCTTCGCGTTCGTTCCACCAGTCGGCAAGCGAGCCCTGCGGATCGATATCGATCAGGCAGACCGGCCCGGCGCCGGCGAGTTGCGCCTGTACGGCCAGATGACCGGACAGCGTGGTTTTGCCGGAACCACCCTTTTGCGACGATAATGCGAGAACGCGCATGTTTTCCCCTCAGCTCGCGGACTTTCGGAGCGAGGGTTGCAACAGCGGCTGCTAAAATCTGGTTAACGCTTGTCAGCAATAGATGCGGTGGCGTCACGACGTAATCGTGCCAGCCGATAACGAGCCATTAAACCTTCTTGGTTAACGGCTGTCGAACCACATTCTGGAGGAGGGTTCCGCGGTGTCCAGGGTCTTTCGCCACATGAAGGGCGTCATTGCGGCTGCCGCCGTTTCGATCGCAGTTCATCCGGCCGGCGCCGACGTCAAGGCGGGTGTCGATGCCTGGCAGGCGCGCCAGTATGATGTCGCCGTGCGCGAATGGCGTCCCTTAGCCGAACAGGGGGATCCAGACGCCCAGTTCAATCTGGGCCAGGCCTACAAGCTCGGGCGCGGGGTTCCGGCGGACCTGAACCTCGCCAGGAGCTGGTATGAGAAAGCCGCGCAGCAGGGCCATGCCCAGGCCCAGGCGAACCTCGGGCTGATCCTGTTCCAGGACGGCGCCCGCGCCCAGGCGATGCCCTGGATCCGGAAGGCAGCCGACCAGGGCGACCCGCGCGCGCAATATGTGCTTGGCACCGCCCTCTTCAACGGCGATCTGATCGCGCGGGACTGGCCGCGCGCCTACGCCTTGATGTCCCGTGCTGCCGCGCACGGCCTGCCGCAGGCAGCGACCAGTCTTGCCGAGATGAACAAGCACATCCCGCTCGAGGAGCGGCTCAAGGGGCTGGAGCTGGCCAGGTCGATGAAGGCCCCGGAATCCGACGTCATTCTGTCGGCCGAACCGGCATCGACGAAGCGTCCGCCGGCGCCGGCCGAGAGGCCGGTCACCGCGACCGCCGCCGCCCCCGCACCGGCCGGCGGAGCGAATGCGGAATCGGCAGCCGGCGTGAGCTGGAAGCTGCCTTCGGACCGGCCTCAATCGGCCCCGGCCCCCGCCCAGGCGTCGGCGCAGCCGGCAGCCAAGGCTCCAGCCAAGGCGCCGCCGGCCACCCTGGCCTCTCCCGGCGGAAAATGGCGTGTGCAGCTCGGCGCGTTCGGAAGCCCCGCGATCGCCCGCAATCAGTGGACGGTGCTCCGCCGGAAGATCGGCGCCCTTGCCGGCCTCGATCCTTCCTACGAAGCAGCCGGCGCGCTGACCCGGCTTCGCGTCGGTCCGCTGGCCAATCGCGCCGCGGCCGAACGCCTCTGCGCGGCGGCCAAGGCGAGCGGCCAGGCCTGCTTCCCGGTCGCCCCCTGAGCGGCGTCGATCCGGCGAACGAATCCGGACTTGGCGGCTCGCTGCTTTAACGGAATTTTTTCCCGTGGACCGATAGCCTTCCTCTGAAATTCGGGAGGAACAATGGCCGCCAGACGCAGATTCGTGAGCGCTTCGGCAATGGCTTCACGCTGGCGGAGGCGCAGGATGTGCGTCCTGATCGCCGACTTGCCGGTACCGGCCGCTCTTCGCAACGTGTCCGCGACCGGCGCCTTTCTCGAAACCAACGCCCGGCCGCCCCTCGGCAGCGAAGTCGAGCTCCATCATCCGGAGGCCGGCGCGATCGCGGGCACGGTCCGTGCCCTGTCGAGCTCCGGCGTCGAGATCGGCTTCGATTGCGGCGAACAGTCGGTCGCCTTCGCCCTGGCCGCGATCACGGCGGACATGAGCCGCCCGGCGGCCTGACGCCCCCTATTCGGTCTCCCACTCCGACCGCGCATAGCCCTGGGCGTAAAGCAGGGCCGACAGGTCGCAATGCTCGACCCGCGCCGCCGCCGCTGCCGCCGTCTTCGGCTTGGCATGAAAGGCGATCCCGAGGCCGGCGGCCTGCAGCATCGGAATGTCGTTTGCGCCGTCGCCGACCGCCATCGTCTCGGCAAGCTCGATTCCCGCCTGGGCAGCAGCGTCGATGAGGGCGCTGCGCTTGGCCTCCGCCCCGACGATCGGACGAGCGACGGTGCCGTCGAGCTTGCCCCCGCCGATCCCCAGCCGGTTGGAGATCACATGCGCGAATCCGATCTCGCGCCCGACGCGGTCCGCAAAATGGGTGAACCCGCCCGAAACCAGCAGTGTCTTCGCCCCGTCCCGTCGCATCGTTCGCACCAGCGCCGTCGCGCCGCGGGTGAACTCCACACGTTCCTCGTAGCAGCGGCCGAGAACCTCCTCGCTGAGATCCTTCAGCTTGGCGACCCGGGCATCGAGCGCCTGCTCGAAATCGAGCTCCCCGCGCATGGCACGCTCGGTGATCTCGGCGATCTGCGGCTTGATGCCCGCATAATCGGCCAGCTCGTCGATGCATTCGATCGTGATCATGGTCGAATCCATGTCGGCGATCAGCAGCTTCTTCCGCCGCCCGGCCTCCCCCTGGACGATGACGTCGATGCCCGGGATCAGCCCTTCGAGCGCCTTGCGCGCCCGGTCCGGCGCGGTCGAGAACAGGAGGTCGCAGGCGGTGTCGGGCTCGATCCAGCTCCGGCCGATGCTGCGGATGTCCGCCTGCGCCAGCGCGTCCTCGGCGGCAGAAATATCCCCGCTGGTGAGCCGATCCGCTGCTATCAGGGTCGCTATGAACATGGTCTCCTCTTCGCTGCCGCCGCTGGCGCTTATTGCGGGGCCGACGGCAAGCGGCAAGTCGGCACTTGCGCTCGCGCTCGCACGGCGGTTTCGCGGCGTCGTCATCAATGCGGACAGCGCCCAGGTCTATCGCGATCTGCGGCTGGTCACCGCCCGGCCCTCGGCCGAGGAGGAGGCCGTCGTGCCGCATCGCCTCTATGGCTATCGCGACGGTGCCCACGCCTGTTCCGCCGCCGACTGGGCGGCCGACGCCCGGCGGGAGATCGCGGCAGCGCATTCCGACGGGCGTCTGCCGATCCTGTGCGGCGGGACCGGGCTCTACATCCGCACCCTGCTGGACGGAATCGCGCCGGTCCCCCCGATCGATCCCGAAGTCCGTGCGGCGGTGCGCGGGTTGCCGGTCGCCGAATGCCATGCGGCCCTTGCCCGTGAGGATCCGGATGCCGCTGCCCGCCTTCGGCCCACCGACAGCACGCGGGTGGCGCGGGCGCTCGAAGTGATACGCTCCACCGGGCGTCCGCTGTCGGACTGGCAGCGGGAGCGCACCGGCGGCATAGGCGACCGGGTCCGGCCGATGCCGCTGCTCCTCCTGCCCCCGCGCGAGTGGCTCTACCGGCGGTGCGATGCCCGCTTCGTCGACATCTTCGATCAGGGCGGTATCGAGGAGGTGGAGGCCCTGCTCGCGCGCCGGCTCCCCTCCTCGCTGCCGGTCATGCGCGCGATCGGCGTGCCCGAGATCGCCGCCTTCCTGCGAGGCGAACTGAATCGGGAGGAGGCGCTCGCCGCCGGCCAGATGGCCACGCGGCGCTATGCCAAGCGTCAATATACCTGGTTCGCCCACCAGCCCCCCGCGGACTGGCCGCGGTTGACCGATGCGATCAACGATGCGGCCTGCCTGTCTGTCGCCCTGGAGCGATGGAATTCGCTTTCGTCCCAGTATCTTGACTCGCCTGTTTGAGACCCAATTCTAGCCCGGATTCACGAATTTCAGGGTCATCCGATCGCTCTCGCCGATCGCGAGGAAGCGGTCCCGATCCGTATCGCCGCCGCCAAGGGTTGGTGGAAGGCTCCAGACGCCGTTCGGATGATCGTGCGTATCCTGCGGATTGGCGTTGACCTCGCTGCTCCCGGGGAAGCGGAAGCCGGCTTTTTCGGCAAGCGCGCGGACGGTGGATACCTTGATGTAACCGCTGGTGCGTTCCAGCGCGCCGTCGGCCGATTCGGGAAGCCTGTGGTCGACGATCCCCAGCACCCCGCCGGGCCGGAGCCCCGGGAGCCATGGCAAGGGCGGTTGTGCCCCGCTCAGCCGCCCTCGGAATTGCGGAGGAAGACGACATAGCCGCGGAAATGGGGGTTGCTCTCCAGCCCGTCGGGCGCCGACCATTCCCCGCCCTGCAGCAGCCCGATCCGGAACGGGACGCGAAGCCGGTCGAGCCTGGCGAGATAGGCGGCATAGCCGGGGATTACCCGCCGGCCCTGGTAGATCTGGAGGACCACCTCGTCGACCGTCCCCGCCAGCGCGTCGAGGCCCCCGGGATCGCCATTGGCGCTCCAGTCGAGCAGGCCGGTGATCCCGAGCCGGCAGTCGTCGGGCAGGCGTCGGCGCAGATCCGCCAGGAACGCCGCATAGCCTTCCAGGTGCCGCGTACGCGCGTCGAAATCGATCTGGATTCCCACCACCCGATTGCCGGCGCGGCGCCAGCGATCGAGCTGCGTCAGGATCTGCTCGTAGATCTCCGGCGGCCAGCGCAGCGTTTCGACCCGCACCACCATCCACACTTCGGAGCCGCGGACGCGCGGGAGCGCGGGGCGCTGGGCGACCAGCCGCGCGACCGGCCCTTCCCGCACCTCTCCCTGCAGCAGGTACAGCCGCCGCGCCTGGGCGAGTGCCGGATGCGGCCTGACGCCCGACCAGAGCCAGAAGGCGTCATGACGCCACGCATCCACCGGCTCTGCCCGAGCCGTTCCGCCCAGGAGCGCGGCGGCCAGCAGCGCGACGATGAGCTGTCTGGCGCTCACCAGTAATAGCGGGCTGCGCGGGCCCATTGCGATTGCGGATAGTCCCGCTTCAGCCGCTGGAACCAGGCGCGCCGCTCCGCCACCGGCACCTCCCTGCCGCCGCAGCTGTTGTTGCCCGATGGCGCATAGCAGTGAATGGCCCGGTACAGCGCATAAGCCCTGTCTCCCGCGCCGGCTTTCGGGTCCGCCATCACTTCCTTGTAGAGTTCGAGGCGGGAAAAGGCCGAGCCGGGAAAGCCGGATGGGCTGCCGCCAAGCTCGTCCGCCGGCGGCTGATGGTCGAGGGTGAAGTCGTCGAGGCCGTTCAGCCGCATGAACTCGCCCAGGCACAGGAGCGAGGTCGGCTGCTTCGGGTCCCGGGCCAGCAGCGCCGCCGTGTCCCTGAGGCTCGGGCACGGGAAGCTCTCGGCCGTCCGCCCGCCGGCGAAGATCCCGACCGGACTATGGTCGACCAGATCGTACAGGCGCCCCTCCTCCGGCGCGCCGGCCGGGACGAGGGCGAGATCGGCGAGGAATTGGTCATAGGCGCCGCGTGTCAGCTCCTTGTAGAGCAGGGTGAACAAAGCGAGGTTGCGCTCGGCGGCCGTGGCTTGCGCATTCGTCGACTGCCGTCGCAACAGGTCGGCACCGGCGACATTGGTCAGCAGGATCGCACGCAGCGACGGCAGGCGCACCTGCGAGCCCGGCGCGAACAGCCGGTCGAGCTGGCCGGTGCGCTCGAGATGCAGGGCGAGGCCAAGCTCGGCCGCGCCCCGCTGGTAAGGGCGCACCGCCTGCCCGACCATCCCCTCCCATTCCGCGGTCGGTACCGGCTGGCCCAGCTTCGTCCGCGCCATCAGCCGCAGCATCTTCCTGCTGAATGCGAGATAGCCCGGCTGGCCATCGGCATCGGGCCCGCCAAGAAGGCGCAGCGCTTCTTGCGGCGCTCCGTCGACGTGGAAGGCGTGGACCGCGCGCAGATAGGCGAACAGCGCCGGATCCTTCGCGAACTCGGCCCGCTGCGCTTCGAGCTCCGCGCGGGTCAGGCGCTGCCTGCACGCCTCCCCTTCACAGCCGCGCATGCGCTTGAGATCGACGACCGCGAGCAGCAGCGGATCGCGGGCCTGCGCAGGCTCCAGGCGCGGAAGCAATTTGTCGTCGATCTCCTCGGCCAGTTCGACCGGGGTCCAGGCGAACGCAACGGCCGGCCGGAACAATGCCGCATATTCGGCGGCGAGCCGGTCGGTCCGGCCTCCCAGCCAGTAGACGCGGCGAAGCAGCCCGGTCGCCGAGCGCGTGTAGAGGCCCCTGGGATAGCCCTCAATATAGCGGCGCAAGGCGGCGTCGGCGGCATCGATGACTGCCTGGTCGACATGTTCGGGCCCGCGCGGAAAGCCATAATCGTCGAAGGCGTCGATCTGGGCCCGGTTCACCTCGACCCGGCCGAGCATGTAGCGGGCGGTTTCGCGCAGCCACGGCTGCCTAGTCTTTGCCAGCTCTCCGAACCGCCCGGCCGCGCGGTCATAGTCCGCGTCATAGAAGGCCAGCGCGCCGTCCAGATAGGCGGCGAAGGCTTTTCCATCGGGGGATCGGACCTCCGCCATGGCCCGCGCCACGAGGTCGCCGCCGGCGCTTGCCCCGGCACAATCGGGCCTAAGGGCGCGCCGCGCTTCCCGGAGCAGGGTCCGCTCCTCCGCCGGCAGGCGCCTCGCCGTGTCCAGTGCCGCCTCGAAGGCGGCCGCCCCGTCCTCGTTGCTGCGGCACCGCGATCCCTCACCCCAGGCGAAGGCGAGGTTCCGGTCCTCCGGCAAGGGAAACAGGGTGGTGCGGAAATCGAACCAGGAGAAGAGCGGCTCGAGCGGGGCCTCGACCGCCGATGCTGGAAATCCGGCCCGCTCGCCGAGCCGGTCGGCCAGCAGCATGGTGAAATTGACCCGCGTGTCGTTTGCCGGGCCGAGGATCGCGACATTGTCGCACCCGGTCGCGCTCGACTGGTCGAGCTTCCAGCTGGGCGCGCAGCCGAAGTCGGCGCTCGCCTCCACCGGCTCCTGCCAGGCGACGACGATCAGGGCCGCGATCAGCACGATCCAGGTTCGAAGCATGATGTCCCTCCGCTCGGGAGAGACCCTGCGCACCATCGCGATCCCGGTCAATCCGGCAGGGCGGACCGGCAATGGCATCACTTGCGGCCGAACAGTCTCTCGATGTCGCCGTGGCCGAGCTTGATCCAGGTGGGACGGCCGTGATTGCACTGGCCGGAATGGGGGGTGACCTCCATCTCGCGCAGGAGAGCGTTCATCTCGGCGACCGACAGGATGCGCCCGGCACGCACCGATCCGTGGCAGGCCATGGTCGCCGCGACATGGTCGATCCGTTCCCTGAGGCTGAGCGCCTCGTCATAGGCGGCAAGCTCGTCGGCGAGATCGGTGATCAGTCCCTTGACGTCGCTCTGCCCCAGCAGTGCCGGAACCGCGCGGACGAGCACGGCGGCCGGGCCGAACCGCTCGATATCCAGCCCCATCTCGCCGAGCTCCCCGATCCGGGCCTCGAGCCGGTCGCAGGCGGGCTCGTCCAGCTCCACCACTTCGGGAAGCAGCAGCGCCTGGCTGGCGACGCCGCCGTTGGCCATCGCCTTGCGCATTCGCTCGAGCACCAGCCGTTCGTGCGCGGCATGCTGGTCGACGATCACCAGCCCATCCTCGGCCTCGGCGACGATATAGGTCGCGGCCACCTGCCCGCGCGCCACGCCGAGGGGGAAATGGGTCGCGGCCGGCGTTTCGGCGACGGCGGCCTCGGCACGGGCCGCGGGCGGCGGCGCATAGGCCGGCCGGTGATCCCAGACGCTGGCCTGGCGCGGCATCGACTGCGCCGAAGCCGGACCGGGCATCGACGAATAAGCGAAGTCGACCGGTTCCTGGCGCCACTGCCCGAGCGCCGCCGCCGAAGGCTGCTGGGCGCTGCGATGGCCGGCGGCGTCGAGAGCGTGGCGGAGCCCGCCGACGATCAGGCCGCGGATGTTGCCGGGATCGCGGAAGCGGACCTCGGTCTTGGCCGGATGGACATTGACGTCCACCTCCTCGCCGGGAAGCTCGACGAACAGCGCCACCACCGGATGCCGGTCCCGCGCGAGCAGGTCCTGATAGGCGGCGCGCACCGCCCCGATCAGCATCCGGTCCTTCACCGGGCGGCCGTTGACGAACAGGAACTGATGGTCGGCGACCCCGCGATTGAAGGTCGGCAGCCCGGCGACACCGCCCAGCCGCGCATTGCCGCGCGCATAATCGATGGCGACTCCATTGTCGGCGAGGCCGCGGTCAGTGAGGCTGGCCACCCGCGACGGACGATCCTCGCCCGGCTGGACCGAGAAGCTCCGGCGGCCGTCATGCTCCAGGGTGAAGCCGATCTCGGGCCGGGCCATCGCCAGCCGTTTCACCGCATCGGCGCAGGCGGCGAATTCGGCGCGCCCCGAACGAAGGAATTTGCGGCGCGCCGGCACCCTCGCGAACAGATCCTCCACCCGGATCCGCGTGCCGGGCGGAAGCGCGGCCGGCCCCTCTTCGACCAGGCGCCCATTGTCGACCCGCCGCATCCAGCCGTCGGCGCCACGCACCCGGCTCTCGATTGTGATCCGCGCGACGCTGGCGATCGACGGCAGCGCCTCGCCGCGGAACCCCAGGGTCTCCACCCTATCCAGCTGGTCGTCCTGGAGCTTGGACGTCGCATGCCGTTCCAGCGCCAGCGCCATGTCGCCGGGGGTCATGCCGCAGCCGTCGTCGATCACCTCGATCCGGTCGATCCCGCCGCCTCCCAGCGAGACGGCGATGCGGGTGGCGCCGGCGTCGATCGCATTCTCGACCAGTTCCTTGAGCGCGCTCGCGGGCCGTTCGACGACTTCGCCGGCGGCGATACGGTTAACCAGATGTTCGGGTAATCGGCGTATGGCCATGGCACGGTCTTAGCGCATGCCGTCCTCCATCGCGAGCGCGTTAACTGTATGTGGACGCCGGCTAGGCGCTGACTCTATACAGGCAGCGAGCGGGCGTCCGGGAGGAAATCTTCGGCAGCCGGCGGCCTTAGGAAGCGAGAACCTGCCACAATGTCCCTATTCCGGTTTCTGAAGTTTCCCTCTCACGACATGGCGATCGACCTCGGCACGGCAAACACCGTGGTCTATGTGCGCGGCCGTGGGGTCGTCCTCAACGAGCCTTCGGTCGTGGCCATCGAGACCATCAACGGGGTGAAGCGGGTGAAGGCCGTCGGCGACGACGCCAAGCTGATGATGGGCAAGACCCCGGACCAGATCGAGGCGATCCGTCCCCTGCGGGACGGGGTGATCGCCGACATCGACGTCGCAGAGCAAATGATCAAGCATTTCATCCAGAAGGTGCACGGCAAGCGCCGCTTCCCCCGCTGGCCCGAAATCGTGATCTGCGTGCCTTCGGGCTCGACCTCGGTCGAACGCCGCGCGATTCGGGATGCGGCCTCCAATGCCGGCGCCAGCCAGGTGTGGCTGATAGAGGAGCCGATGGCCGCCGCGATCGGCGCCGACATGCCGGTCACCGAACCGATCGGGTCGATGGTGGTCGACATCGGCGGCGGCACGACGGAAGTCGCAGTGCTGTCGCTGCGCGGTCTCGCCTATACGACCAGCGTCCGGGTCGGCGGCGACAAGATGGACGAGGCCATTTCCTCTTATGTCCGCCGCAACCACAATCTGCTGATCGGCGAGGCAACGGCCGAGCGGATCAAGCAGCAGGTCGGCACCGCCAAGCCGCCGGTCGATGGCGACGGCGCTATCGTCCACATCAAGGGCCGGGACCTGGTCAACGGCGTGCCCAAGGAAATCACCATCAACCAGCGCCAGATCGCCGAAGCGCTGTCGGAACCGGTCGGCACGATCATCGAGGGCGTGCGAATCGCGCTCGAGAATACGGCCCCGGAACTGGCTGCCGACATCGTCGATCAGGGCATCGTCCTCACCGGCGGCGGCGCGCTGCTCCAGGGTCTCGACGAAGTGCTCAGGGATGAAACCGGCCTGCCGGTGACGGTGGCGGACGATCCGTTGACCTGCGTCGCGCTCGGCACCGGCCGGGCGCTGGAAGAGGAGATCTTCCGCGGCGTTCTCCAGACCGCCTGACCCGGGGGTTTCGGCATAGATGCCGCCGCCTTCCGCACGGCGCACCGGTTTCTCCCGCAAGGCCCAATATGGGCTGTTCATTGGCTATGTCGTTGCTGTCGGCGGAATTTTGTTCGCCGGCCTGTTGCTGGTGGTGGCGGTGGTCGATCCGAAAGGATTCAGCGCCTTGAGAGGCCTCGCGCTCGACGCGACCGCCCCGGTGAGCGCCGGGGGCCGCAGCGTCGTGCGTTTCTTCGCCGGCACCGGTGAGGCGGTCGGAGACTATTTCTTCGCCGCCTCCAAGAATGCGGAACTCCGCCGCCAGCTCGAGGCGGCGCGGCCGAGGTTGATCGAGGCCCAGGCGCTCGAGGTCGAGAATCGCCGGCTGAAGGCGCTGCTCGGGCTCAGCCGGACCATCGATAATGAGGTCACCACCGCCCATATCGTCGGCTCGAGCTTCGATGCCGTGCGCCGGATTGCCGTGCTGTCGGCCGGCAGCGGCGACGGCGTGCGTCCCGGACAGCCGGTCCGCGGGCCGGAGGGGCTGATCGGCCGGGTGCTCGAAACCGGCCGCGGCGCTTCGCGCGTCCTGCTCCTCACCGACGGCGCCAGTAACGTCCCGGTCCAGCTGGTACGCGACGGGACGCCGGCGATCGCGACCGGGCGCGGCGACGGGACGATCGACGTCAAGCCGCTCGAGGTCGGGGCCAACCGCTTCAGGCCCGGCGACATCTTCGTGACGTCCGGAACCGGCGGCATCTTCCCGCCCAACATTCCGGTGGCGGTCGTGGTCCGGGCGACGCCCGACGACACCATCGCCCGCCCTATCGCGGATCCCGCCCGGGTCGATTTCGCCATCGTCCTGCCGGTCTATGAGCCGGCGGTCGGGGAACTGGAGCGCCGGGCGGAGGCCGTCCCGTGAGCAGGATCGCCGGATCGATCGCCGACGTCTGGCTGCAGGATGTGCGGCGGCAGTATCTGCCGATCATCGCCACCGTCGTCGCCTGCCTGGTCGATCTGCTGCCGATCGTCGTCACCACCCCGCTCATTCCCGATTTCGGCTTCATGGTCCTGATCGCCTGGCGCCTGCTCCGGCCCGAAATGTGGGTCGCGACGACGGCGCTGCCGCTCGGGCTGTTCAACGATCTCGTCGCAGGCCCTCCGCTCGGCCAGTCGATGGCGCTGTGGACCATCGTCTTCCTCGCCTTCGATGTCATGGACGCGCGGCTGGTGTGGCGCGATTACTGGATCGACTGGTTCGCGGCTGCGCTCGCCATCCTGCTTTACACCTTCGGCTGCTGGTATATCGGCTGGCTGATGGGCAGCCGCATCAACATCGCGGTCGTGCTGCCGCAGCTCGGCCTTTCCATCCTCGCTTATCCCCTGGTCGCCCGGCTGGTGCTGGCGCTCGACCGCTGGAGGCTGGCGCGATGAGGCGGCGCGGCCCTCCCCTGATTACCCAGAGCGCCCAGTCCTACACTTTCACCCGCCGGACCCTGGTCCTGGGCGCATTGCAGGGCAGTGTCGCCGCCATGCTCGCCGGCCGGATGGCCTGGCTGTCGATCGCGGAGAACGAGCGCTACAAGCTGCTCGCCGAAAGCAATCGCGTGCAGATGGTGCTGGTGCCGCCCCGGCGCGGCTGGATCGTCGACCGCAACGGCCAGCCGATCGCCATCAACCGCAGCGACTATCGGGTCGATCTCATCCCCGACCAGATCGAGGACGAGCAGGCGATCATCGCCCGCCTCGCCGAACTGCTCCAGCTTCCGTCCGACGAGGTCGAGCGGATCCGGGACGAACTGAAGCGTGCCGCCGGCTATGAGCCGGTGCCGGTCGCGCAGGACCTGCCGTTCGACAAATATGCGGCGGTCACCGTGCGCCTGCCCGAGCTTCCCGGCGTCGCCCCGCTGCGTGGCTTCAGCCGCTTCTATCCGGAAGGCGCCGCCGTCGGCCATCTGGTCGGATATGTCGGGGCGGCGAACAAGGAGGAATATGAGAAGGAGAAGAACCCGCTCCTGATCACGCCGGGCTTCCGCATCGGCAAGGAGGGGCTGGAAAAGACGATGGAGCAGCGGCTGCGCGGCACCCCCGGCGCCAAGCGGCTCGAGGTGACCGCGCGCGGCAAGCTGGTGCGCGAGCTCTCCACCCTATCCGACAAGAGCGGCGGCACTCTCCAGCTGTCGATCGACGCCGGCCTGCAATCCTATGCGGCGCGCCGGATGGGCGAGGAATCGGGCTCGGTGGTGGTGATGGACTGTCAGACCGGCGACCTGCTCTGCATGGCCTCGATGCCCGCCTACGATCCCAACAGCTTTTCCGACGGCATCAGCCGCAACGAATGGAAGATGCTGTCCGAGGACGAACGGCGCCCGCTCCTCAACAAGACCCTCAACGCCCTCTATCCGCCCGGCTCGACGCTGAAGCCGATGGCGGCGATGGCCCTGCTCGGCGCCGGCGTGGATCCGGAGGACGTCGTCTATTGCGGCGGCGGCTATCAGCTCGGCAACCGCTTCTTCCGCTGCCTCGGCCGCCATGGTCCGATGAACATGCACCGGGCGATCGCGCGCAGCTGCAACAGCTATTTCTACGCCATGGCCCATCGGGTCGGCTACGATACCATCGCCAGCATGGCCCGCGCGCTCGGCCTGGGCGAGAAATATGATCTGCCGGTGGTATCGCAGAGCTACGGCACCATCCCCGACAGCGCCTGGAAGATGCGCCGCTACAAGCAGAAATGGTCGCATTCCGACTCGCTCAACGCGGTGATCGGCCAGGGCTATGTGATCGTGAACCCGCTCCAGCTCGCGGTGATGGCGGCGCGGATCGCGTCGGGACGGAACGTCGCGCCCAACCTCGTCGGCAAGCACGGGGTCGGTGACCCCCTGCCCTTCCCGGCCGAGCATTTCGAGCGCGTCCGCCACGGCATGTGGGAGGTGGTGAACGGCGCCGGCACCGCGGGACGAAGCCGCCTTCCCCTCGACGGCATCGAAATGGCGGGCAAGACCGGCACCGCGCAGGTCCGCCGCATCTCGGGCGGGCAGCGCGGCCAGGGCGGCGAGCGCCGCTTCCGCGACCACGGTCTGTTCGTCTTCTTCGCCCCGACGGACAAGCCGCGCTACGCCGGATCGGTCGTGATCGAACATGGCATGGGCGGTTCGCGTGCCGCGGCGCCGGTCGCCAAGGACGTGCTCACCTATCTGTTCGACAGGCCGAAGGCGATGGAGGCGCTTGCGGCGCTGGAGGAAGGCTGGGGCGGCGACATCAAGACCCGAATGGCCCGGCGCGAGGCGGCCTGGCGCGCCGAGAATGTGGCGCCGCCGCCGGCCGAGACCGCCCAGGCGGCCCCCTCGGGCACATCGGGTGCGGGCACCTCCGGTTCGGGCACGGGATCGAATACGGGGGGACGATGACGTCCGACTCTCTCGTTCCCGCGCCGATCGCCCACCTTCCCTGGCGCCTGATCTTCCTCGTTTGCCTGATCGGCGGCTTCGGCGCGATCGTTCAATATTCAGCGGCCGGCGGTTCGCTCTACCCCTGGGCCCTCCCCCATACGGTGCGGTTCGGCGCCTTTCTCGGCCTCGCCATCCTGCTGTCCTATGTGAAACCGCAGCACTTCAGGGACGCCGCCTTTCCCGCTTATGCCGTGGTCGTCTTCCTCCTCATTCTGGTCGAGGTCCTCGGCTTCGTCGGCGGCGGCGCCCAGCGCTGGCTGAACCTCGGCTTCATCAACCTCCAGCCCTCCGAACTGATGAAGCCGGTGATCGTGCTGACCGTCGCCCGCTTCTACGACATGCTCCCCGTGGGCGAGATCCGGCGCTGGTCGGCGATCTGGCCCGCGGGGATACTGATCGGCATCCCCGCGTCGCTGATCCTGGTCCAGCCCGATCTCGGCACCGCATCGATGGTGGTGTTCGGCGGCCTCACCGTCATGTTCCTCGCAGGCCTGCCGCTGCGCCTGTTCGTCGGCGGCGCCGCGGCCGTCGCGGTGGCGGTCCCGGTCGCCTACAGCTTCCTCCACGAATATCAGCAGAAACGGGTCACCATCTTCCTCAATCCCGAAGCCGACCCGCTCGGCGCCGGCTATCACATCAGCCAGTCGAAGATCGCGATCGGATCGGGCGGCCTGTTCGGCAAGGGCTTCATGAACGGCACCCAGAGCCACCTCGACTATCTTCCCGAAGGCCACACCGATTTCGTGTTCGCGACGATGGCGGAGGAATGGGGCCTGATGGGCGGCATCTTCCTCATCGCCTGCTTCTTCCTGGTGCTGAAATGGGGCCTCGGCGTCGCGATCGACACCCGCAACCGCTTCGAACGGTTAACCGCCGCCGGCCTCACCACCACCATCTTCTTCTATGTCGCGATCAACCTGATGATGGTGATGGGCCTGGCGCCGGTGGTCGGCATCCCCCTCCCCCTCTTCTCCTACGGCGGATCGGCGATGCTGACGGTGATGCTGTGCCTCGGCATCCTGATGGCGATCGACCGCAACAACCGCCGCGATCCCTATGGCGGATTCGACACCTGACCCGCAGCCGGATCGCCCATCGGTTTCGCATCCGAAAGCGCATTCAACCGGTTGCAATCCGCGCAAACCGCCCCTAGATGCAGCGCCGCGGGAAGCCCCGGCATGGACGCATAGCTCAGTTGGTAGAGCAGCTGACTCTTAATCAGCGGGTCCTAGGTTCGAGCCCTAGTGCGTCCACCATCTTTTCAATAACTTAGCGTCATTTCGCGAACCGGATCGCGCTCAAAGATAGCATTCAAGGTAGCGCTCCTTATGCGACGCTGTGAGACATTCTAGCGCCGGATAGAGTGCGAGCATCGGCGGCAAGAGGCCCGGTTGCCTTCCGACAGCTTCAGCGTCCAAAGGTGGGCCGTCAGCCGCATGTCCGCTCTCGGGAGGGTACCCACAATAGCAGTCGTTCAGCCAATGTGGCGCGCCAACGGCGGCTACTGCCCGTTCACGCCGCAAGCGGATTCCGCACGGTCGACTACCCTCGCGCGCATCTCGTGAACTCTGTCCGGCTGTCTCCGGGCATCGTTGTCGGCTCTCATCTAGGTACAATTCTGAGATGACCGCGCCGCGGGCTCGGGATGGAGATGGGATCTGAAGAGGTTAGACCGATTGTCACAAGGCCCCACACCAACTTCTCTACT
>Ga0164243_10000327_pt1 | contig 97122 bp, 75 predicted proteins | sample OricompcompostOP_FD_108781 | JGI IMG/M metagenome (GOLD analysis project Ga0164243, IMG submission 108781) | Organic Plus compost microbial communities from Emeryville, California, USA - Original compost - Organic plus compost (OP) | ecosystem: Engineered > Solid waste > Mixed feedstock >... | reverse complement strand
TTGCCGCAATCCGGAGCGGCGATGGGTGATGGTCGAGCGACCCAAGAGTGACATCTCATACCAGCGGCATGTGATCGGAGGGTTCGAGAACGGGCTGTTGATGGACGTTGATCTCGAGATCGCACAGTACGGAGAGCTGTTGGTCCAGCGTCAGGCAAGGCCACTCGCTCGGCGGTTTGTGAGGATGGTTCACTGCGGCGTGAGCGGCGATGCCTAGTCCGGTGTGCCGGACTGATCCCGGGACCCTCCAGCAATGATGAAGTCAAACCTGCGCGCTGGCTCAGTCGGCTCCTCGCCATCGGTCAAGACCCGCACGCGAAGCCGCTGCACGAGGGCCGCGCTGAAGCCCTCCGGCGGTTAGGAGGATGTTGCCGTGACAAGCCCTCCCAATCACGCCCGGTCATTCATGGATTGGTCGTGGTGGTGTCGGGGCCGTGTGATGTGATCATGTGTGCCGGTGTCAAGCAGGCCGGTCACCGTACGGGCGGTTTGCCTGCGTCCTCGATGGACAGACCGGTGCCGCTGGGTAGGCCGGCCGGGATCAGCGCCATGATGGCTGGCGGGACCCGATCCTTGGGGGCGGAGGCGTAACCGAGCGCGGCCAGGGAGGCGGCGTCGGGGATCCCGTACCGCCTGCCGTCGACGACGAGTACCGCCGAGGCGGGCTCTGCCTCGGTGGCGTTGTTGGCGAGCAGGGCGCCCTTGCCAGGGAGACCGTTGACGATGTCGGCGAGCCGAGGATCGGCCTGTGGGACCTTGATGGCGGGCGTTTCGACACCGAACGCCAGGACGGGGGCGCTGTCGGCGTCGGACCAGGTCGAGCAGACCGAGAGAGATTCCAGCTCAGTGCCGTCAGGCACCGGTGGCAGCGTCGCTGGCAGGTCTGTCGCGCCGCGTTCGCGTTCCTCGGCCGGGGCGAGGTGCTTGGCGACGTCAGCGGCGCTCAGCTCGTACAGCGGTCGGTTGTCGGCCTGCAGGGTCTTCAGCTCGAGCGGTCGGATCCGCGCCAGGCCCGAGGACAGCAGCAGGTACGACTCGTCGCTGCCCGTGACCCGGACCAGGTCGCCGACGCGCTGGGCCTTGCCCGCCGGATTGGAGCTGTTCTCGCCGAGACCGGTGACACCGTCCAGGATCCGCGCGGAGGAGAGTACGGAGCCGACCGGCAGGGTCGAAAGCACTCCGTACGCCTTGTCGATCCGGGGGTAACCCATCTGCAGCAGCAGGGCCGGCAAGGCGTCTCCGGGCTTCTTCGGCACCAAGTGGGCCGTGCCGGCGATCACGAGGTAGTTGTTGCCGTCGGCGTCGACCAGGACCATTGGCGTGTCATCGCCGGCACGCTTCGAGGCTTCGCCGAACGACAGCGTGGTGCTGCGCTCGGCGGTCTTGGCGTCCGGCGCGGTGGCGCACACCTGGGCGGGGTAGAACCCGAGGTCGGCTGCGGCCGGGAGCTGGCCCGGAGCCCCGGCGATCCCGAGTCGCTCGCCTCGCTCGACGCCTCGCAGCGAGTTCGACTTCATCGACTGGACCTCCGCGCCGCCACTGGCGAGCAGGGCCGAGGTGATGTTCTCCATCGGATACAGCACTCCCACCTTGGCGCCGGCGGGCTTGCGGTACCAGAAGACCTGTCCGGCCTGGGAATCGATCACCACCAGGTTGTCGGAGTCCTTCCAGGTCGTACCACTGCCGTTCAGCAGCAGCCCGGCCACGCCGAACCCGGCCATGATCACGACACCGATCATGATGCTGGCGAAGGTGCCCATGGCGATCCGTCGCAGCGGCGAGTCGATCCGGTCCGGATCACGGTCCACCAGGGCAGCCACCAGTCGCGACCCGGTGAACTTGTGGGCCTTCAACAGGTCCTTGCGGGTGGCCACTGCGATCCTCCTCCGGCAAATCCGGGGCCCAGCTTTCCATGCGGCAAGGCCAGCACGGGGCCACATCAGGGCGACCCTGGACCGTACGGGGGCCTAGAGTACGGGACGGCAGGTTTCGACACGCACGACGCGAGCGCCGTGCTACTCAACCAGCGTGGTTGGTTGGTTCGACACGCACGACGCGCCTCTCGACAAGCTCGAGAACCGCGCCGTGCTACTCAACCAGCGTGATGGGCGGAAGGAGGGAGCCTCTGTGGCAGCCAGGAACACCGAGCGCACGGCGACCCAGGACCGGCGACGCCCCCTGCTGCTCCCGTTCACCGCACGTTTCGTCGCGGTCGAGGTCGGCGTGGCCCTGGTGGTGCTGGCCGTCCTCACCCGGGACATGCTCTGGATCCTGCTCGCCGCCGTCATCCTGCTGCTGATCCTGCTGTGGGTGGTGCCGCTCGGTGGGCGCTCGATCGGCCAGCGGATCGCACTGCGGACCGGGTTCGCCCGCCGCAAGCCGCATCCGGTGCCGACCGGTGAGGTGCCGGCCGACCTGGTGCCGCTGGCGGAGTGGGTGCCCGGGCTGTCGGTCAGCCTCACCCTCACCGGGCGGGGAGAAGAGGTCGGTGTCATCACCGACGGTCAGGCCTGGACGGCGGTGCTCGCCATCACCTCCGACGACAACCTGATCGCCGACAAGGGCGAGCAGCTCAACCTGACTGCGATGCAGGGCCTCACCACGCAGGACGACGTCGTCTTCGCCGGGGTGCAGGTCGTCACCTTCACCGTGCCGGCGCCCACGGTGGTGCTGCTCGGCGGGGAGACCCCGGCGGCCCAGGCCTACCGGCAGATCACCAAAGTGCCGCCGCCGACCGTACGGCGGACGTGGCTGTGTGTCCGCCTGGACCCGAAACTCTGTCTGCCGGCCGTGGCACGTCGCGGCGCCGGCCGGGACGGCATCTACGCCACCCTGCGCTTCGGGTTGCACCGCGTCCAGTCGGTGCTGAAGCGGCAGGGCATCGAGACTCGGGCCCTGGATCCGCTCGGCATCTACGAAGTGCTCGCCCTCACCTCCGGCTCCGGCCCCGAGCACGGTCTGCAACGCTCCACCGAGGCCTGGGACCACTGGACCTGCGACGGGTTGCACCACAGTGGCCGACTGGTGCAGCGCTGGGGCGCGAGCCCCTCGGTGGGGTACGGCCGGTTGCTCGACGCAGTGGCCCAGGCGCCCATCCTGTTCGCCATGACGTCATACACCTTCGAGCCCGGTCACGCCGCCACCGGCGGGGTACGCCTGGTGACGCCGAACGCGACAGCGGCCGCGACGGCCGAGCAGTACGTGCAGGCCCAGCTCGGCCGGTCGGTGAAGCTCGCCCCGCCCGGGGGCACCCAGATCCCGACGGTGCTGGCGACCGTCCCGCTCGGACGGGGGGCAGCAGCATGAGCGACGGCTGGCAGATGGAGCCGATCGCCCCGAAAGCTCCGAAGCGGGCACGGGCACCCAAGCAGCCCGCCCGGCGTGCTGGTGCCCCGGCGAGCCAGTCCAGTGCCACCCCGATGGACTGGGGTCCAGCCGCACCGCAGGTCATCCGCAACGATCCGAATGCCGCTGCCGGTCAGGCAACGACGCCCGGCATCCCGGCGGGCGAGTCCGTACCCCCGCCGCAACGGGAGGCCATCGAACCGGTCGTCAGCACCGGTCCGAGCGGGCTGCTGCTCGGCGCCGGCACTCACGGGCCGGTGTCGATCCGACTGTTCCGGCCGACCCCGACCCGGCTCGCGCTGGCCGTCCCCGACTACGTCACCTGGCTGCTCGCCTTCCGCTGCATCTCGCTCGGGGCCCACCTGTCGATCTTCGCCCAGGATCCACGCCGGTGGAGTGGCCTGATCGACGCCGTACGGACCGGCGGGGGCTCGGCCGACCTGCTGGGCCCCAACGACACTGCCCCGACCGCAGGGCGCCCGTACCGACCGTCGGTGGTGATCGACGACGCCGAGTTCTACGACGGTCTGCAGCAACCGGTCGGACCGTGGCAGGCGCTGCTGATGAGCACCGACGTCAACGCCTCCGGATCGGTGTTCTCGCTCCGCAGCTGCGAGATGGCCCTGGTCGCCCCGATGAACTCGAAGGTCTCGGAGAACCTCCGGCGCGCCTACATCCTGAACGCCCGGCAGGTGAAGGCCTGCCAGGACCTCGCCAACCACGAGGTCGCCCTCGCCATGCCGCGGCGTGCCGTCAAGATCGCCATCCCGCCGACCAAACTGGAGTACCAGCTGCTCTTCGCCTGAGCCGGGTGGTGCTGCTAGCCTCGGCACGGAGCGCACAGGGCGCCACCGGTCCGCGGACAGGGCACAGCCCACCTGATCGTCGTACGAGCACGGCCTCACTCCTTTCGCCCCGACAGCGCGGACATCGGGACCGATGCGATGGGAGTTCTCTCATGTCTGACCTCGTCCCGCCTGCGCGGTGGCACCTGCCGGACACACCTGACCTGGATCACCTGCACAAGCAGGCCAAACGCCTGCGCCGCGTGATCGCGGTCAGCGAGCCGGCCGCGGTGGACCTGGTGACCACCTACGATCCCGGCGTGGCCGGCCGGGCCGTGACACTGGCCGAAGCGCAGCGGATCGTCGCCCGCGCGTACGGCTTCGCCGGCTGGTCCCGGCTGTTGGAGCACGTACGGATCCGCAGCGAGCTGAGCCGGCCGATGGCGGCCCAGGGGCCGTCCGGCGAATCCGCGGTTGACGCCTTCCTGCGTGCTGCCTGCCTGAGCTACACCGAGCCGGGTGCGGTGGAGGTGGCGCACCGGATGCTCACGGCCGATCCCGGACTGGCCACGGCATCAGCGGCAACCTTGGCGGCCTGTGGCGACGCCACCGGGCTGGCCGGGTTGTTGCGGAGCGACCCGGGCGTCGTCGAGCGGGAGGACGGGCCGCACCACTGGGTTCCGCTGCTGTACCTGGCCTATTCCCGGCTCGGCATCGGTGACCCGGTGGCGACGCTGCGGGTGCTGCTGTCGGCCGGTGCCGACCCGAACGCCGGGTTCTTGTGGCAGGGGATGCCGTCCCCGTTCACCGCGCTGACCGGCGTGCTCGGTGGGGGCGAGCGCGACGAACCGCCTCACCCGTCCGGCCCGGCGCTTGCCGAGCTGCTGCTGGACGCCGGCGCCGATCCGAACGACAACCAGGCCTTCTACAACAGGGCCTTCCGGTCCGACGACAGCCACCTGGCACCCCTGTTCTCGCACGGCGCCGGACGGCCACACCCCTCGCCCTGGCGGGATCGACTCGGTGCGGCCTACCCCTCGCCGGAGGACATGGTGGGCGAGCACCTACGCAGTGCTGCCGCTGCGGGCTTCACCGCCCGGGTCGCGCTGCTGCTGTCGTACGGCGTTGCGGTGGACACCCGCGGCTACCACCCGATCAACGGCGACGCGACCCCGTACGAACTCGCAGTCCGGCACGGGCATCGGGCGATCGCCGACCAGCTGCTCGCCGCCGGTGCCGACGCCGCGCGGATCTCCGAGGTGGATGCCTACGTGGCGGCGCTCCTGGCGGGGGAGCCCGTCGCCGTCGAGCTGCCGCCCGATCTCGTACGACGGCAGCGGCCGGAGGCCGTGCAGCTGGCCGCAGCCCAGCACGGCCTCGCCGCCGTGGAACGTCTGCTCGCGGCCGGCTATCTGGTCGACGACGCCGGCCGGGACGGTACGACCGCCCTGCACGAGGCCGCGTTGGCTGGTTCGGTGGAGCTGTGCACCTGGCTGTTGGCGCACGGGGCAGACCCGGCCGTACGGGATCACCGCTTCAACAGCACTCCGGCCGGATGGGCCGAGCATGCCGGGCATCTCGAGCTGGTGGAGCTGCTGCGGGTCACACGAGTTCGCTGACCGAGCTGAGTGCGATGAGGTCTTGGAAGGGCAGGGCGGTGACGTTCTGCGACAGGCGGTATCTGCGGCTTCCCGGGTAGACGACCCACAGATGTTCGAGAGCGAGATCGTTCGTCGCGGAACGATCGATCCACCATGATCGCCATGTTACCCGGCAAATCCGCACGTGACATGCGGATTTGCCGGGTGTTGTGCCGGGGTTCAGCCCGCCAGGCCGAGCGCCCAGGCGTACAGGTTCAGTACGGCCAGCACCAGCGGCACGATAGCCATGATCGAGAGCCATTCGAAGATGTCGCCGAAGCGTCCCCACACCGGGGAGACGATCTTGTCGGCATAGTTGGCGGCGTAGGTGACCAGGATGATCCCGGCCAGGGCGGCGACGCCGATGCCGATCAGCAGACGCAGCACGTCGTTGGGCACCAGCACCAGGATCATCGCGACCGTGACACCGAAGATCACGGTGCCACTGATCAGCAGCGGCAACCGGTGCCCCAGGCCGACGAAGGAGCGGGCTCGCAGCAGCATCGCCAGCCCGACGCAGCCGACCAGGGCTGCGGCGAACCAGGATCCGTGGCGCAACACCTGGAAACAGCCGAGCGCCACCGAGATGGCGGTCGCGGTCAGGAAGGAGCCGAGCAGCCGGTCGGCGAGCACGGCCCGTTCGACGATGTCGGACTGCACCGGCGTCTCGTCGTTCATCAGCGCTTCGGCCGTCGGCGGCAGGTTCGGCATCGCAACCCGGGCGAGGCGGAACGACAGCGGAGGGAACAAGGAGGTCAGACCCATCAGCAGGGCCACACCGATGGCGGCGACCGCGATGTCCTGGCTGGGGAAGACGACCGCGAAGATCTCCGCGATGATCACCGTCAGTGCGACCAGCGCGGCGGCCAGGAAACCGAACGAGGTGACGCGGGTCGCCAGGCCCATCACGCCGGCCGTCAACAGGACGCAGGCGGCAGCGGTGAGCACCTGGATCGGCATGCCCTGGTCGAGCAGGAAGAATCCGCCGATGCCCCCGAGGGCGACCGAGGTCCAGGCCAGGGCGGTGGCGGCCGCCAGTTTGCCGAAGGCGCGGGAGGCGAGCACGGCGGCCAGTCCGGCGGCGAAGGCAAGGCCGAGGGTCGCTCCGGCCTCGGCGATCCGCGACACAGGAGCAGCCGGACTGCTGCTGAGCAGCAGCACCAGCGGGATCCCCACCAGCAGGACGACGGCGGAGAGCAGGGCGACCTTGACGCTGTCGCCGGAGCGCCACGCCGGCTGGGCGGCGGTCGAGGTGGCCACGGCGTCGACGACGTCGTCGAAGGCGGCGTCCGGCATCGCCGCCTCGAGCTGGCGCAGGTGGAGGGTCTCGCCGTCGCGGATGTCGAGTTCGGTGATCTGCCGGTTCGGATCGAGCGGGTCCTCGCCGAAGCGCTGGAGCACCCAGGTGTGCACCACGTCCGCGGCCGAGCCACCCTCGTACCCGGAGAACCGCAGGATGTTCGGCATGATCTCGCCGAGCGTCGTGGCTCCCGGCAGTGCGAGGTCGACACGACGCGTCGGAGAGATGACGGTCACCCGCGCGAGGTCCTCACCTGCTACAGCCACGCACGGCACCTTAGCGAACCCTCGGGGTCGCGCGTGTCATCTGTGCGCCGCCGGGTGGCCCTCGAGTTGGCATGATAGGCGGCGACGTCGTCGGCGTACGGTGGTCGCCACGATCGACGAGTGGAGGAGTGACGCATGGGCAAGGTCACGTGGGTACGGAGCAAGCGTGCCGACCCGCCACCCATGCCGCGCGGCGACCTGCTGCTCGAGTCGCCTCCCGAGATCCCGCCCCCGCAGGGCGGCAAGAACTTCGGCGCCGTGCTGCGCATGTTGCCGATGGTCGCCGGTGCCGGCGCCATGGCGATGATGGTGATGAACAGCGGCAGCACCGGCCGCGGCCCGCTCGGTGCCGTCATGGGCGGCATGTACGGCGTGTCGATGCTCGGCATGATGGTCAGCCAGGCCGGCCGCGGCAATGACGACACCGCAGCCCAGCTCGACGCGAATCGTCGCGACTACTTCCGCTACCTGAACCAGACCCGGCGCAAGGTTCGCCGCGCCGCCGAGGCCCAGCGGCGCGCGGTCACCTGGCGGCATCCCGACCCGTCCGTGCTGTGGTCGGTGGTCGGCCAGAAGCGGATGTGGGAACGCCGGGCCGATGCCGACGACTTCCTCTCGATCCGCATCTCCGAGGGTCCCCAGCAGTTCGCCCAGCGGATCACCCCGCCGGAGTCCAAGCCGGTGGAGGACCTGGAGCCGCTCACCACGGGCGCCCTGCGCCGCTTCATCCGGACCCATCGGACGGTGTCGAACGTGCCGCTGGCGTTGAGCATGAAGGGCTTCAACGTCGTCCAACTGATCGGCGACCTCGAGGCGGAGCGGGCGCTCGCGTACGCGATGGTGTCCCAGCTGGCGACGTGGCACGCCCCGACCGACTGTCGCATCGTGTTCTGCGTCTCGCCGGAGAACAGGGACCACTGGGACTGGGCGAAGTGGCTGCCGCACGCCCAGCATCCGACCCGGCGCGACGGGGCCGGATCGGTCCGGCTCTTCGCCGGCACGACCACGGAGCTGGCCCAGGTCACCGAGGGGGCCACCGGAATCGGCGACGACGCGCCGAAGCACATCGTGCTCGTGGTCGACGGTGTCTCCGGAGTCGTGCCCGGGTCGCTGGCGAGCCCGAACACCCGCGTCACCACCCTGGAGGTGACGACGCTGCGGGAACGTCCCCGTCGGGTCGAACAGGGTACGGCGATGCTGGAGGTCCTCCCTGACAGCCTCACCCTGCATCGCCGGCAGCCGTCCGGCCAGATCGCCCGCACCCCGTTGGGCAAGCCGGACGGCGTGACCCCGGCGACCGCCGAGACGCTGGCGCGCGCACTGGCGCCGTACCAGATGCCCTCGACAGCGGTCGAGGAGGTCGCCGACGAGGAGGAGGCCGAGGAGGTCGTCTTCGAGGCGCCGAAGGACTACCCGGCGATGCTCGGCCAGACCGACCCGCTCAACTTCGACATCCGTACGAACTGGAAGCTGCGGCCGATGCAGCAGCGGCTGCGGATCCCGTTCGGCAACGGCATCGACGGACGCCCGGTCGAGCTGGACATCAAGGAGTCCGCGCTCGGCGGCATGGGGCCGCACGGTGTGTGCATCGGTGCGACCGGTTCCGGCAAGTCGGAGTTCCTCCGTACGTTGGTGCTCGGCCTGGCGATGACGCACTCCTCGGAGTTCCTGAACTTCGTGCTGGTCGACTTCAAGGGTGGTGCCACCTTCCTCGGCGTCGACACGCTCCCGCACGTCTCGGCGGTGATCACCAACCTGGAGGGCGAACTCACCCTGGTCGACCGGATGCGTGACGCCATCGAAGGTGAGATGGAACGCCGGATGGAGGTCCTTCGGGCCGCCGGCAACTTCAAGAACCGTGAGGACTACGAGGAGGCCCGCCTCGCCGGGGCGGACATCCCACCGATGCCGAGCCTGTTCATCGTGGTGGACGAGTTCTCCGAGCTGCTGGCCGCACGACCCGAGTTCATCGAGATGTTCATCCAGATCGGCCGCATCGGCCGGTCGGTGGCGGTGCACCAGTTGCTCGCCTCGCAGCGGCTGGAGGAGGGCAAGCTCCGCGGCCTCGACACCTTCCTGTCGTACCGGATCGCGCTGCGCACCTTCTCCGCCGCCGAGTCGCGTGTCGTGATCGGCGTGCCCGACGCGTACGAACTGCCGCCCGGCCCCGGCAACGGGTACCTGAAGCAGCAGGGCGACAGCAACATGAAGCAGTTCAAGGCCGCCTATGTCTCCGGCCCCTGGACCGGGTCGAGCCAGGCGCCGGTGGTCGGCGGCTCCAGCTCCGGCGGCATGCTCGCCGCCTCGGCCCTCACCCCGAAGGTGTGGGTCCCCCCGGTGCTGGCCTTCGAGGCCGGACACGTACCGATCGTCGAGCCGCCGCCCGAACCCGAGGCGCCCGAGACCGACGAGGACGACGAAGCAACCGCTGCGGCGCCCACGGCCGAAGAGGATGACGAGCCGGAGACCTTGCTGAACCTCGTCGTCAGCAAGCTCAAGGGTCACGGGTATCCGGCCCACCAGGTCTGGCTGCCGCCGCTGGACGACCCGCCCGCGGTCAACCAGCTGCTCGGCAGCGAGCTGGCGGTCGACCCGCAACGCGGCCTGACGACCGTCGACACCCGCCTGCACGCTCGGCTCACCGCTCCGGTGGCGCTGGTCGACCGACCGCGGCAGCAGCGCCGGGACCCGATGTGGCTCGACTTCTCCGGAGCTGGCGGCCACCTCGCCGTCGTCGGCGGACCGCAGGCCGGAAAGAGCACCGCGGTCCGTACGGCCATCACCGCGCTGTCGTTGTTGCACACTCCCGAGGAGGTTGGCTTCTACGTCCTCGACTTCGGTGGCGGATCGTTGTCGTCGCTGCGGGACCTGCCGCATGTCGGCTCGGTGTGCGGCCGGCTCGACGTCGACCGGGTGCGCCGCACCATCGCCGAGATGACCTCGTTGATGCAGTCGCGCGAGCTCCAGTTCGCCGAGCGCGGCATCGACTCGATGACCACCTACCGCCGGGGCCGTCGGGACGGTTCGATCCCGCCGGACCGGTTCCCGACCGACGTCTTCCTGGTGGTGGACGGCTGGCAGACGCTGCGGACCGAGTTCGAGGCCCAGGAGCCGGTGCTCACTCAGCTGGCCGGTCGTGCTCTCGGCTTCGGCATCCACCTCATCGGCACCGGCAACAAGTGGTCCGACTTCCGGATGGCGATCCGTGACCTGCTGCAGAGCCGGATCGAGTTGAAGCTCGGTGACGCGTTCGAGTCCGAGATCAACCGCAAGATCGCGGTCCTGGTGCCGTCCGGGCGACCTGGTCGCGGGCTGTCCGCCGACGGACTGCACATGCTGACCGGTCTGCCGCGGATCGACTCGAAGGAATCGGCCGACGACGTCTCCGAGGGCTGCCGCGCCATGGTGGAACAGGTCAAGGCCGCCTGGCCGAAGGCCCCGGCCGCCGAGGTGCGGATGCTGCCCGACCTGTTGCCCATCGCCGCCCTGCCGCCGATCGGCCAGGACGACAACGACCGCTCGATCCCGATCGGCATCGACGAGCTCGAGCTGGCGCCGTGGTCATGGGATCCCAACGTCGACCCGCACTTCGTCGCCTTCGGCGCCCCCGAGTGCGGCAAGTCGTCGCTGATCCGGACCTTCCTGCGAGGCATCACGACCCGCTACACCGGCAAGCAGGCCAAGATCATGGTCATCGACTACCGGCGGGCCCACCTCGGCTACGTCGAGGGTGATCACATGCTCGGCTACGCAGCGTCCCACGATGCCGCCAACGAGCTGCTCAAGGGGGCGGCCGCTGCCATCAAGGCGCGCCTGCCAGGGCCGAACGTCACCCAGCAGGAACTGCGGGATCGCTCGTGGTGGAAGGGATCCGAGCTGTTCGTGGTGGTCGACGACTACGAGCTGGTCGCCACCTCCCTGGGCAACCCGCTGGCGCAACTGGCCCCGTACGTGAGCCAGGCCCTCGACGTCGGCCTGCACATCATCATCGCCCGCGGCATGGGTGGTGCCGGGCGTGCCGCCTTCGGCGACCAGGTGATCGCGCGGATGAAGGACGCGGTGAACCCTGGCCTGATCATGAGCGGTACCCGCGACGAGGGCGCCCTGCTGTCCGACGTGAAGGCATCGCCGTTGCCTCCCGGCCGGGGCACCTTGGTGTCGCGCGCCGGCAAGGTGCTGATGCAGACCGCCTACACCCCTCCCGCCACCGAGGAGTGACCCGGTCCGGTACCCGATGCTCTAGCGGCGAGACGTTCAGTCGCGCCGGCCCGCGGGGCGCCACCGGCGACGGCGACCTGACGGCAGGGCTGCGGCGACGACCCCGGCGACCCCCACGACGCCGAGCGACGCCCCGGCGACCGCCAGTGCGGTGTCGCGCTGGGCGGTGTTGGTGACCTGCTCGAGCGGTGGCACGCGGTCCACGCCGCCGCCGCTCGGCGTCGAACTCGGCGCTGGAACGGGGCGGGGCCCGACCAGGGCGCGGTACGGATTGATGATGCCGTGACCCAGCTGGCGGTCGCCCGGGCCATTGGCGGGAGTGTCGGCGGTGTTCTCCAGCAGTTGCTTCACCTGGGCGGCCGTGAGGCTGGGGAAGCGTTCCATCACCAAGGCGGCAGCGCCCGCCACGATCGGGGTCGCGAACGAGGTCCCGGTGCTGCTGAAGTAGGCCGGGCCGGTGTCGGGCGGGCAGTCCTTGTCGGTCGGGAAGCACTGCGGCAGCATGCCCAGCACGGCGCCCCCCGGCGCGGCGACCGAGATCGGCATCCGGCTCACGCCGGACGGCGGGTTCGGGTCGTACTGGGAGTTCGGGTTGGCCACGTCCGACTCGTCGGTCATCCCGACCGCCATCACCCCGGGGTACGCCGCCGGGTAGGACGGGCCGGCCGGGCCGCTGTTGCCGGCTGCCGCGACCACGAGGATTCCGGCGTCGACCGCCTTCTTGACGACCGCCCGGTAGGAGGGGTCGTCGACGGCCGACTGCTGGCTGATCGAGATGATGTCGACGCCGGCGTCGATCGCCGCCTGGAATGCCTGGATCGTCGGCCCCGGGTCCTCCTTGCCCTCGCTCTCCTGCAGGGAACGGATCGCGAGGACGTGCACATCGGGCGCGATCCCGGAGAATCCGGTGTCGGGATCCTTGCCGGCGGCCAGCAGCGACATCACGAAGGAGCCGTGCAGGCAGTCGACCATGCCGTTGTTCTGCTTGTCGGTGCCGGCGAAGTTGGCGACCTGCAGGCTGATCCGCTTCAGCTCGGGAGTGGCGCCGACGGCAGCGCCGGTGTCGATGACGGCCACCGTGACGCCCTTGCCGGTCGCGATCGCGTGCAGGTCGTCGTACCGGAGCCGGTCCACCTGCCACGCCCTGCCCTTGGGCGCCGCACTCGCGTAGCGCTGGCACGCGGTCTGGGTGTAGTCGGCCTCGCCCTCGGCATGGGCCAACGCGGGCACACCGACGGTGAGACCACCCACGATCAGCGCGATCGCGGCCAGGCCGCTCGCCACACGACCCCCCGTCGAGCGGAGTCGACACGCACGACCGCCCGTCGAGCGGAGTCGAGACGTCGTGGACACGGCGACCAATGTAGCCGGGCGCGGGGGCGCGAGACAGAATGGCGGGCATGGTGCACGTGTTCGCCCACCGTGGTAGCTCGGGGGCACATCCGGAGATGACCCGGGCGGCCTTCGTGGCCGCCATCGACCTTGCCCGCCAGCGCGGTGTCCGACTCGGGTTGGAGTGCGACGTGCACTTCACCGCCGATGGCGTGCTCGGCTGCCTCCACGACCGTACGGTGACCCGCACCGGCCGGCGCGCCGACGGCACTGCCCCGACCGAGGGGCTCGCCGATCTGGACCGGTCGGCGCTGGCGGCGATCGACTTCGGGTCGTGGCGGGCCGACCTGACGGCCGAGCGCGCTCTGACCCCGGAGGAGCGCCAGTTCGTGCACCTCGCCGAACTGCTCGACCTGGTGGAGCAGGCCCGCGACGCCGGGGTCGACGTCCACCTCGCCATCGAGGCCAAGCATCCCGTTCCCCGCGACGCCGAGGTCGAGGCCGCGATCGCCGCCGAACTGACCGCGCGAGGCTGGACCGGTGCCGACGCTCCGGTCCGGATGATCACCTTCGACGCCACCGCTGTGGCCCGGATGGCCGAGCTACTGCCGGAGTTGCCGCAGACCTTCCTGGTCGATGACGCCGAGAGCTGGGCGGAGGTGCCGTTGCGCGCCGACATCGCCATCGGCCCCGGTGGCCGGGTGCTGGCCGACGATCCGGACCTGGTGGCGCGGGTGCATGCCGCCGGTCGCGAGTGCCACGTGTGGACCCTGAACGAGCCCGAGCACATCCGGCTCGCCCTCGAGCTCGGGGTGGATGCCGTGACCAGCGACTTCCCGGACCGGGTGCTCGACCAGCTGGCGTGATCCGCGCCGGCGCAGCGGGCGGTCCAGCAGCGGTGAGCGAACTGGGCACCCCTCGCGCGCGTTCGCTATCTTTTCTCGGGTGATCAGGCTGCCCGAGGTGCTGCGTTCACCGTTCCGCGGTGGGCGCACGGTGTGGGGCAGCAACCAGCAGGTGCCGTACACACCGACGCACTGGACCCGGAACCACCGGCTCGCCATCGGCGGGATCATCGGCTCCTCGGTCATCAGCTGGGTGATCTCCCTGCTCGGGCCATCGGCTGTCACGTTGAACATGGGCGCCCGCAAGGGCAGTCTGCTGCCCCCCTGGTACGGGCCGGCGTTGCCGCAGGCCCCCAACGAGTGGGCGGTCTGCATCGCCGCCTGGGTGCTGTTGCTCGTCGGTGCCGGTTCCCTGGTGATCGCGATGCGGGCACTGCGGGCCGGATGGCGGCCCCGGCCCCGACGGTTGTGCGCCATGGGTGCCGGTATCAGTGTCATCACCGCGATGCTCCCGCCGCTGACCTCGGCGGACGTGTTGATGTATGCCGCGTACGGTCGGCTGCAGCGGATCGGACGGAACCCGTACGAGATCACTCCGGCGGAAGTGTTCCGCTCGATGTTCGACCCGGTCGCCTCCGAGGTCGAGCGGCCCTGGGAGGACACCCCGAGTGTCTACGGGCCCATCGTGTCGTGGTCGCAGCTGGCCGCCAACTATCTCGGCGGCGAGAACATGCACGACATCGTCTTCTGGCTGCAGGTGTTCCACCTCGTCGCCTTCCTGGGCGCGTGTGCCGCCACCATCTGGATCGCCCGCGGTGACCGGGACCGGCTCAACCGGGCCATCCTGCTGACCGTCGCGAACCCGTTGATGATCTGGGGCATCGTCACCAGCGCGCACAACGAAGCGATGTCGGTGGTGTTCGCCGTCGCCGGCATGATGCTGATGCGCCGCTCGGCTCTGGGGGCGGGCATCGGCATCGGCCTGGCCGGCTGCGCCAAGTTGAGCATCGGCCTGTGGGGCCTGGCCATGCTGTGGGCCTACCGGAAACAGCCGAAGAAGGCCGCCCTGCTCTGCCTCGGGGCAGCGATCCCGATCGCCTTGTCGTACGGACTGTGGCAGCCGCTGGCGCTGGTGTCGGTGCTGCGCAACGGCACCTACGTCTCCGGGGGATCCTGGGGCCAGCCGCTGTACTTCGCCCTGGAATCCCTGCTGCACAACGGCAACACGGCCAAGCTCATCCTCGGCGTGCTGTCGTACGGGCTGCTGGTCGTGTTGGCGTTCATGTTGTCGCGCGTGCTGCCGTGGCGGCCCGTGCCGGGGATTCCCGACGGCGTCGAACCGCGCAACGACGAGATGACCGTCGCCGTACGGACCGCGCTGGTGCTGTCGGTGGCCTGGCTGGTCTCGGCGATGTACACCCTGTCGTGGTACGACCTGATCGCCTTCATCCCACTCGGTGTGCTGGGGGCTTCGCGGCTCGACTGGATCATGATCGTCCGCAACGCGATGCTGGCCATTGCCTACGTGCCGGGCCGGGTGGTCCACCTCTCACCGGAGCTGGATCTCACGGTCACCAAGGTACGTGAGGTGGGTTCGCCGATCATCCAGATCGGGGTGATCGCGGCGATCATTCTCTGGTACGTGCAGCACCGTCGGGCGCAGCGGAGCGGGGTGTCGGAGCCCTCGCAGCAGCCCGCCGTACTGCAACGCTGACGGTGTCGCACCCCTGGGGAAGGGGACCTTCAGCAGGTCACGGCGCCACCAGCGGCGGGTGCAGATCCTTCATCGCGAATCCGCGTCGCCGCGCCACGACCAGGGTGGTCAGGGCCAGCGTCGTCACTGAGATCGCTGCCAGGACAAGGATGTCGCGGACCAGATGGGTGGTCTGACCGCCGCTGATCGTCACCCGGAAGGCATCGATGAGGTAGGTCATCGGCATGAACTGCCCGATCGTGGCAAAGAAGGGCGGCAGTACCGGGGCGGGATAGGTGCCGCCGGTCGAGGCGAGTTGCAGGATCAACCAGACCAACAGGATCGAGGATCCCGGCGTGCCGAGGGCGGTCCGCAGGAAGTGCGCGATCGCTGAGAAACAGAGCGCACCGAGGACCGTGAGGCCGAGGAAGGCTGGGGCATTGACCGGATCGAGTCCGAGGGTGAGCCAGACCGTACCGACCATGATCAACCCGCCGATGACGGCCAGGGCGGCGATCGGCAGCCACGCGGTGATCGCCATCCGCAGCGCCGACGCACGACCCGCCAGGGTGCGGCCGGTGATGGGGCGCACCACCAGGAACACCGAGATCCCGAACACCCACAGGGCGATCGAGAAGAACATCGGCGCCAGCCCGCGGCCATAGACGCCGGCCGGATGGTCGATCGTCGCCTCCACCTCGGCCGGTGAGGACAACACCTGGATCGCGTCGGACTGTTCGTCGGCGCTGAGCACCGGGATGCGTTGCACACCGTCGGACAACGCGTCCCGCAGGGTCACCGCACCCTTGTGCAAGGTGGACAGCCCCGAGTCGAGCTGCGCCGCCCCGGACTGCAGGTCGCTGGTGCCCTTGGCGAGCTTCTGGGCTCCGTCGTCGATCGTGCCGAGTCCGTTGTTCAGCTGTCGGGCGCCATCGGCCACCTGGTGGGCGCCGTTGTTGAGCTTGGTGACGTTCTGCTGGGCCTGCTTGACCTTCGTGGTGAGATCGGAGCTCTGCTGCACTCGGGTGTCGATCGCCTTGGTGGCATCGGCGATGTCCTTGGTGGTGGTTGCCACCTCGCTGGTGCGGGTCTGGGCCGTGGCCAGCCGTTCCTTCAGCTTCTGCCACTGCGGATCCTGGGCCAGATCGGGATTGTCCTTCTCCAGTTGGGACATCGCGGCCTGGGCCTGGGTCACGTCGCTGGCGATGGAGTTGGTCCTGCCGGCCACCTTGGCGGTCAGGTCCGTTGCCGAGCTCGACAACGACTTGGCATCGGTCTGGAGCCCGGGCAGATACTGCGTCAGCAGCGTGAGCACGGGCGAGACCGTGTCGTTCAGCTGCTGGGTGCCGTCGGCGACCTGTCCGGCCCCGGTGGCGAGCTGACCGGAGGCCTGCTTGGCCGAACTGGTCCCGGCGGCCAGCTGCTGAGCTCCCGCCGACGCCTGCTTGGTGCCGTCGGCCAGGGCCGATGATCCCTTCTGTGCGGTGCCGAGGCCGTCGGCCAGCTGTCCGGCTCCATCCTTGGCCTGCATCAGGTTGTCGCGGATCAGTGCCAGGTTGGCGAAGACGGCCTTGAAATAGCTCTCCTGGGCGGCGGCGTCGACCTGGCGGACGATGGTGTCCTCAGCCTTCGCGGTGATCGAGCCGATCACGAAGCCGTTCGCGTCGTCGCGGCGCAGGAACACCTTGGCGCGGCGCGGATCGTCGCCGGCTCCGCTCACCAAGCTGGCGGAGAAGTCGGGATCGATGGTGATGATCATGTAGTAGGTGCCGGCGCGGAGGCCCTCGTCGGCGGTCGTTGCGTCGACGAACTGCCAGTCGAAGGTCGGGTTGTCCTTCAGGTTCTGCACCAGGTCCTCGCCGGCGGCGACGCGGTCGCCGTTGAACTCGGTCGGCTGGTCGTTGTTGACCACGGCGACCTGGAGATTGTCCAGCTTGCCGTACGGATCCCAGTTGGCCGACAGGTAGATCGCCCCGTACAGCAAGGGGACCAGGACGACGAAGACCAGGGCGAGGCGGGGCAGCAGGCCGCGGAACCGGCGCAGCTCGTAACGGCCGAGGCGGGCGAGGGCGAAGGGCATCAGGACTCCTGCGGCAGTGTGATGGTGGTGGTGTCGGTGGGGATCGGGGTGGCGTCGCAGGTGCTGGCGACGATCGCGGTCCCGGTGGCGGTGAGGCGGCGCAGGGTCGCGTACAACTCGCGCTGTCCGTCGGTGTCGAGGTCGTGGTCGCAGTCGTCGATCACGACCAGACGGGCGGGGCGCAGCATCGCCAGGGTGACGCTGAACAGTGCGGCGTCCAGAGGTGACAGGTCTCCGACCAGGTCGTGGGCCTCGGGGCGTCGCCCGATGGTGTCGGCGAGAGCCTCGAGGCGGACCATTCCGTCGCGGACCGGGATCGCCTCGGTGAGGCAGCGCTCGGTGACCGACTCGCCGACGTTCAGCTGGGGCTCGAGGGTCACGAAACTGCCGATCCGGGCGATCGAGGTGAGCGGGCGCACCCGGCGTGGATGGCTGACGCCGTCGACCCCGGCGACGGTGAGGCCGCCGGTGATGCCCCGCATCCGGCCGGTCAGGGCGAGCAGCAGGCTGGAGCGTCCTGAGCCTGCCGCACCGTGCACCACCGTGAGGTCGCCGGAGGGCACCTGTGCGGTCACCGGGCCGAAGACCGACTGGCCGCGGTGGGCGAGGGCCAGGGCTTGCAGGGCGGCCACCGGGGTCGGCTCCGTGGGTGCCTCGGTCGTCGAGGCTGTCGAGGCTTCGCTGGTCGAACTCGTCGGGTTCTCGCTGGTCGAGCTTGTCGAGACCTGTTCTGTCCCGCTCATGCCAGCAACCCCCGTACGAGCCTGGCCATTGTCGCGACCAGTCGTGATCGCGGATACAGCTCGGGAGCAGCGGCCCGGTCGAGGGCCATGGAGTTGATCACTCCCAGCAGCAATCCCGCCACCTGACGGGCATCCTCGAGGCTCGCCGTCGCTCCGAGCAGCTGCTGCTCCTCCAGGGCTGCAGCGAGCGCCTCGATCTGGTCGTGTCGCATCATGGTGTAGACCTCGGCCAACTCCGGGTTGCGCAACGCGAGTCCGCGGAACTCCGAGGCCGCGGCCTGCAGGGCGAGTCGGTCCATCACCAGATCGGCCAGCCGACCGGCCGCCTCGGTCGGGAGCCGGGCATCCCCGGCATCGGCGGCCGCCCGCAGCAGATCGGCCAGCACCTCGGCCATCGTGGTCCCGAACTCGGCGCGGCACACCTCGGCGAAGAGTTCTGGCTTGCCGCCGAAGTTGGAGTAGACCGCGCCCTTGGTGTAGCCGGCCGCTGCGGCGACCTCGGCGACCGAGGTCTCGCCGTACCCCTTGGCGAGGAAGGTGGTGCGCGCCGCGGCGAGCAACTCCGAGCGCACCTCGTGACGGTACGGCCGGGTCCGGCCGTGGGTCGGGCGGATCGCGGTGGCAGACATCTGGCCTCCAGGTGACAGGACGCGGCACGAATCTCGGTACCGAAAGTATTCAATACCCGTGGTATCGATCTGCGCAAGTCCGATGCGCTCGGCGATGATGTCCTGACGTGACGGACGCTGCTGGCTAGGCTGTGGCCGTGTCCGCCCCACCCGCCGCCCCGACGCCGCCGGCCCGTGCCGCGTCGCGGTCGGAGGATTCCCGGCCGGGTTGGTACCCCGATCCTGACGGCGACACCAACGTCTGGCGCTGGTGGACCGGGTCCGACTGGACCGCTTGGCTGGCCGATCGTGCGGACGCGCCCCCGCCGCCGTACGGCCGGTCCGAGTGGGGGCCGGTCGCCTCGGCGCGCGTGACACCGCAAACCAGGAGGTTCGGGACGGTGCCGCGAGTGCTGCTGGGCATGGTCCTCGTCCTGGCCCTGCTGGGTGTCATGGCGCTCGTCGGGTGGCCACACCGGCAGGAGTCGCCGCTGACGTCGGCGGAGCCGAGTGCCACCTACCAACCCGCCGATCTGCGCGTGGTGTGCGACCAGACCAGGCTGACCGTGGGCGGGCGCCTCAGCGTCGACGTGGAGTCGACGCTCTCGGTCACCGGCCCGTCGTTCAACCTGCCGCTGAACAACCTGCAGTGCCGAGGATCCCTGCCGGACGAGGACGGTGGCAACTCACTGATCTCCCTGGCGCTGGCCAGCTCCGAGCAGTCCACCGGGACCGTACGGGAACAGGCGGAGAAGGCGTTCACCACTCTGGAGCAGGAGCTGTACGTCGGGGGTGCCGCCACCGCGAGCAAGGTCACCGGAGCTGCGGCGGACGATCTCGGGGACGCGTGGCGAATCACCGCCGTCCTGGTCGGACCGAAGGGTGGCAACGCCGACGACTTCGAACTCGTCGTGGTCGATCTCGGCGAGGGCCGCCGCGGGGTCTGGGTGTGGGTGGCCGGTGTTCGGATCAGCGATGCAGGTCGCGCCGAGATGGAGGCGGTACGGAAGAGCCTGCAGCTCAGTTGAGCTCCGCCGCTGCCGCCACCGATCGTGCCATCGCGGTCTTGGCCGGGATCCCGAGCTGGGCCGCGAGTGCGGCGACATCCTCGTACTCGGGCTGCACGTTGACGACCCGCTCGCGCAGCCGAGCCACCTTCACCCGCACCGTGACGCCATCGACCTGGACCTGTTCGACGCTGCGGTCCAGCACGTACTTGGTGACCGGCACCTCGCGGACCCCGATGGTGGTGGTGGCGGTGACGACCATCTCCAGCAGTGCGTCCCGATGTCCGCCGTCCGACAGCACCGAGAGTTGGTGCGCCGGGCGGCCCTTCTTCATCTGGATCGGCGTCAGCCACGCATCAGCGGCGCCGGCGTCGATCAGGTCCTGCAGCACACCGGGCCAGAGCCGCGGATCGAGATCGTCGATGTTGCACTCCAGGACGAACGCGTCCTCGGCCGGGATCGCTGTGTCCGTACGCGTTTCGGCCGAGCGGCCCAGGACGACGCGGACCACGTTCGCGAGTCGGTGCGGATCACGGGTGCCGGCACCGACACCCACCCGGTCGATCACCATCGTCGGCATCGGCCCGTACCCCGTCGCGTACTCGGCAAGGAGCGCTGCCCCGGTCGGGGTGGTCATCTCCATGGTCACCGGGCCTCCGGTGGTGACCATGCCAGCCGCCCGGGCCAGATGGGTCACCGCGGGGCCCGGGATCGGGATCCGGCCGTGCTGTCCCACGGTCTGGTCGCCGCTGCCGAGAGTCACGACCGAGCAGGTGAAGGACTCGACACCGAGGTCGTCCAGGGCCGTCACACAGCCGACGACATCGCCGATCGCATCGAGCGAGCCGACCTCGTGGAAGTGGACCTCATCGGGGGTCGTGCCGTGGACGGCGGCCTCTGCCTCGGCCAACCGGGCAAAGGCTCCCAGAGCTCGTCGGGTCACGCTGTCGGACAGGCCTGCGGCTTCGACGAGACGCCGGACCTCGGACCAGGGGCGGCCGTGTCCTTCGCCATGTCCATCGAGCCCCTCGTGATGCCCGTGCCCGTGGTCGTGATGCCCGTGGTCGTGGTCGTGCCCGTGCCCGTGCCCGTGCCCGTGGTCGTGGTCGTGGTCGTGGTCGTGGTGATGATGGTGGTGATGATCATGGTGGTGCGTCTCGACTTCGCTCGACGTGCGGGATTCGACGGCGTCGGCCGCCTCGCCGGTCGAGGTGTCGACCACCGTGGCCTTGCTGGCCGTGATCCCGTGTCGGGCCGTGGTCTCGACGGTCACGTCGAGCACCGGCGCCACTGCCCGTACGGCGCTGCGTACCTTCGCCAGGTCGGCTCCGGCGTCCAGCAGCGCACCCAGCAGCATGTCGCCGGCGACGCCGGCGCTGCAGTCGAGCCACACGGCGTCAGCAGTGCTCATGGTCAGGAATCTCCTTTGCGGCGGGCAATCCGGGCCGCATGCACCCCGGCGGTGAAACCGCCGTCGATGTTGGTGACGACGACCCCGGGAGCGCAGGAGTTGAGCATGGTCAACAGGGCGGCCAGGCCCCCGAAGCTGGCACCGTAGCCGACCGAGGTGGGGACCGCGATCAGCGGGGTCCCGGTGAGACCCGCCACCACCGACGGCAAGGCACCCTCCATGCCGGCCACGACGATGAGCGCGTCGGCATCATCGAACTCGGGCTTCGCCTCAATCAGCCGGTGCAACCCAGCCACGCCGACGTCATTGATCCGCACCACTTCGGATCCGAAGCAGCGGACGGTCACCGCGGCCTCGGCGGCGACGAACTGGTCGGAGGTGCCGGCGGCGATCACGGCGACCTTCCCCGACGGAATCGGCAGCGGGCCCAGGGTGGCCGTGCCGGCAAGCTCGTCGACAGTCGCCTCGGGCAGTTCGGCGCCGATCACCGTACGAGCGGTGTCGTCGAGGCGGGTCGCGAGCACCGCGCGGCCAGGGTGGGCGGTGTGCAGCCGACGCAGCAGGGCGACGATCTGGGCCGGCGTCTTGCCGGCGCCGTAGACAACCTCGGGATCCCCCGTGCGTCGGGCGCGTTGGAGGTCGAGTCGTGCCCATGCCTCGGAGTTGTTGCCCGACTGGTCGGCCTGATCGTTCACCTGCGGCACGATACCCGCGTCTCGACAGGCTCGACGATCGGTGGGGAACAGGCTCGACGGGCAGTGTTGATCCGGGCTTAGGCTGGGCCGGTGCCACCCATCACGTACGGCTATCTCGGACCCGAGGCCACCTTCACCCATCAGGCCCTGCTGAGCCTGGGCGAGATCGTCGATCCGGTGCCGTTCCCGGACGTGCTGGCGACCATCGACGCCGTACGGTCCGGTGTGGTCGATGCGGCCCTGGTACCGATCGAGAACTCCGTCGAAGGAGGCGTCTCGGCCACCCTTGACCATCTTGCCGCCGCCCAGGACCTGGTGATCACCGGTGAGGTGACGCTCCCGGTCGCGTTCGTGCTGGCCACCCGCGGCGAAGTCGCCCTCACCGCCGTACGGGCCATCGTCACCCATCCGATGGCCGATGCCCAGGTCCGCGGTTGGCTGTCGGTGAACCTGCCGGGGGTGCCGGTGACCCATGTCGGGTCGACCGCCGGCGCTGCCGAGGCGGTTGCCTCCGACGAGACCCCGGGCCGTGCCGCCGTGTGCGCCCGGATCGCTGCCGAGACCAATGGCCTGACCATCCTGGCCGATGGCATCGCCGACAACGAACAGGCCGAGACGCGCTTCGTGGTGATCACCCGTACGACGGCTCCTCCGGCACCGACAGGGGCCGACAAGACGACGCTGGTGCTGTTCCAGCACGCCGACCACTCCGGAGCGCTGCTGGAGATCCTGGACCAGTTCGCCAGCCGAGGGATCAACCTGACCCGCATCGAATCGCGTCCGACGAAGACCACCCTGGGCAGCTACTGCTTCAGCGTCGACGCCGAGGGACATCTCGCCGATGCCCGGATGGGTGAGGCCCTGCTCGGACTGCGGCGGATCTGCAAGGAAGTCCGCTACCTCGGCTCGTACCCGCGGGCGGACGGCGTCGCCAATGAGGTCCGGGTGGGTACGGCCAATGCGGACTTCGCCGAGGCGGAGGCGTGGCTGGCGGCACTGCGCGGTCTGGGTGCGTGATGGTTCCCGGCGTGGAGGAGCACCGACTGCGCGAACTGGTGCTGCTGCGCAAGGTGCGGGACCGGATCGACCGGGACTTCGCCGCACCCTTGGACGTGGAGGCGCTCGCACGGGATGTGCACCTGTCGGCCGGGCACCTCAGTCGCGCCTTCAAACGTGCCTACGGTGAATCGCCGTACAGCTATCTGATGACCCGCCGGATCGAACGTGCGATGGCCCTGTTGAGACAGGGAGGGACCAGCGTCACCGACGTCTGCTTCGCGGTCGGATTCTCCTCCCTCGGGACGTTCAGCACGCGTTTCACCGAGCTCGTCGGCATGCCGCCGAGCGCGTACCAACGGCAGGCGGGTGCCGTGGCCGAGGGCATTCCCGCGTGCGAGGCCAAGAAGGTCACCAGACCGGTCAGGAATCAAGAAGCGCCGCCGCTGCTGCCGCCACTAGCGTGATGGTCATGGACATCACCATCGACACCACCGTTCTCCCGCACACCGACCCTGAGGCCTCGCTGGTCTTCTGGCGTGACGTGATGGGCTTCGAGGTACGCAACGACGTCGGCCAGGGCCCGATGCGATGGATCACCGTGGGGCCCGCCGGGCAGCCTGACACGAACATCTTGCTCGCCCCGCCGTTCGCCGATCCCGGCGTCACCGAGGACGAGCGCCGCACCATTGCCGAGATGATGGCGAAGGGCACCTATGGCTGGATTCTCCTGGCCAGCAAGGATCTTGACGCCACCTTCGCTGCAGTCCAGGCCACTGACGCCGAGGTCGTGCAGGAGCCGACCGACCAGCCGTACGGGGTGCGCGACTGTGCCTTCCGTGATCCGGCGGGCAATCTGGTTCGCATCAAGCAAGCCAGCTGAATCGGGTCGCCATGTGCCGCCCCGATCTCATCGGGGCGGCGGTCCGGCCAGCCTGGACCGCCGCCCAGCAAGCACCTCTGGCCGCCTTGGCCGACCAGCGGCGCGCCGAGGATGCCCGTCGGCGTCAGACATCGAGCGCGAGTCGGAGGTTGCTGGTTGACCGCTGACACGATCAAGGTCGAGGTGCGGGATTGGTTGAACCGACCGGGTGAGACCGCGACGGCGGGGCCTGCGGTAGCCGGGGTTCCGAGTCGAAGGGTCGCCGAAGGCGGCCCACCACACCTCGGCCTGGCTCACCACTGCCAAGATCCCGCGTCCTTGAGCATGCTTTGCAGTCGCACACCCGAGCGTCGTGCCGCGGTCGGGGCGATGAAGTAGCCCGCAGAAGCCGACCACCTCAAGTGATTGAGCGTCTGTCACTGCCCAGTAGGTGTAGCCGTGTGCAGGGAGATGCTCGGTCCGTCGTTCGATCCAACCCACAGGGTCGTCGGTGAACTCGCGCAGGGCGTCGGCATCGTCAAGGCGAAAAGGTCGGAGTAGGAGCTCGGGAGCCACCGGCCATGTCTCGTCCATGGCGCGAGTTTTGCAGATTCTGCCGTTCAGGTCCCCGAGAGTGCAGACGATGAGGCTCCACGCGCCACGGAGCCTCATCTTCTGCACTCTCGACCCCGGGTTGGGTCAGCCCTGGGCGGCGTACCCCCGGACCTCGGCGTTCTGCTGGGCGGTGATGGCGAGGCGCATCACCTCGAAGGTGTGTTCCTGCGGGGCAGCCGTGACGGTCCGGTTGCGGATGTCGTTCACGATGTCGGAATAGTACGACGGGGTGAATCCGGAGCAGTCGACGTACTCGGTCCCGTTGTCGTCGGCGATGAAGAGGTGGTTGCCGCCGGGGCGTCCCTCGATGTCGACGTACTTGCGGAGTTCGATGTAGCCCTTGGTGCCCAGGATCACCAGACGGCCGTCGCCCCAGGTGGGCAGGCCCTGCGGGGTGAACCAGTCGACGCGGATGTAGCCCTGGGCGTGCTCGCTCTTCAGCGATACCTCGCCGAAGTCCTGGAAGGCAGGGATGTCGGGATGGCCGAAGTTGCCGACGGCGGAGCTGAACACCTCGGCCGTCGACGCGCCGGTGAACCAGAGGAACTGGTCGAACTGGTGCGAGGCGATGTCGGTGATGATGCCGCCGTAGCGGGCGGGGTCGTAGAACCAGTCGGGTCGTCCGGCGCCGCCGGCGACGTGGGCGCGGTCGCCCTCACGGTGCGGACCGAGCCCGAGGGTCTGGACGACCTGGCCGATGCGCCCGGAGCGGACGAGTTCGCCGGCCTTGGCAACGCTGGGGACTTCGAAGCGCTCGGAGAAGGTGACCGACCAGAATCGCCCGGTCTCGGCGACGGCCTTCTCGACCTCGGCCAGCTGGTCGAGGGTGATGCAGCCTGGCTTGTCGGCGACGACGTCCTTGCCGTGGCGCAGTGCCTCGACCGCGATCGGGCCGCGGCGGTCCGGGACGGCAGCGGTGACAATCAGGTCGATCGAGTCGTCATGCAGCAGCTCGTCGGCATTGTCGAACCAGGGCGCCTCGGGCCAGGTTTCGCGGACCTTGGTGGTGACCGCAGCCGACGGGTCGTCGGAGGCGATGCCGACCAGCTCGGCTCCCTGCTTCAGCAGTCCGGCGATCTGGCCGAAGATGTGAGCGTGGTCGAGGCCCACCGTCGCAAACCGGATCGGTGCGCCATCGGTGGAAGCAGTGGTCGGGTCGGTCATGGCTCAGGGTCCCTTCGTCGGGTGACTGCCGTCTCGACTTCGCTCGACGGTCGGCTGGTGCCAGGGCCCAGTCTGCCGTGTTGCAGCGCCCGGCGAGCAACCGGTTCACCGATCGGCACTGCCGCCGTCACGCCCCGCTGACCAGCTCGGGGCGTCGCGGCAGTCGGATCGTCAGCGCCCCGGGCACCACCTCGAAGGTGACGCGTCGGCAGGTGCCGCCGGAATCGCCGTCGAGTTGGTACTCCTCAGGATCCTCGATCTCGATCTCGACCTTGCTGGCGGTGATGCGGTCGAGCAGCTTCGCGTCCCGGTCGTGCCGGGTCAGCACCTGGGCAGTGACGGCGATCTTGTCACGCCAGGTGCGAGGGGAGGCGACCAACAGGTCCAGCAGTCCGTCGTCGGCCCGGGCATCGGGGATGAGGGGGATCCCGGCCTGCAGAAAGCCGACATTGCCGACGACCATCACCAGCGCCGTACGGCGGAAGGGCGTGCCGCTGTCCACCGTGATCCGGGCCTTCATCGGGGAATGGTTGACGTGCTGGGCGGCCGAGACGAAGTAGGCAGCCGAACCGACGGCCTTCTTCAGTTGGGCATCGGTGTGGCCCAGGATTGCTGCGTCGATACCGATTCCGGCCATCACGGCGAAGTGGTCGACCAGTGGCGCGGCGCCGGGAACGTCGACGTCCTCCACCGTGATTCGCACCAGGTCGATCGCCGAGGTCACACCGTCGAGGGCGACCAGCAGCGCCTCGGACTCGTCGAGGGGGATGTCGAGGTTCTTGGCGAGCAGGTTTCCTGTCCCTGCAGGGATGAGACCGAAGGGAATGCCGGTCCCGGCCAAGGCCGAGGTGACCACCCGTACGGTGCCGTCACCGCCGGCGCAGAGCACCAGGTCAACCCCGTCGTCGAGCGCGCGCTGCACCATCAGGCGACCGGGGTCCTCCACGGTGGTCTCCAGCCAGAGCGTGCGCTGGTAGCCGCGGCGTTCCAGCTCGAAGTCGACGTGACGGCGGAAGGTCACCCAGTCCAGCACCTTGGCGGGGTTGTAGATCACCGCGCAGCGGGGTGCACCGGGCTCCGGCGTGACCGCCGCGGCCGGCACCCAGACCAGGTCACGCCACTGCTTCGGCAGCACGTGCACGTCGGCGACCACGAGGGCGAAGGCCGAACAGGCACCGCCCAGCAGCAGGCCGCCGATGATGTCGGACACCCAGTGGGCTGACATCGCCCAGCGATTCAGCACCACCGCGACCAGCAGCAGTACCGCCCCGATCGAGTACCAACGGCGGGTCCATTTCGACTGCCGCGTCACCGTCAGCACCGCCCCGACCATCACGCAGGCGGTGATCGCCGCCGTGGCATGTCCGCTGGGAAAGGCGTACCCGGTGCTGGCGATCGACTCGAGCAGCTGTGCCGGTCGATCCCGACCGATCAGGCGCCGCAGCAGCCACGCGGTTCCGCCGGCGAGGACGGTCGCCAGCACCAGCGCGACCGCCAGGTTGCGCAGCCGGCGCCGGGCGGCCCAGATCGCCACCACCAGCAGGCCGAGGTAGATCACGTACGGCCAGGTCACCAGCGCGATCGCGTTCAGGATCTGACCGAGCGGTGACAGCGCAGCGAGCTGCGGCGCGAGCAGTTGCCGATCGAGGGCGGGAATCGTGTCTCCCCGAGCCACCAGGATCGTCCACACGACGCAGGTGATCACCAACCCGGTGGTGATCAACAATCCGCTCCGGGACGGGGGACGACGTGGCATGGGCACAACCTATCCACCTGCGCGACATTGCTTGTGCCACAAAAGAGCTACATAAGAGCTACACTGTGTCGCATGAGTAGCGTCATCGCACAGCGTGAGCTGCGGAACGACAACGGGCCCATCATCGAGCGAGTCATCGCCGGAGAGTCCTTCGTTGTCACACGACGGGGACGCCCGGTCGCCGATCTGGTGCCGCATCGGGAAGGCGACCAGACTCGTGAAGACGGTGGATTCGTGACTGCGGAGGAGATCCTTCGCGGGTTCACTGGACTGCAACAGCTTGACGTCGCCAGCTGGCTCGCCGACTCCCGAGCCGCCGACGACCTGATCGATGACGATGACCGCGATCCTTGGCAGAGTCGATGACCCGGAGGCATCCCGCTGCCCTGCTCGACACCTCGGTGTTGATCAGCCCTCCTGGCGATCTGGGCTCCTATGCTGATCGGTTCGCGGTGTCGGTGGTGTCAATCGCCGAGTTGGCGGCGGGTCTCAATGCATCGTCGGACGCCGTGATCCGCACGGAGCGCCAAGAACGCCTCGATGCGATCCTCGCCACCTTTCGGCTGACCCCGTACGGTCTGTCAGCGGCCCGTCGCTACGGTGCACTCTGTGACGAGACCCGTCGCGCCGGTCGCAGTCCCCGTCCCCGTCGGTTCGACCTCTTGATCGCCTCAGTCGCCCTGCAACTCCGGCTGCCGCTGCTGACCCGCAATCCCGACGACTTCGACCATCTGCATCGCAGCGTGGTGGTCGTGCCGGTGCCGCCTGCCCCGGAAACGGGCTGAGCGCAAGGGGTCCAGTCGATAGGCTGCCCCCATGATCGACCCCAAGCTCCTGCGTACCGACCCCGACCGGGTCCGGGCCTCACTCACCGCTCGCGGTGAGGACCCGGCCGTCGTGGACACCCTGCTGGCCGCCGACGAGGCGCGGCGCTCGGCGATCGGTCGGTACGAGAGTCTGCGTTCGGAGCAGAAGGAGCTGGGCAAGCAGATCCCGAAGGCCACCGGCGACGAGAAGGCGGCGTTGCTGGCCCGCACCAAGGAGCTGGCCGCCGAGGTGAAGGCGGCCGACGCCGCCAACAGCGCCAATGACAAGGCGTTCGACGAGCAGCTGCGCGCCCTGCCGAACTTCGTGTTCGACGACGTTCCGCGTGGTGGCGAGGACGACTTCGCGATCCTGGAGACGGTCGGCACGCCGCGCGACTTTGCGGCTGAAGGTTTCGAGCCGCGCGACCACCTTGATCTCGGTGCTGCCCTGGGAGCGATTGACGTCGAGCGTGGCGCGAAGGTGTCGGGTTCACGGTTCTACTTCCTGACCGGGGTCGGCGCCGAGCTCGAGTTCGCCCTGGTCAACTTCGCCATGGCCACCGCGCTCTCGTACGGCTTCACCCCGGTGATCGCACCCGCCCTGGTGCGCCCGGAGGCGATGGACGGTACGGGATTCCTCGGCCAGGCGGCCCAGGACGTCTACCACCTCCCGGCCGACGACCTGTACCTGGTCGGCACCTCGGAGGTCGCGCTGGCCGGCATGCACGCCGACGAGATCCTTGACGTCGATGCCCTGCCGATCAAGTACGTCGGCTACAGCCCCTGCTTCCGCCGTGAGGCTGGCTCGCACGGCAAGGACACCCGCGGCATCTTCCGGGTGCACTGGTTCGACAAGGTCGAGATGTTCGTCTACGCCGCCCCTGAGGAGGCCGAGGCGCTGCACCAGCAACTTCTCTCGTACGAGAAGGCATTCCTGACCGCACTGGAGATCCCGTTCCAGGTGCTCGATGTGGCTTCGGGTGACCTCGGGCTGAGCGCCGCCCGCAAGTACGACTGCTACTCATGGGTGCCGAGCCAACAGCGGTATCGCGAGATCACCTCGACCTCGAACTGCACCGACTTCCAGGCCCGCCGCCTCAACATCCGAGCGCGTTTCGAGGGCGGCACCGCTCCGGTCGCGACGCTCAACGGGACCCTCTGCGCCGTACCGCGGACCATCATCGCCCTCCTGGAGAACCACCAGCAGGCCGACGGCACTGTCAGGGTCCCCGAGGCGTTGCGACCGTATCTGGGTGGGCGCGAGTACCTCGCGCCGAAGGCGTGACCGTGACCCGCCCCTGGCGACCGAAACTGGTCGCCCTCGACATCGACGGCACCCTGGTCGACGACCAGGGCGTGATGCGCGACGACGTCGCCGAGGCGGTCCGCCGGGTCCTGGATGCCGAGGTACCCGTGGTGCTGGCGACCGGCCGATCCTGGCACGGCACCCAGCCGATCTTCGACCAGCTGGGGCTGCCGCCCGGGATGGCCGTGGCCTCGAACGGGGCCGTGGTCGTCGACTACCCGCCGATGACCGTACGTCGACAGGTCACCTTTGATCCGAGTGACGTGATTGAGAAGGTGCAGCGACTGGCACCGGAGGCCCTGATTGCGGTCGAGGACATCGGTCGGGGCTATCGACTCACCGGTGAGTTCCCGGCTGGTGACCTCTCCGGCGAGCTGGTGCTGCAGTCGGCCGAGGAACTGGCCGCCAGCCCGGTGAGCCGGGTGATCATCCGTGATCCCGAGCGCTCGGAGCAGGAGTTCCTTGATCTGGCCCAACGGCTGGGACTGCACGGGGTGTCGTACTTCATCGGCTGGAGCGCCTGGCTCGACATCGCGCCGGAAGGCATCGACAAGTCATCGGGGCTCACCGAAGTGGTGGCCGCGTACGGGATCGATCCGGCCGAGGTTCTCGCCCTGGGCGATGGGCGCAATGACATCGAGATGCTCACCTGGGCGGGACGTGGCGTGGCGATGGGCCAGGCACCCGACGAGGTCAAGGCGGTGGCCGATGCGGTCACGGCACCCTTCGATGTCGGCGGGACGGCCGCAGAGTTGGGACGCTGGTTCCCAGGCTGACGGGGAAGTGACCCCGCGGCTTGGCAGCATGGCAGGCAGACGCCGGTCTGTCGTCGCCGTTCCAGCGAGGTGTGGTCGCTGGACCCGGGCTGACGACGACCGGCGTCTGTGATGTTCTGACGGATCCCCGGCGGGCGGTCAGGCAGCGCGTCGCGAGGTGGCCGCGGTGCCGTGCTTCAACTCGTACAGAGCCTCGAGCACCGCGCGCAGCGTGGGCAGCTTCGGGGTGCGGATGGCGGTGACGTTGGTCTCGCTGCGAGCCCGGCGGAGGTGCCGCTTCACCGTCGACAACGAGCAGCCGAGGCGGTGCGCCAGCATCTCGAGGCTCTCGTGCGGGTTGGCGTTGCGGAGTCGTACGACCTCGTCGTGATCGACCTGGCGGTGGCGGGCGGTGACGCCGGCCAGGGTGTCGAAGTCTTCAGGGGTGACGGTGACGCCGAGCCGGGCCCGCAGCTCATTGCGCTCCTTGCGGGTGGTGCCGCCGGCGAAGCCGTCGACGTCGTACTTGACCACGGCGTCGTACAGGCAGTCCTTCATCAGCGGGCACGAGGCACAGACGGCCTCGGCGCGCCGCGCCAGGGTCGCGTACTCGCGGCGCTCGGCGGCAGGGGCGTTGGAGGTCGGGGGCTCCTCGATGAGGGGATGCTGGAACACGGATGCGGCAGCGACGCAGGCGGGGGTGGTGCTCTGCTCGGTCAGTACGGTCATCTCTGGCGTCTCCTCGTCGTCTGGTGACGGCTCTGGTGCAGCGCCGTGGTGGCGGTGCGTCGCTTGGGACGGTGCCGTGAGCATCTCGGGTTCCCGTGAATTTCGCGGCACAACGAGGTTTTCACTGCCTCGGGGGCGCGACAAGGCGATCGGCTAGGACGGGGTGCCAGTCTTCATTTAGGTACCACCAAAGTGCCTGTGTAGGTAGGGGTACTCAGCCTGTGTAGTGCCCACAGGTGGCGCGGATGAGGTGGTCGTTCGAAGGCATGGAGGACCGTGACGGCGGTGTCACGACATTGGTGAGCGTGAATCGGCTCCATCTGGTTACTCGGTGGTAGGCGCGAACCCTACTCAGGAGTACTCAGGATGGTGGTGGCACCATCTCAGTCCGTCGGGTCAGTACTCAGGCGCCTCGTCTGTGATGCAGATCACAGACCCAAGGGCTGGGTGGTCCAGTTCGGGAGCGGACCGAACGGGCGTCAGAGATACATGCCACTGCGGCCCTGACCACCATCCGCCTCCGGTGCTCCCTGCGGGCCCTGCGGCAGTGCGCGCCGGATCTGCTCCAGCTGGGCACGGCTGGCCATCTGCTGGGCGAAGAGCGTGGTCTGGATGCCCTGGAACAACCCCTCCAGCCAGCCGACCAGCTGGGCCTGGGCGATGCGGAGCTCCGCTTCGGTGGGGGTGCCCTCCTCGAAGGGCTTCGCCAACCGTTCCAATTCCTCGGCGAGCTCGGGACTGACGCCCTCCTTCAACTCGCTGATCGAGGCGCGGTGGATGTCGCGCAGCCGGTCGCGGCTGCTTTCGTCGAGCGGGGCCGACTTCAGCTCCGCCAACAGCTGACGCGTCATCGTGCCGATGCGCATCACCTTGTCGGGCTGCGACACCATGTCGGTCAACGAGCGGCGTTCGTCCGGAGTCGCCTCCTCGGTGCCGGCCGGTGGCTCGGCCGGCGGCCCCTCGATGGCCATGCCGTCCGACGTCACGAGGATGACCCGACCGTCATCGGTCTGGGCCGCCACGGGTGGGAGGCCCTGCTGGGCTGCGGACGCTGCGGAATCGGTGCCTTCACGGTCCTGTGACATGGGGTCGATCCTAGTCCGGGCCACCGTGCTCCTGCCGTCGGCTTAATGGTTGGCAATCTGTCGGTCCCTGGACCTAGCGTTGGCGATTGCCATGATCGACTTCCCGCCCGCCGTGACGGCGTACACCTCCCACTCCAGCCAGGAGCCCGACACCCGCACCCCGACGCGGTTCCTGCTGTGGGTGCTACGTGCCCAACGTGGACCGTTCATCATGTCGTCGCTGTTGAGTGTGGTGTGGCTGCTGCCCCAGTTCCTGGGACCCTGGCTCCTCGGTCGGGCCATCGACGACGGTGTGGTCGGCGGATCGGTGCCGGACCTGATGCGTTGGGTCGGTCTGATGATCGCGCTGATGCTGGTGGGTGCGGTCGGCGGCGTGCTGTCCCACACCTATGTCGTACGGACCTGGCTGATCGCGCTCTACTCGACGTCGAAGCTGGTGACTCGCAAGTCGACGCAGCTCGGTCACGTCCTCCCTCGTCGTACCCCGACCGGTGAGGCCCTGAGCGTCTCCGGCAGTGACTCCGATCAGTTCGGACAGCTGACCGAGGTGTTGTCGTCGTTGTTCGGAGCGATCGTCGGCTTCGTCGTGGTGGCCATTCTGATCCTCACCACCTCACCCCTGCTCGGGATCGTGGTGCTCGTCGTCTCGCCGCTCCTGCTGGCCACAGCGTTGCCACTGCTGCGTCCGATGCACTCCCGCCAGGCGGTGGAACGCGCCCGGAACAGTGATCTGACCTCGATGGCCACCGACATCGTCGCCGGGCTTCGCATCCTGCGCGGCATCGGTGGCGAGCGAACCTTTGGTGACAACTACGCCGAGCAGTCCCAACGGACCCGTCGCGCGGCGATCTCCGCCGGGTTGTTCCAGGCGATCGTGGAAGCACTGAGCGTCGCGTTCTCAGGCCTCTTCCTGGTCCTGCTGACCTGGCTCGGTGTGCACGAGGTGATCGAGGGGCGGCTGACCATCGGGCAGCTGGTCAGCTTCTTCGGATACGCCGTGTTCATGGTGATGCCGCTGCAGATGGTGTTCCGTGCCGCCCAGAGCTGGGTGCGCAGCCTGGTGTCGGCGGAGAAGGCGATCGCCTTGTTCGGGCAGCAGGTGCCCTGGGTGGATCCGGCCGAGCCGCAAGTACTCGACGGCACCGGGGACCTGGTTGACGACACGACCGGAGCCCGCATCCCCGCCGGGCAGTTGACCGTTGTGGTGAGTGCGGTGCCCGACGACTCGGCCGCGCTGGCGGACCGGCTCGGACGCTATCTGCCGCGCCGTTCCGGAGAGCTCACCACTGATGGTGAGGACGACGTGAAGGGCCGCGGTGCCCGGAAGCGGGCCCGCAGCCGCCGTACGGAACGGGTTGCGACAGCCCAGGCTGAGGATCGTGCCCTGGCGACCGGCGATTGGGGCGTCCGCCTGGGTGGGGTCGATCTCGCCCACGCCAGGTTGTCCGACGTCCGCAGCACCATTCTCGTCAGCGACGCGGCCGCGGCGGTCTTCGCCGGCACGCTGCAGGAGGCGGTCGACCCGCACGGTCGTGTCACGCGCGAACAGGCCGAGACCGCCATGGAGGTCGCCTCGGCCGAGGACGTGTACGAGGCCGTCGAGGGTGGCTGGCAGGGACGCATCGACGAGCGTGGCCGTGGCCTGTCGGGCGGCCAACGGCAGAGATTGGTGCTCGCTCGGGCGCTGGCTGCTGATCCACCGGTCCTGGTGCTGGTGGAGCCGACTTCTGCGGTCGACGCCCACACCGAGGCCAGGATCGCCGAGCGGCTGGCTGCGCACCGGAAGGACCGTACGACCGTGGTCACCTCGGTCTCGCCGTTGTTGCTGCACCACGCGGACCATGTGGTGCTGCTGGAGGACGGGCGCGCCGTCGCCAGTGGGAGCCCCGAAGAACTGGCCGAGGATCCGCGGTACGTCGGTGTCGTCTCCCGCGCGATGGAGGAGGAGATCGACGACGAGGTGCCCGCCGAACTGGCCGAGGAACCGAACCTCGCTGTCGAGGAAATGCTGGTCCCGGTCGGCCCGGACGAGAACTTTGCTGCCCGTCGCGACGGGATCACCGGTCGCGACGGAATCGAGGAGGAACGATGAGCGACCTGCGGACCAGTTCCGCGGCGACCTGGCAGAGCCCGGGCGCGGTCGTGGACGAACTCGAACTCTCGGTCGTGCCGGAGCGGTTGCAGCCGCCGTACGGGCGGAATGCTGCGGGGGAACGTCTGGGAGCGGTGGCGCGGCTCGCCGCCTGGCGCGACCGACATCTGCTGCGGGAGCGCCGAGCCCGGCGCGTCTTCGAGAAGTCACGCACCGGCGTCGGCGGCCTGCCGGTCGCCGACGGTGCGACCGTACGGAAGTTCGTCGGTGAGCTGATCGGGCGCCGGCCGTGGCTGGTCGTGATCCTGTTGGTGGTCAACGTCGCGGCGGCCCTGGCCGGGCTGGTGGTGCCGCGAGTTCTGGGCGACCTGATCGACCGCGCCGTTCCGGGAGCGGACACCGTCGCCCTGGACCAGCTGGCCGCCGGGGTCGCGGTGATCGTCGCCTTCCAGGCGCTGTTCACCTTCGCTGCCCGGTTCGCTGCGACGATCTTCGGTCAGGAGCTGCTCTCGTCGGCCCGCGAGTACGTGGTCCGCGTGGTCCTCCGGCTGCCGCTCGGCAAGGTCGAGCAGGCCAGCACCGGCGACCTCGTCACCCGGGTCACCCGTGACGTCGGAGCGATGAGCGGGGCGGCCCAGTGGGCCGTGCCGACCGTGCTGCTGGCCGGGGCCACCGTGGTGTTCGCGTTCGTGATGATGGTGGTCAACTCGTGGCTGCTGGCGCTGCCGATGATCGTCTGTACGGCGTTGACCATGATCCAGGTGCGCCGTTATCTGCAACGATCACCGGCCGGCTACATCACCGAGGGTGCGACCTACTCCGCGATCGGCTCCACCCTGACCGAGACCGTCGAGGGCACCCGCACGGTTGAGGCGCTGCGTCTGGGGCAGGCGCGCATCGATGCTGGTGACTCCGACATTGCGGTGTCGTCGCAGGCCGAGCGCTACACCATGTCACTGCGCAATCTGCTGTTCTCGGTGCTGAACGTCGGCTTCGGTGCACCGCCGGCCCTGACGGTGCTACTGGGCGCTGTCGGCTTCGCGAACGGATGGGTCACCCTGGGCCAGATCGGCGCGGCCATGCTGTACATCTCCATGGTCAGCGGGCCGTTGGACCAGCTCATCCACGTGGTCGACCGGCTCCAGGTCGCCGGTGCCTCGACGGCGCGTCTGCTCGGCATCGCCGACGTCCCGCCCGATCGTGAGGAGCGTGCGGAGCGGCCGGACGGATCCCACCTGGTCGGCCAGGATCTGCGCTTCGCCTACCGCGAGGGCACCGACGTGCTGCACGGTGTCGATCTCGATCTCGTGCCGGGGGAGCGGCTGGCCATCGTCGGGCCGAGTGGCTCGGGCAAGTCGACCCTGGGACGTCTGCTCGCTGGCATCAACGGCCCGCGGACCGGCCGGGTCACGGTGGGCGGGGTTGACCTGGTCGGGCTGCCGATCGAAAGCCTCCGTACCGAAGTCGCGCTGGTGACCCAGGAGCACCACGTGTTCGTCGGGTCGGTGCGCGACAACATCATCCTGGCCCGGGAGGACGTCGGCGACGACGTCGTGATCGCCGCCCTCCGTACGGTCGACGCCTGGGACTGGGTGTCACGGCTGCCGGACGGCCTGGACACGATGCTCGGCTCCGGACGGCATGCCCTCACGCCTGCGCAGGCACAGCAGATCGCGCTGGCCCGGCTGGTGGTCGCCGATCCGCACACCCTCGTGCTCGACGAGGCGACCTCGTTGATCGACCCGCGTACCGCTCGACACCTCGAGGGATCGATGTCGGCGCTGCTGGAGGGCCGTACGGTCGTCGCCATCGCTCACCGACTGCACACCGCCCACGACGCCGACCGGATCGCGGTGGTGATCGACGGCCGGATCGTCGAGCTCGGCAGCCACGACGAACTCGTCGCGCGGGGCGGGGAGTACGCCAAGCTCTGGGCGGCATGGACGAGCTGAGCCGTCGGGCGGAGCCGAACGTCGATGAACTCACCGACATCGTGATCGCCGATGACGACCGTCCGGCCCGCGACGACCTGGTTGCGCTCTACGCCAGTGTGGGCTGGACTGCCTACACGCGCGCCCCGGAACTGCTCGAGACGGCGATCGCCGGTTCGCTGCGGGTGGTGACGGCGCGACGTGATGGTGCGCTGGTCGGGTTGGCGCGTGCCGTTGGTGACGGTGCGACGATCGCCTACGTGCAGGACATCCTGGTGGTTCCTGCGTTGCAGCGGTCCGGAGTTGGACGACGCCTGGTGACAGCGTTGTTGGAGCCATGGCCGCACGTACGGCAGAAGGTGTTGATCACCGATGCCGAGCCGCAGCAGCGCGCGTTCTACGAGTCGCTGGGATTCCGTGAGATTCGTGACCTCGACGCCGGCGGGCTGCGAGCGTTCGTACGGTTCGACTGAACCTGGTGCCGGCCCAGCCCGGTTCGGTGATCGTGTTGAGCGTTTGGATTGTCACCAGATCGACCGCAGCACTTGACTTGCGCACATCGATCGAGCGCCGAGCTCGGCACGACGCGGAGGCAAACAGTGCACAGTGACGATCTGTCCGGCCATGTCACGGCGATTCTGGAGTTGGTGGCCGAGCGGCAGGTCGACGACACGGGGCACTACTGCCGGCACTCCTTCGATCGCTGGCCGGGCACCGAGCGGCATCCTGATGCCTACGGCTCGGCCGCGGCCGTTGGGATCCTGTGGACGACCGGACATCTGCCGGCTGGGGCAGCACACCAGCGCCACGTGGACGCCTTGCGCAGCTACCAGCGCGAGGCGGACGGCACCTTCCACGATCCGGACCTGTCACACCACCACACGACGGCGTACTGCCTCGGATCACTTCATCTCCTCCAGGCCAGATCCCGACACCCGTTGAAGTTTCTGGCTCACTTGGTCGAACCAACCGCTGTTCCGGGATTCCTGGAGTCTCTCGAATGGGACGAACAGCCTTGGTCGAGCTCCCACGTCGGTGCCGGAGCCGCATCGGCCCTGGCGTTGGCGGGGATGGTCGACGAGGTGTGGTGGGACGTCTACTTCAACTGGCTGGATCACGAAATCGACCCACACACCGGCCTGTGGCGGGCCGGCAGGATGGGGGAGCTCTCCGACGAACCTGGCCTGTTCGCCAACCTGGGCGGAACGTTCCACTACCTGTTCCTGTACGAACACTTCCTGCGCCGGTTCCCGTACCCGGACCAGCTGATCGACAGCGCACTGTCGATCCACCGTGACGGAGGAATGCCCATTGCTGAGACCGAGGTGGGCTTCGTCGAGCTGGACCTGGTGTACTGCCTGGCCAGAGCGAGCCAGCAGACGGCGCACCGGGCCGATGAGGTCACCGCCACCCTCGATCAGCTGGCGGCCGACATCGTCGGTCTGGTGAGTGACCCGGGATATCGCCAGACGCAGGCATTCCTCGACCTCCACGTCGCGTTCGGTGGGCTGTCGGCGATCGCAGAGCTCCAGCGGGCCTTGCCGGGCAGGATTCGGACTCAGACGCCGCTGCGGTTGGTCCTGGATCGCCGTCCGTTCATCTGATGCGGCGCCAAGGAGACGTGATGATGACCACAGCAGCCGACCGGGCCTTCGACTACTCACCCTGGCCGTTCTGGCGCAAGGCTGACGCAGAACAACAGGCCCGCCAGCGCGACCTGCAGAACCAGCTGGTCGCGACACATCCAACCTGGACCCTCGGATCGAACAGCTACCTCGCCACGTCGGCATCGATCGACTGCGACACCTTCGTACTGGGCGATCGGAGCTACGTTGCTGCGCACGCCTACCTCACCGGGGACATCGTCACCGGTCGTGACTGCACGATCAACCCGTTCGCCGTTGTCCGGGGTCCGGTCACGATGGGGGACGGGGTACGGATCGGTGCCCACACGTCGATCATCGGGTTCAACCACACGTTCGATGACCTGGAGGTGGAGATCTTCCGTCAGGAGTCAACCAGCGTGGGAATCTCGATTGGCAACGACGTCTGGATCGGTTCCCATGTCATGGTTCTCGACGGGGTGACGATCGGTGCGGGTGCGGTCATCGCCGGAGGTGCTGTCGTCACCAAGGACGTTGCTCCGGGCATGGTGATGGCTGGCAACCCCGCCCGCGCTCTGCGACGCCGTGGTGAATCCGGTCGGCGAACTCGGATCAGTGAAGCCGCCGCAGTCGCAGGGGCCGCGCTCGACATCTTGCCGGAGGTCTTGAGGACTCACACTGACGACGGATCCGCACATGACGTGCCGGACGCTCCGGCGAGCGTCCGTGCCCACTGCGACGCGATCGAGCTTGGCGCTCTGCTGCCGGCATGGCCGACCGAGGTTCCGTGGATCCGCCTCGCCGAGAGGGTTCAGGTGGCCCAGGACCCGGTGACCGGCATGGTGCGTGCCCTGGACGGGCATCCGGCCGCGATCGATGCTGATGAACCACCATGGCTTGCCTATCAGACTCTGTGCTCCAGCCATGCCCTGCCCTTGTTGGGCTCCCGGCTGGAGCATCCGGTCGAGGCTGCGCTGCTGTCGCCTGCGATGCTGCAAGAACTCCTCGTGTCGCTTCCATGGCAGAGGAATCCATGGCGCGCCGGGTCGATTGTCGACCTGATCGGGACCGCGCTGGCTCATGCCAGCATCAACCATGGCTGTGGGGCGACAGCGTGGCACCAACTGATCGGATGGCTGACTGCTGCGGTGGACCCCGAGACTGGCATGTGGGGTTCAGCCGCTGACCCTCGTCTGTTGGTCAACGGCTACTACCGAGCTGTGCGCGGAACCTTCGGTCTGGCGGGATTGCCGGTCCCGTACCCGGAACGAGTGATCGACACGGTCTTGGAACACGCGGCAACGCCGGCGATCGCCGCAGCGGACCGCTTTGATGCATGCACCGTTCTTGACATCATTCATCCGCTGTGGCTGGCAGCGGAGCAGACGGGGCATCGGCGCGACGAGGTGGTTGCGACAGCGGGACGGATCATCGGCACGGTCCACGATCGTTGGCAGTGTCGACAGGGTTTTACCTTTGACCTGGGTGCGCGAGCGGATCCGGCACCAGATTCTCTGCAGGGGTGGGAAATGTGGTTGAGCATCCTCTGGTACTCGAGCGATCTGCTCGACGGATCGGGCCGCCTGGGCTACGTTCCGAGAGGAGTCCACCGCCCGGTCAGCCATCGCCGCCCTGCCAAGCGCTTTGGTGGCTTGCTGCCGTAGGCCGCCAATTGCGCGAAGGGAAGTTCGTCGTGATGCTGAGCGACGGACGTGTACGACCGGGCGATCGATCTTCGGCGTGGGAACAGTTCCCCTGGTGGAGCACTGACCCGCCCCAACAGTCACGTTGATCGAACTGAGCGAAACTTCGTCATCGAGGCAGGCAAGGTGCGATCATGCCGCGATGGGCATTGTCAGGGTTCGTCAGGAGCGGCTGCTCGCCAGCGTCAGGCGGACGGGCCGCGCACGGCTGCAGGATCTGGCCGCTGAGCTGGAGGTGTCATCCGCGACCCTACGACGCGATGTCGCTGACCTCGCCGCCCGTGGGTTGTTGCTCCGCAGTCACGGCCAGGTTGAGGTGATCGAACCCCTTTCTGGCCGACAGCGCCGGGGCGCGGTCGGGATCATCGCCATGCCGTATCGCCACGAAGGCTACATCTCTGCCTTCGTCAACGCCGCCAAACAAGAAATCGAACGTCGCAACATGCGCTGCGTTCTCGAGGTTGGCGACGACGAGAGTTCCGGTGAGTTGGTTGCCCAGATGGTTTCTGCCGGCTGTGTCGGCATTGTTTACATCCCCCAGTGGTACAGCCGGTCCAGCGAGGAGACCGTCTTGCCGTGGGCTCTGAGGTGCCCCGTACCGGTGGTCCTCACCGAGCGTGAAGTGGGTGCGGCGCACCCGCTGTTCGAGTTGGACTCGGTCGTCACGGACCACCGCGCCGGGCTGGTCCTGGCGTTGCGCCATCTGCGTGACCTCGGCCATCGTCGAATCCTCACCGTGGTGGAGCAGGACAGCCCGACGACCCGCATCCTGCGGGCCTCCGACTCCTCGGTACGGGATGAGCTCGACCTCGAGCCTGGCGTCAGCGGTCATCGGGATGACCTCCTCGTGCTCGACCCGAGCCTCGAAGTGGTCGATCGGTGGCAACTGATCGCCGAGCGGATCCGGACCGACGGTGTGACCGCGATGTTCGTGCACAACGATCACTTGGCACTGAGTTTGGTGAGCGATCTGCGTCGCCATGGGATCGTCGTGCCTGACGACTTGTCAGTGGTGGCCTACGACGACCTGGTCGGACCCGTGGGAGCGGTACCCCTCACCACCGTCGCGCCGCCGAAACAGGGCGTCGCACGGGAAGCGGTCGCTCTGGTGGCACGGCGGCATCGTCAGGAGTCGGGTGGTGGAACCGTCGCCACGGCCCACTTGCGCCTGGTGCCGCGTTTGACGATCAGAGCTTCGACAACAGGCAAGGCGGGTCGCTGACCGGCCCGCCGGCTCGTGGGGAGCGGAGAAACTGATCGTTTTGAGCGGATCGATTGCCGCTTGGGTAAGCCCGTTCCTACTCTTCGAGGCAGTCACTGGTCCGCCGGAACCCGCAACACGGTCACCGCCCCCTTCGACCACTGACATCGATGCAGCAGCCGTCATGGCGCTGCGGTCGTCATGCCCGAAAGGAACCTGCCCATGGCACAGCTGCCTGGCCGTCTTCACCGTCGAACCCTGCTGGCCGGCCTGACCGCTTCCGCGGTCGGGGCATCTGTGTTCGCCACGGCGGGATGCTCCAGCTCGGCACCCGAACCGGCCGCGATCGGCACCGGGACGAACAGCGGTGATGTCGTCGTCCCCACCTTTGCCGTTCCTGATGGGCTACCGACGCCAGACCTGGAGGGCATTTCGGGGCGGGTGTCGAGCGGCTACCTGAGCTATCCGGCCACGCCGAGGTCGGTGACCCACGGCGCGCCGGGTGACGGTTCAGCGCTGACCGCTGCGTACCCGATCTGGGGTGCCGCGCCCGTCGGAGTCGACAGCAACCGTTACTGGCAGGCCATGAACACGGCGCTGAACATGGACTTCAAGCCAACTCTGGTGCCGCAGGCCGACTACAACGACAAGTTCTCGGTGATGGTGGCCGGCGGGGACATGCCGGACCTGGTGGTCGCTCCGCTGTACTTTCCCCGTTTCCCCGATCTGCTCAAGGCGAGCTTCGCCGACCTCAGTGCCCACCTGTCAGGCGATGCGGCCGCGGAGTACCCGAATCTCGCCTACTTGGGCGAGGACACTTGGCGCACGTGCGTGTTCAACGGCTCCATCTACGCAGTGCCGCAACCCTCCGAACCCATGTCATCGGTGATGTTTGCCCGCCGTGACCTGCTCGACGACCTGGGGCTGAACCAGGACCCAACGAGCCTGGCGGAGTTTGTCGAGCTGTGCCAAACAGTGACCGACAAGAAGTCCGACCGGTTCGCAGTCACCAGCATCACCGGTGTCACCACGCTCGTGCTCCAGGCATATGGGCTGCCGTACCAGTGGTCGGAGAGCGATGGTACCTTCACCCACCGAATCGAGACCGAGGAGTACCTCGACGCAGTCGCCGCCGTGGCCGACCTGTGGAGCAAGGGAGTCTTCCATCCGGATGCACCGACCGCTCCGACCAGCGCAGCCAAGGGCTGGTTCGAGAGTGGAGTCTGTCTGTTCCACTCCGACGGCTACAACGTCTGGTCGCCCACCGGGTTGAGCGTTTCCGCAGTGGCGAACTCCATGGATCCGATCAAGCAGTTCGGTGCGGAGGGGGGACCGGGCACGGTGGCGCGGGCCCGGCTGTTCTACCGTCTGATGTTGATCCCCAAGGCCGACGAGGACAGGATCCGCGTCCTGCTGAAGATCCTGGACTACCTGAGCGCACCGTTCGGGACGTCGGAGTACCTGCTGAAGACCTACGGCGAAGCCGGGACCCATCACACCCTTGAGGGCACCGACCCGATCCTCACCGACCTGGGCAAGAGCGAGACCACCCTCACCATGGCCGGTGTGGCACGGCCTCCTGCTGTCAACTACAACCCGGGCGCCCCCGACATCACGCGCCGGCGGCACGCCTACGCCATTGAAGCCCAGGCCGCGATGGTGCCCGATCCCACGACAGGCCTGTACTCCTCCACCGACCAGGACAAGGGTGGCCAACTGCTGCTCAAGATCAACGACCTGCAGAACCAGGTCATCCTCGGGCGGGCGAAGGTGTCCGACCTCGCTCCGCTGGTCGACTCCTGGCGCAAGGAAGGTGGCAACGCCATCCGTGCGGAGTACGAGCAGGCCAAGGACCACTGACCGATTCTGCGAACCGACATCGGTGACCAACAAGGAGACTTCGATGAAGAAGATGACACGGCGCGGCGTGCTTGCTGCGGTCGGCACGATGGGCGCCGGCCTGTCTGCCTTCGCTCTGCCCGGCGCGACACTGCTGGCCCGCGCCGAGGGCGACGAGCCGCCGGCACCGGGCCAGCGGAAGCTGCTCCAGGTCGACCACGGGATCACGACAAGGACCGAGTTTGTCGGGGAGGTGGTCTACCAGACCTCCTTCGAGGAAGCGGACCCGGACTGGCGATCCGATTCGAGCTACTACAGCACCTATCGGGTGCGGACCGGCAGCAGTTCCCTGCTGTACCGGCGCACCAACAGTGCCAGTTACGACTTGCCGGCAGTGGAGATTCCGATCATTCCGGGCGCGGTCTACGAGGCCGAGGCCTGGGCCAGTACCAGCGGGTTGTCGGCCGCCGCGTACGAAGGCGCCAGGTTTGGTCTGGAGGGTCGGCGCGCTGACGGATCGTGGATCCGCGGCGCCTACAGCGGGAACGTTCGGTCCTACGACTGGCTGAAGATGCAGCTCGCCTACGAGGTGCCTGCTGACTGTGGGCAGCTCACCTTGACCTGCTATCTGTACAAGGGAATCACTGGTAGTGCCTGGTTCGACGACATCACGGTGCGAGTTCGCCCGCCGCGCATCCTCCAGACCGAACTGCACGAACCCAACTTCCGTGGACTGCTGCTGCCGACCGGGAACCAGCAGATGCGTCTGGTGGCGCGCGTCGACCTGGACACCGCCCAACTGGACACCCACCAGGTACGGGTTCGGGTGCTCGATGCGAGCGATGCCATCGTCCACTCCGATGTGCAGCCAGCAGCTGCCATGATCGACTTCTCCACGTCGACACAGACATGGGCGACCGGTGACCTTCGGCTCCAGGTCGAGCTCACCAACGACGACGGAGTCGTGGAGGCCGAGGAGTGGGGGTTGCGCAAGGTCACCACGACACCGGCCAACCACATCGACCAGCACGGCCGGCTGATCCGCAACGGTGAGCCATACTTCCCGATCGGAGTGTACGACAACGTCATCGACACGACGGCGATGGCACCTTTGGCTGCGGCGGGCATCAACACCTTGTTGTGCTACCGGCCGATCGCCGAGGCGCAGGTCGACCAGGTGGCGGCGGCCGGGCTGAATCTCGTGTACTCGTTGAAGGACCACTTCTACGACGTGACCGGGTACAAGCCATCCAGCATCGTCACCGAGGAGGACGAGGCGACGGTGATCACCTCGGCTGTGACCTCCTTGCGGGACCATCCGGCATTGCTCGGCTGGTATGTCAACGACGAGCTCGATCCGATCGCGTTCGGCGACCGCCTGATCAACCACTACGAGTTGATCTCCGGTCTGGATCCTGACCATCCCACCTTCGCCGTGCACTTCGATCTGGAACCGGCTTCGCTGTACCTGCGGAGCAGCGACGTGATCGGTGCCGACAAGTATCCACTCATCGATGGTGTCGACGACGATCTGAGCGAGTGTGCGGCCGCGGCACGTACCGTCCAGGAAATCCTGCCGACACGAGGAAAGTGGCATGTCTGTCAAGGATTCTCCCGCGGCGTCGTGCCCGCGTGGACAGGCAGGTTCCCGACGGTCGTCGAGCTCCGCTCGATGGCGTGGCAGTGGATCTGTGAAGGCGCGACGGGCATCTTCTTCTACGGTTTGCACCAGATGCGGAAGGACACCGTGCTGCCCTACACCGATGCGTTGGCACGGCTGTCGGCGGTGACCGGCGAGATCGCCGCATTGACCGAGCCCCTGCTGTCGCGCCTACCGACGCCCACGGTGACAGTCGCGACCAACCCCTCGTGGCTCAGTGTGCTGACCCGCGCCACCGCCAGTGAGGGCTACCTCTTCACGGTGAATCACAGCGCTGACGCCAGCAATGCCACGTTCTCAGTGCCGGCTGCCGTCGAGCTGACGGTGATCGGTGAGAACCGGACCCTTCCTGTGTCGGCTGACGGCTCGGCCACCGACTCCTTCGCGGCGTGGCAGGTGCACCTGTATCGCTATGCCCTGCCCACGCTGGAGTCATTGGCAGACCAGACTGAGCAACGCTGTGCCGACTACGGTGCGCCAGGTTGGCGGGGCGTGGCGGCGGCACTGAACGCCGCGCTTCGCCGTGGCGGTTCAGCGCGCTCGACGGTGGAGGCGCTGGACATCTATCGGAGCAAGGTACGGGCGATCGAGGATCGGCATCTGAGCCCCGAGGACGTCACCGTCCTGACGCGCCTGTCAACGGGGATCGTCTGACACAGCGAGAGGCGTGCCTCTGTCGGAGAGAGAACAGGGCCTTGATCAGTCGGCATGGTGGTCCGGAGACCGCCGCAGCCCCGGAAACCGGTCCGACGGGATCAGGAAACGGTCGGCAGCGACGACGGGGCGAGAACTGGAGTGCCCCATGATGGCACCGGCCACGGCGGCCAGCGCGAGGGGCACCAGGACGGTGAGCGCAAAGATCGCAAACCCGAGCACGAGATGTGCTCCGGGCTGGAACAGGAACGAGTCGTCCATGACTGCCTCCTTTGGCAGGTCGCGCCGTCGGCTGCACCGCTGGCTCTGTTCCCATGGTGGTCCATGGCGGCGGGTTGTTCAAGCAGGGGCGCGGCGGCCCTGCCTGCCGAACGGAACGGTGAACCACGACGCCAAGGCCATGAACTGGTCCGGATCGGCGGCTGTCGCAGGCCGGTGACGGAACCGAACGAGATGGATCGCGTCGACCGTCACGGCCACCGGACTGATCGTGCGATGCGCCTCGACCCAGGCGATCAGCGCTGTCGGATCGGTGATGTCGGCGGCGAAGTGGATCAGGGATGCGTACCAGATGTTGCGGCGCATCCAGCGTTCCTCGTACCACGCGAGGTCACCGAGATCGGTCCGGAGCCGGTCCATGAAGTCCCACGGGCGCCCGCCGCTCGTCTCGAACTGGGCCATCACCCCACCCCTGGTCAGGGTCACTCCGGTCAGGGTCAGCTCGAACGGCGTCGTCGCGGCGCACGCCCGTTCCATGGCGGCGCGCCAGTCCGCGACGATCGGATCATCGGGAGCGGCCACGGCCCGGAACGGCTCGAGGGCGCGGATCGTGAGGTGAACCGCATCGGCCCGACCGGTGGTGAAGTGGCCCGGCCCGGCGTGCACGAGTGCGCCGCGCATCAACTGCGCAAGGCGTTCCCGTGCGGCCATCGGCGGCAGCGCGACGATGGACACCGGCCAGCGGCCTCCGTCCACGGGAGGCTTGTCACGTTGGTGCGAGCCGTCGCGGACCGCCGGGATGCCAGCTGTCAGGAGTTCGTCGAAGACGGGGTTGCGTTCCACCGGGGCGCCGAGTGTGACGGGATCAGTCGGAGGGCTACGCGACGAAACCTTCGGGCTCCGGCAGCGGGTGGGACTGGGCGTGACCAGGCCCAAGTTCGTGACGCCGACGACGGGCGATTCGATGCTCCCGGGCCTGACCGACCAGGACCCCGACGGTGAAGGCAAGGGCCAACGGCACCACGACGACGAGGACCCCGATGATCATCGAGGGCTCGTGCGGCAGCAACGGGCCGAATTCCATGGACTCCTCCTCTGACGTCTCATCTCTCGCCCCGCCGGATTCAGTTGGCCGGCAGCGCCACCACGAGGTCGTCCGGATGATCAGGTAGGTAGCGGACATCGACGACGGAGCCGACCTGGACCAGACCAACGGCATGGGCCGGGACAGCTTTCTCCACTGTCGCAGTGAAAGCAGCGCTGTCGTCCGGACTGACCTGCAGTTGCAGCCACAGCACCGACCGGCCGTCACGGATCTCGCCCGTGGGATGCATGTCGAGGACGACTGCCCGGGCGGAAATGCCGTTCTCGGAGACCATCAACTGGCCCGAGGTGATCTCGCCGCGTGCGAGCTGCACCAGCCCGAGCACTCGTTGGACGTCGGCCTGGGGAGCGTCGGAGGCGATGCCGACCTGATGCGTGCCGTTCGGACTCGTCAGGTGACGCACGGGGAGGGTGGTGCCGGGGCGAAGCGCGGCGAGGTCGGCGACGTCGACGAGCTGGGTGGCCTCGGCACGGAAGCTGGGGCCGTCGGGCGGCTCGACGTCCAGGACAACTGCCATCTGTGGAACGTTGTTGATGATCAGTCCGGTGCGACGCGACGACACGACCGTACCGATGGCCAACGGGGCGTTCGCGAGCGCGGGATTGGTGCTGAGCCCGAAAAACCCGGCGCCGCGGAGTTGGCGGAACACCACAAGCACCAGACCGACGATGCCCAACATCACCACGATCGAGAGCGCCAGGATGAGTATTGCGGTTACGGCCACGGAGGACAGTCTCCCGTACGGCCGGGTCCGAGCAGACGCAGGGGCCTGGACGATCGCCGTTGATCGAAGCTGGTCGTCGATGGTTGCTTCGTTGACGGAGAGGGCGGCCCCAGTGATACCCAGTGGATCCGGCCGACGAATGGCGTACGGCTGGAAGGGAGGAACGACGATGGTGTCGCGGCGAATGGTGCTGGGGGCGAGCCTCGGACTGGCGGGGAGTTGGGGCCTCAGCGCGGTGGTTCAGGCAGCGGAGGACGACGTGATCTGGCAGGACAGCTTCCCGACGGCGGGCACCGGGGGTCGGCCGACGGGCTGGACCGGGACCGTGACCTGGCTGGCCGACGGCAACGACGACCCCGGGGCGTTGCAGACCTCGGACGCCTCGGCGACCGCGTACACCAGCTGTGTCTCGCCCTGGATCACCGTGGGGGCGAGCCAGTATCTCGTGCTGGCAGCGATGTCGCGGTCCGCGAGCACCGGGACGCCCACGATCCTGGTCGAGGAGTTCGATGCGGCCAACGCCCGGGTCGCCACGTCGTGGTTGAACCTCGACACCGAGGGCGAGACCTGGGCCGAGTACCGGACGACCTGGCGGAGCGCGCCGACCACCACCCGGCTGCGGTTGCAGCTGTACGCCGCCGGTCGCCAGGGCGTGGACCGTACCGGCACTCTGACCGTTGATCGGATTGCTGTGCTGGAAGGCAGTGCGCCACCCAACACCGTCATCGACGGGTGGGGCCATCCGGTACCGGTGAGCGACGTGGTCGACATCATCGATCCGCTCACGCCGGAGGAGTTCTGGGCGAAGGTGCCGGCTGCCCCGTACGACAGTGACACCGCCGCCCGTTCGTTGTGGAGCCTGCCGCTGCTGCGGCGCCACTTCCTGACGGTCAACACCGCGCTGCCGGCGGCGACCCACGCGCTGCATGCCGGGATGCCGGTGCTGGACCACACCTTGGGCGCCCAGGTCGACATCGACGATCCGGCGCAACGGCAGGTCGTCGCCGGCGACATCCCTCACCGGCCGGTGATGACCGCGCATCCGTGGACCACCGCCACCTACAGCGACCGCTACTACCCACGCCGGATGGGCGACTTCCTGCTCAACGACTTCCAACCGGCGTTCCTGCCCGCGACCGCGCTCAGCGCTGATCCTCGGCTGGCCGCCCGGCGGGACGAAATCCTGGCGTATCTGCACTTCTCGCAGTTCACCGAGGACGGCGGCAACGGCTTCACCGAGCAGTACTTCCCGGACTGGCATGCCGAGGCCCTTGCCTCGGGCCTGACGCGCCGTTGGGCCGGCGGCTGGGACTACCTGTTCGACTGGGAGTGGCCGGATGCGTACGGCTACCGCTGGCAGTTGCACGAGCCCGACCACCACGTCGGCAGCCAGATGGCCCAGTCCATGGTGCGGGCGTTCGAACAGACCGGTGATCGTTCCCATCTTGAGGCGGCGCGACGCTTCGTGTGGAACCAGTTCCCGCGGTACGGATTCCACAGCGGGGTGTGGGAAGGGCGTCGCTACCAGAGGACCGAGTACAACCCGACCGGGCCGGACGAGCCGGTGCGGGATGCCACCGACAACGTGGTGGCCCTGTGCTCGGTCGCTGCCGCGATGGTCGGGCACCACCTTGACGACCGCCGGATGCTGGAGTTCGCGAGAGGAATGCTCTGGTACTGCGTGCGGGAATGGACCACCGACGGCCGCTGGTACTACGACGGCGCCGAGAACCCGCTCAACGGCCGACGAGCCGTCAGCCACGACATGGCCGTGCTGCCGCAGGTGATGACCACGATCGCGTACCTGACCGCCTCCGGCGTCCCTCTCGACCGTGAGATCGACGTCGTCACCGAGGCGTACGAGTTCTACCTGGTCAACTACGCCTACGAACCGATGGCCCATGTCCGGTACGGCCAGCTGGTCAAGCTGGATCCGGCGCCGTCCCCGCGGAGCGACGGCCAACGGCTGGTGAGCTTCCTGACGGCCAACCAGACGGCTTCATCGTTCACCTTTGCTGACGGACAACCGGAGGCGGCCGGGCACCGCGGGCGGCTCCGGCTGGTCGCCAGCGTGCTGCAGCCGCCGGCTTCGGCCGGTGGTCGATGGCGCCCGACGCCGGGCCGTACGGCCGAACGCGAAGTGTTCGCAGCCGACCTGACCCGAGGGGTTGCCCTGCCGCTCGCAACAGCTCCCGGCGACCTGGTCCGCCTCGTCGTCGACCACCGGCCGGCTGGGTCGGTAGCCCTGACGCCCTCGACGATCGACTACGTCGACAGCAGCTCGACGGCACGGCACCTGACAGCGATCGTTTCCGATCCGGCCTTTCCCACCACGGTCACGGAGGAGACCTTCGTGGCGAAGGCGACGCTGACGACGTTCGCGACGGGAGCAGACCTGGACAGTCGCGTACGGCCGGCCTGAGCGTGACGAAGCACCGACCTCACCGGTGAATCTGTGACCGCCAGTCCTCGGGCACCGCACCGGCCGGCCCCGGCGCGGGTTGGTCGACAGGATGACTCATGGGCGGAGCCAGCGGCGTTCGGATCGATGTCGTTCATGACTGTTCTCGTTCAGGTCTGATGGCCGTCAGGCGTTCGATCGCGCCGGCCAGAAACCTTTCCTGCTCGATGATCTCGAGGCCCAGGGCCTCGACCAGCGGCAGCGGACGGCGGGTGAAGTGCTCACCGGCCTGCGGGATGCTGCGTCGCTCGACCAGCCGTTGCAGTCCCCGTACGGGCGGCCAGGTCGAGGCGACATGGTCGGCCAGCAGCAGACGCCCGCCGGGCCGCAGCACGCGCACCATCTCGACCAGTGCCTCGTGATCATCCGGGATCGCGCACAGGGCGAGGGTGCACACCACGGTGTCGAAACTCGTGTCAGCAAAGGGAAGTTGGGTCGCCGTCCCTTCGTGCAACTCCACCGCGCGCCCCAGGTCGGCCGCTCGCCGTCGGGCGATGGCCAGCATGCCCGGGCTCAGTTCCAGGCCGACGAGTTCCAGATCGTCACGGTAGTGCGGCAAGCTCAGCCCCGTGCCGATCGCGACCTCGAGCGTACGGCCCGAGGCCCGGCTCCCGATCCAGGCGCGGGTGTCACGCAGCAGTCGTCGCTCGACGAACCGCATGGCCCGGTCGTAGCGGGAGGCCGACTCGTCCCAGTGTTGTTGTTGCTGGCGGTCGGCGGGGGACAGGGTCATGGCTACGAGGGTACGCAGGTGGTTGAGTCTCGACACGCTCGCTGCGCTCGCTACTCGACCGGCGTGGGGTGGGGCGCTCGTCGCCCCCACACCGCTGTCGCGACCAGCCCCAGCACCGCGAGAAAGATCCCGACCCCGGCGTTGGCGACGAAGGCGCCGGGCCAGCCGACGTTGTCGATGGCCAGCCCGGCCAGGGGAGCGCCGACGGCTGACCCGGCGGTCAGCGCGGAGCCGTGCCACCCCATCGCTTCACCGCGCACCCGGGCGGGGACGACCCGGCTCAGGTGGTCGACGGTCGCGGTGATCGTCGGGGCACACAGGAGCCCGGACACGAACACCAGAACGGTGAACACGATCGGATTCGGCGCGAAGGCGATGGGCAGAGTGACCACGCCCAGCCCGAGCAGCAACCAGAAGACGCCGATCGTACGGCTCATCCCGCCGTACACCAGCCCGCCGATCGCCGAACCGAGGCCCCACACGCCCAGCACCAGGCCGATCCGGGATTCGAGGCCCATCTCGCGCAGGGCGGCGACGATGCCGACGTCACCACTGGACAGCACGGTGGTCGAGGCGACCGTTGCCAGGAGCACCGCAAGAACGACGGGGGTGATCCACTGCCGCAGGCGCAGCTTCGGCGCCGATTCCTCGGCGGACTCGTCGACGTGACGCATCGGCGGGTTCAGGAAGAACAGCACCAGACCGCCGGTGAGGCTCAGCAGTTGGGCGACCAGCAACACGATGCGGGTGTCGACGGCGACTGCCACGGCGACGCCGACAGCCGGGCCGATCATGAACGACAGTTCAGTGGCCACCGAGTCGAGCACCATCACGGTCTTGCGTTCCGCTGCTGGGGTGGAGGCGATCAGCCACTGCCGCATGATGGAGAAGGTTGGCACCACGAACAGCCCGGCGACCACCACGAGGACCAGCAGCGGCAGGTAGCCCACCCACGGGGCAATCGACCAGCACACCACCCCGACCACCAGACAGGGCAGGACGGTGCGCCGCAGCCCGAGCCGGTCGAGCAGCCGGCCTCGCCACGGACCGCTGACCGCCAGGGCGACGGTGGAGGCGGCGACAACGGCCCCGGCCGCCGAGTAGCTCATCTGCAGGGTGCCCACCACGTGCAGGGTGAGCACGACGTTCGCTGCCCAGAGCGGCACGCGGATCAGCAGACCGACCAGCAGGGCCTGACGGACAGCGGGTACCGCGAGGACGCGGCGATAGGGACCCAGAGCCATGGACAACCTTCGGACAACGAGATGGAGATGGTGCGGTCGGTGCCGGGCGTTGCCAGACGGGCATGACGTACGAGAGCCGCCGAGCCTCTATCGTACGGAATCATGACCCGGTTCGGAGTGCAGCGACGAGCGCTTCCGGTGGTCGGGATCTTGCTGGTCGCGCTGCTGGCAACCCTCGCTGCTTGTCGCGGGCCCGGCGGTGATCCCATGGAACCGCCGGCGTCGAGCGCGGCAGCAGGCCGCCCGCGTGAACTGGATCCACCGCTCGACTTCCGTGCCGTCACGGCCAGCCAGGACGGGCCGTGTCCGACCCCGGTCGAGGGTGGTGGTCAACTCGTTGTCACAGATCCGCAACGCCCCGGTAGCTGCCTGGTGCTGGCCCCGCCCGAGCTGACCGTTCAACAGCTGGCGGAGGTGGCCGCCCGCTACGACGACCGGAACCTCCAATGGGTGGTCGAGATCAACCTTGCCGGCAAGGACGTCGCCGCCCTGGAACGGATCTCCCGCGCTGCAGCCAACCTCACCGATCCACAGAACCGGATCGCGATGGTGCTCGGCACCGAGGTCATCATTGCCCCGGCTGTGATGAGCGCACTCACCGACGGTCGGCTCCAGATCAGCGGCAAGCTCACCGAGCAGGAGGCGAAGGACCTGCAGGTGAAGCTCGGTGGATAGACCCCACCCGGTCTGCTCAACGCTCGGCGTCAGCAGCCCTTCATCGACGTGTGCGGTACGAGGAGCCGCTCAGCCGACGGTGAGCACGATCTTGCCGTCCGTCTCGCCACTCTCCAGCAGGGCATGGGCCCGCGCGGCCTCGGCAACCGGGACCACTGTGGTCGGGGCCGGCCGGATCGCCCCGGAGGCGATGAGCGGCCAGACGCGATCCCGTACGGAGGCGCAGATCTCGGCCTTCTCGGCCAGGGGACGGCCACGCAGTCCCGTTGCGGTGACCGTGCCGTTGCGAGCCAGCAGGGCCCCGAGGTCGAGCTCACCGACGCGGCCGCCCTGCATCCCGATCGTCACCAGCCGTCCGCCACGGCGCAGCAGCCGCACGTGGTCGGTCAGGTATTTGGCGCCGATCGGATCGAGGATGACGTCGGCCCCGCCCAGGTCCTTGACCGCAGACGCCCAGTCGTCACGATGGCTGAGAGCGTGATCGGCACCGTAGTCACGACACCGGGCGAGCTTCGCCGCGCTTCCCGCGGTGGCGATCACGGTCGCACCGAGCTGGTGGGCGTACTGGACGGCGAAGGAGCCGATCCCTCCGGCGCCGCCGTGGACCAGGAGGGTCTCGCCGGGGACCAGCCGTACCGCGTCCAAATTCGACACCACGGTGGCGGCCACCTCGATCAGGCCTGCCGCCGTGACGAGATCGACGCCGGGTGGGGGCGGCACCACCTGCCCGGCCGGGACGGCGACGTACTCCGCATACCCGCCGCCGGCGAGCAGTGCCACGCATTCGTCGCCGACGCTCCAGCCCTCGACGTCCTCACCGAGTGCGGCGACCGTGCCGGAACACTCCAGCCCGATGACGCCGGAGGCACCCGGTGGCGGCGGATAGTGGCCCTGTCGCTGCAACAGATCGGCCCGGTTCACCCCGGCCGCGGTCACCCGGACCAGCACTTCGCCGGCCTTGGCGACGGGTCGTACGGCCTCACTCCAGGTCAGCGCCTCGGGGCCCGATCCGGCACTCGGATCGACCACGACGGCGTGCATCGGCTCGCTCATGCCGACGGGGTCTCCACCGGGGCCCCCGTACGGCGCTCAAGATGCGTGGTCAGGTCGTCGGTGAGGGTGGTCAGCGAACTGCTGCGCACCCCGGACGGCAGCCGCAGCACCAGGGCCGGTGCCCCCACCCGACGCACGCGGAGTTCGTCGGCCGTGGCGGTCACGGCCGACACTTCGTCCCAACGAGCCGCCAACTGGGTACGGGTGGTCCTGGCCCGGAACCCGGTCGGGTCCGTGTCGACCTGCAGGCCGCCGCGTCGCCACACGACAACCAGCACGAGCAACAGGACCGCTGCCGCCACCAGCAGGGCCACGCCGGCAACCGCCCAGCCCACCTGGCCGGTGAGTTCGGTGAGCAGCAGGCCTGCGCAGCCGAGCACGAGCCCGAGAGCGCACAGCACCGCACCGCCGAAGGGCGGTCTCGGACGGATCACGTGGTGCACGCGGCGAGGGTGGGATTCGAACCCACGGAACGGTTTTGGCCGTTCGGCCGCTTTCAAGGCGGCTGCACTAGTCCACTATGCGACCTCGCCCCTCCTCCGGCCGAAGCCAAAGGCGGACAGCTGATCCTACCGTGATGCGCCGGGTACGTGCTCAGGCTGGCTGGTAGGAGCAGGCGTCAGTGGTGTCTTCGCTGGCCGGTGGGGTGCTGCTGGTCGAGCTCGACGAGGGCTTGCTCGGCTTCTTGGTGCTGCTGCCGGAGGAGGGAGAGCTGGGAGTCTTGGGCTTCGTCGAGCTGGAGCCGGGACGGGCCGCGGTCTCCTTGATCGCCTTGGCGACGCGCTCCCGCATCATCGCGAAGTCCGGGTTGCCGCTGATGAATCCCTGCACGCCGTGCTTGAAGACGACGCTGCGCACCTGGCCGTTCTTGACGCGCATGCTCAGCTCCACGAATGCCGGCAACTCCTCCTGGGTGATGTCGGTCATGATGAGCTGCCCGCCCTCGCGCGCGATCGCCTCGTAGCGGGTCACAACGTTGGCCGGGTTGGCCTGCTTGATCACGGCGTCGATCACGCAGCGCTGCCGATCCATGCGGTCGAAGTCGCCGTTGGCAGCACCGTACCTGCCCCGAGCGAACCACATGGCCTCCTTGCCGTTCAGGTGCTGGTCCGGTCCGGGTTCCAGCCACTTGCTCGGCGGCCGGTGGGCATCGGTCGAGCCGCCCATGGCCACTCGCTCGTTGATGTTCACCGTGATGCCGCCAAGGGCATCGATCATCTTGGTGAAGCCCTGGATGTCGATCAGCACGTAGTAGTCGATCTTGAGCCCGAGCGCCTCGCCGACCGACAGCTTCAGCACGTCGGCGCCGACATTGTCGGTCTCGCCCAGGATGTCCTTGCCCAGCGCCGCCGGCACGTTGTCGTACATCGCGTTGAGCATGAACTCGGCGTCGTCGCCGTTGCCGTTGGTGAATCCGTACGGGTAGTGCTGGTGGAGCACGCTGTCCTTCGGGAAGGGCATCCGTCCCGTGTTCCGAGGCAGGCTGATCAGGGTGGTGTCACCGGTCTTGGTGTCGATGCTGGCGACCATCACGGTGTCGGTACGCAGGCCGAAGCGTTTGCCGCCGTCGGAGTCGCCGCCCAGCAGCAGGATGTTCAGCCGGTCGATCCCAGCCCACGGATCGTTCGCCTCGGCGGTCGGCCCGTTCGAGGGCCGCGTCGCCGACTTGGAGTCGTCAGTGCTCTTGAAGACGGTACCCATCGTGTTGGCGCTGGTGCCGGCGTACACCGCGCCGACGGCCAGTGGCGCCGAGACGGCGAAGGACAGTACCGCCACCAGGGCGCCGCCGATGCCGCGGCGGACCGGGGACAGGTTGTTCGGTCGCAACCACAGGTGGGTGAGCACGATGACGCACACCCACAGCACCGCCCCGACCGCGAGCGCTCCGGCGATGATGCGCAGGGTCGACGGCTTCAGCAGCAGCGCGAGCACCGCCTGCCGTTCGAACAGCACCGAGGCGAGGATCACGTACCCCAGTCCGAGGAAGGCCAGCAGGACGAGCCCGCCGGCGACCTTGCGACGGGCCAGCAGGAAGCCGAGCCCCGGCAGCACCGTTCCCGCGATGGTGCCACCAATGGCGCGGGCGAAGGTCGGGGGTGGGACGTCCCGCTCCGGCACCTGGTCGATGAAGCGCTCCGGTGGGTTCGGCGTCGACGAGGCTCGCCGGGGCTCTGCCGAGCGCCGGGCCGTCAGGTGTTCGACGCCGTCGGGGTCAGGGTCGCGGTCGGCCACGGGGATGAGGGTAGCGCGCTCCGGGCAGCACGCCATCCGACCAGCGGATGACATCGGAGCGGGTGCCGGTGGTAGTGCCGCATCCGAACTCGTTTGGCGTCGGGGCGCCGATGTTGGGTACTCTGGCCGTCGGCTGATCCGTCAGCCGGTTCACCTCAGGGTGGGGAGGCGTCGCCTAGTCAGGTCTATGGCGCCCGCCTGCTAAGCGGGTTTGGGTCTCAAGCCCATCGCGGGTTCAAATCCCGCCGCCTCCGCCGGAGGTCCGGTCCGTCCCAGCACTGCTGGGGCGGACCGGTCTGTTTCGGTGCCGTCGTCACTCTCGTGCGGGCCGCGATGGCGTCCCTGCCCGCGGCGGCGAGGCACGCGTGTCGAGCTGCGTACTGGCAGGGCGGCGTTCGCCGCCGGAAAGGACACCTGCAAGATCCCGGACAGGGTGTTTGCGGTCAGCACGGGAGCCTCAGGCCGGAGCTGCAACAGGCGGTTCACCGCCGAGTCGGAACGCCCGCCATGGTCGGTTTCCTTTCGTCCCGCATCCTTTCGTCAAAGAATAGGCCTCCATCCTTTGACCGTCGGTCGCGGAGTGAAGGTTACGGGCCGGTCCGCGGGTCCAGCTGAGCAACCAGCCGCTTCGGAGCGGTGAGTCGGTACGACTCCTCCAGCAGCTCGACGACCTCGGTCCAGTCGGTGTCGGCGTCCAGGTCGATCCCGGTCCAGCCGTACGGACCGAGATAGGCCGGTACGAAACTGCGCGGGTCCTGGCGCAGAGCCTCCTGCTCCCCGGGCTCGGCCAGCACGACCAGGGCACACGGATGCTGCAACCACTCGCCGTCCACCTTGACCGAGGCGCCGTAGTAGCAGAACACCTTCGTCGTGTAGAACGCCGGGCGACCGTGGGAGATCTTCATGGCTGCACCGGGCAGTGAGAGGGCGTTCTCCCGTACGCGGGCCAGGACCGGATCGTCGTCGTCGAACATCTGCGGATGCGCCATGCCCACCAGCATCACCTAATCTTGGGCCGTGATCGAGCTCCGTACGCCCACCCAGATCAACGAGATGCGACCCGCCGGGCGCTTCGTGGCCGAGGTGCTGACCGCGCTGCAGGAGAAGGCTGCGGTCGGGGTCAACCTGCTCGAGCTCGACGAACTCGCGCACCAGATGATCCGCGAGCGCGGGGCCGAGTCCTGCTACATCGACTACCACCCCAGCTTTGGTGCCTCACCCTTCGGCTACGTGCTGTGCACCTCGGTCAACGACGGCGTGTTGCACGGCCTGCCGCACGACTACACCCTGGCCGACGGTGACCTGGTGTCGCTCGACTTCGCGGCCAGTGTCGACGGATGGGTCGCCGACTCCGCGGTGTCGGTGGTCGTCGGCACCCCCGACCAGGCGGACCTGGATCTGATCCGGGTCACCGAGGATGCGCTGGCCGCGGCGATCGAGGTCGCCGTGGTCGGGAACCGGATCGGCGACATCAGTCACGCCATCGGTTCGGTCGCCCGCGAGGCCGGGCTGAAGGTCAACCTGCAGTTCGGTGGACACGGGGTCGGACGCACCATGCACGGCGATCCGCATGTCGCCAACGACGGTCGCCCGAAGCGTGGATTCCCGCTGAAGGCCGGTCTGGTGATCGCGATCGAACCGTGGTTCCTGGCGACGACCGACCAGATCCGTACCGACGAGGACGGCTGGACCCTGAAGTCGGTCGACGGGTCGCGGGGCGCCCACTCCGAGCACACCGTGGCGATCACCCCGGACGGCCCGCTCGTCCTGACCGACCGCACCGGCCTCTGACGGAGACCGTTGGGTGCAGCTTGCTGTACCGAACTGGTGCAATCTGCTGCACGAGATCGATGCAGATCGCTGTACAAGATCGATGCAGATTGCTGCGGATGGGGCGGCCACGGTTCCTGGCTGTCGTCACCGGGACCGAGTACGGATACGCGCTGCCCTCCGGGGTGCATGTCGTCTCACTGGGAGCCCTGGCAGCCTGAGCGAATCAGGGTCTCCGGTCGAGCGTCAGTCGCTGACCTCGATCTCGTAGACGTCCTCGTACCCGTCACCGAGGGTGAATCCCCAGCCGGCCGGCAGGACCACGTACGGCCAGGCCGCGGGATGGGCCTTGTGGACCTGCTGCAGCATCACCACGTCGAACCCGACGGTGCGGGAGACCTCCTCGAAGTCGGAGGAGTCGGCGAAGAACACCCAGCCGGTGTCCCGGTGTTCGGCGCGGGGGTCGAAGCGGGCACCGTGCACCACCGTCGACTCCGGCGTCACGTTGCGGGCCAGCAGCGCGCCACCGAAGACGTTCGGTGGCTCGGCCCGTACGGAGAACCGTGTGCAGACATCCTGTTGGTCCGAGCGGATCCGTGGCGGGGCCTGCGGGTCGACCGGCGCGTACGGGTCATTGACCCGGTGATCAGGGTCGGACTCCCACTGGGCAAGGAACTCGTCGAAGCCGGCGGCAACGTCGCCGGTGGCGATCAGATGGGTGAGTGGAATCTCCAGCCGGTCGAACACCTGCAGCCGGGTGTGGGTCGCCATTGGCTGATTCTCCAGGACACAGTGCACCGAGGACTCGGTGACATCGGTGATCACCGCCCACATGCGTTCCACCTGGGTGACCAGGACTGGGCGCCCGTCATCGTCATACGGGGACAGGCCGTCGCGCGACACGTCGGCGATCGTCACCAGACGAAACATCGCCCGAACTCGGTTGCCGGGGCCGAGTGCCGCCAGGTCGGCGGCGCCGGGCAACTCGAAGGTCTCGGGGTTCTCGGCAGCGACGGGACGCGGGTCGTCGAGCGTCCAGCCGCCACGAGCGAGGAGGTCGGAGACGTTGGGATCGGCCATGTCTCATCCAAGCATCGCTCGGTGTCTGGGGAGGTTGGGCTGCCGCGGCCCGGTCGGATCGCGGTGCTGGTCGACGGTGGCACTCAGGGAGTGATCACCACCTCCGCCACGTCCGAACCCACGAGACGGGTGTAACCCCGGCCGCCACCGATCCCGATCCGTATGGTCACCGGAGCGGTGGACCCGGCCTGGGCGCGGGTCTGGATCACCAGCTGGGCGGTGGCCGCCGAAGGTGCGAACACCACCGACTGCGACACGATGTCGAAGTGCACCCCGGGCACGGCCGTACCAGCTGCACTGGTGTGCACGACCGCCAGCGGCCACTGCACGTCGCTCGACGTGCGGGTGAAGGTGATGACCACCGGATCGCCCGCCGTGACAGTGGCGGCTGACGCCGCGACGCTGACCTGGGTCGACGGATAGCTCACCATGGCTGGTGTCATGAGGGTGACCCCGGACGGGCTGCTCCCGTAGTCGGTGGTGACCCCGTTCGGGTTGGCGATCGCCAACGTCCCGGTGACGTCCGCGAGGCCGAGCGTGCCGGTCGGCTCGGCGTCCACGGTGAGGGAGTCCCCGGTCGTGTCGGCCAGCAGCAGACTGTCGCTGAAGGCGACGCCGCCGTACTCGCCGGTCACGGTCGTCGTGGTCCCGCGTACGGCGGCGATGGTGACGGGCAGCCATCGGGCGACGGTGTTGCCGACATCCCAGATGACCGTACGGGTGAACACGAGGGCTGGGCCGCTGGCCGCCTTGGCGAAGACGCCGACCGCTCCGGCCACCGAACTCTTCCGGATCAGAGAGTCGCGGAACTCCACTCGTCCGGTCGGGGCGCTGTCGCCCGAACCGTAGTAGACGAGGTTGGGGATTTGGCTGCTGGTGGCCCCGACGGTGACCCGCTCGAACAGCAGGCCGACCGGCGCCGAGGTGGCGTCGAGGTTGCCGAGCGAGACGATCAGCCCGTAGGTGGCGTTGAAGTCGATCCGACAGTCCCGCATCACGATCCCGGCCAACCGGGACTGGGCATCGTTCGGCTCGAAGTCGACGCCGGCCTCCGGTGAGGTTCCCGACGAGGTCTGGAACACCGAGCTCTCGACCAGCATCCCGTCGACCGAGATGACCGACAGTCCGTTGCGCCGATTGTTGGTCGCGGTCACGTTCCGCAGCGTGATGTTGCTGCAGTGATGGGCCGCCCCGGCAACGCTGCTCACCCCGGCGTACACGCCGTCACCACCGCTGTCACGCAACGTCAGACCTTCGACCGTGATGTCGCTGGCGCTGCGCAGGTTGATCACGTGCCGCCACTCGCCGGTCGTGTATTCCGGCTTGTTCATCGCCATCGTGGCGCCGTGACCCAGCAGTGAGATCCCGGAGTGGTTGTCGATGGTGAGCAGGCAGGCCGAGGTCGAGGGGAACGCCCCGGGCTTGGCGCGGAGCGTCACTCCCGGCTCGAGAATGACCACGAGATCGTCCCGGTTGATCCGCAACGGACCGGTGAGCCACTCGGCACCGACGTCGTCGATGATCACGACGTCGGCGGTCGTGTCGTCCAGGGCCGCCTGGAGGTACGGTGTCGAGTCGGCAGGATCGAAGCCGAGGTCGGACACCCGTACGGTGGTCGTCGCCCGAGCCGCCGTCGTCACCACCGGCATGGTGCCCGCCAGGGTTCCGGTGACAGCGGCGGCCGCCGCCAGGACCGCCCGGCGGGTCAGCGAGTGCCCCGTCACTGGAACACCACCTCGACGATCCGGTCGCGACTGCGAGCGGCGAGGTCGTAACCGTGGCCGGGCTGCAGGGCAAGGGTGAGGTAGCGGGCACCGGTGCGGCCGGCAACCACCCGGCTGCGGATTGTGATCGTGGTGCTGCGCTGGCCGACGGGAATCACGACCGCGCCACTGAGGCCGGCGATGTCGAGCCCGAGCACGGCGGGTTGGTGCACCCCGGCGTAACCGTCGACCGTGCCACCCACGCGGTAGCGGACCGCGACGGGCTGGTCGAGCCGACCGGTGGTACGGGTGACCGTGACGGTGACCGTGTCACCCAGCGACGCCGTCGTACGGTCCGCCGAGACCGTCACGTCGGGGACCGACCGACTCCGGTCGTACGCCACCTGCAGTGAGTTGCCGCTCGGTCGCCGTCCAAGGTCCGGGGACACCGGGTTGCGGTCGACCACGACGAGCCTCCCCGCCAGTCCGGACAGGCCGGGCGACTCCGCTGACTCGTTCGCGGCCGTGAGGAAGTGGTTCTCGCAGTCGGTGACGAGTGCGCTGTCACGGAACTCGATCCCCCCGTACGTCGATGTCACCACGGGCGAGGAGCTCTTGCCGGTGAAGGTGAGCGTCATCGGCGACACGGTGATCGGCGGGAAGTACTGGTACGGGTTGTCCCGGTCCCACAGCACGGTGTCCTCCAGCACGATCGCGGTACCGTCGGCCGGTTTGGCGAAGACACCCAGCACCCCCATGGCAGTGCCGAAGATGTGCCCGGGAGCGGTGCCGCCGTACAGGTAGCCGATGTCCGTACTGCCGGCAGCTCCGGAGGCATGTTCCTTGGTGACAAGGCATCGGCGCAATGTCACCGTGCCACCTGGGTCGCCGTCGGCGGATCCCTTGAAGGTGAGAGCCGGTGTCTGGCTGTTGTTGGCTCCGATCAGCACCCGCTCGAACGTGATGTCGATCGGGGCGCTGGTCGCGTCGAGCTTGCCGAGGGCGAGCACAACGCTGTAGATCATGTTGTCCTCGATGACGGTGTCACGCACCAGGACACGCTTGAACACCGAGGTTGCGTTGTTGGGTTCGAAATCGATACCCGCATCAGGTCCGGTACCGCTGGTCTGCCGGATGTTGCAGCCGTCGACGAGCAGGCCATCGGCCGCGATCACGCTCAGGCCGTTGCGGCGGTTGTTGAGGCAGGTGACGTCACGGATCACCACGTCCCGCGAGTACTCGCCCGGCGCCGACATCCCGAGATACAGGCCGTCACCGCCACTGTCGCGGAGCACCAGACCCTCGACCCGGACATTGGTCACGGTCTTCAGGTTCAGCACGTGGCGCCATTCGCCGGAGACGTACTCGGGCTTGTTCATCACCATCGTTGCTCCGTAGCCGCTGATGGTGACGTTGCTGACGTCCTGGACGGTGAGCAGCGCGTTGGAGGTGCTGGGGAAGCCGCCGGGCAGGGCCCGGACCACGGCGCCCTGTTCCAGGACGATCGTGACGTCGCCACGGCGCAGGAACAGTGGCCGGGTCACCCAGTGGGAGGCCTGCTTGTCGATGACGATGACATCGGCGTCGGAGTCGAGGGCAGCCTGCAGGAACTGCGTCGAGTCGGACTTGGCGAAGCCGAGCTGGGAGACCTTGATGATCTTGAGGCCGGGGGTGGCCGGGTCGGGACCACCCACCTGGTCAGCGGTCGGGGGTGCTTCCTCGGCCTGTGCGGGTCGGGCGTGAACGGCCGCCAGGGTCGCTGCTGCGGCGATCCCTCCGGCGAGCAGGACGGTACGGCGATCGATGTCGGGCATGGCTCTCCTCCAGGATGTGGTGTGGTTGGGTGGCGGGTCAGCGCGGGGTCGGGTGGATCATCAGCGTGCAAGAGCTCTGGTCACCCCGGCGGTACCGACTGGAGTCCTCGATGCTCAGGTCCAGCCTCACCGGCCGGTTCCTCGCAATGACGTCAAGCAGCCGGATCGTCACCTCGACGGACGCCTCACCTGCCGGAATGACCGCCATCCCGGACAACACGCCGTAGTCGATCCGCTCCTCGGCAGATCCCGTGGCGGAGTACGTCACGGCGAGCGGCGCGCGGAGGTCGGCCGATGACCGGGTGACCACCATGGTCGCGGTCCCACCGCGCACCGCGGTGCGGCCCGGCAACAGGCGTGCTCGTACGGTTGTCGCCGGCGGCTGCAGCAGTTCGGTGACATCGACATCGACCTCGGTGTCACCGAAACTCTGGTCGATCCTCGCTCCGTGCGGATTGATCACCGTCACGCGCCCGGTCAGTTCCGTGACGCGTGAGTCCGGGACGGCCTGGACCTGGAGCCACGGCTCGTCCTGGTCGCTGACGACCACGCAGTCACGCCACTCGAATCCGCCCGTCACCACCGCCCGGGCCGGCAGAGTTGCCCACACTCGTTGGGGAATCTGTGAACCGGCGAAGGTGACCTGGTCCATCAGGAAGGGCCGCGCCGGCGTCTTGTCGTAGGCGAGGAGGGAGTTGGCGAGACGGGCGCCCCCGGATGCCGTCTCGAACAAGGCGTTGCGCAGCGTGAAGGAACCCTCGGGGGAGTCGTCCGCCGGACCGGACACGATGATGCTGCGGCAGGTGGCGGGTTCGTCACTGCGCCAGTTGTCGATCTCGACGCCCATGGGGGCTGCGGCGGCGACGCCGGGCCTGCCGACCCCGTACTGCAATGAGACTCGCTCATTCCCCGCGGTTCGGACGTTGCGCAGGACGATGTTGCTCGCTCGTTCCGTTGCCTGGTTGGGCTCGACGTCGATCGCGGCCATCGGCGCCGTACCGTTGGTGTTGGTGACCACGACGCCGTCCATCAACAGCCCGTCGACGGAGATGATCGAGACGCCGTTGCGGCGGTGGTTGTCGAGCCACACGTCCTGCACCGTCACGTTGCTGCAGTACGTGGGGAGGTTGCTCTTCTTCGCGTTGCCGAGATAGAGGCCATCACCGCCGCTGTCGCGGATGGTGAGGCCGCGGATGGTCAGATCACTGACGCTCAGGGCGCTGAGACCCATCCGCCATTCTCCGGTGGTGTACTCCGGCTTGTTCATCGCCAGCGTCGCGCCGTACCCGTCGATCGTCACGTTGCGCGAACCGGTGATGGTGAGCAGGCAACTCGTGGTGGACGGGAATGCCCCTTCCTTGGCTGTCACCACAACGCCGGGTTCGAGTACGAGGTGGAGGTCGTCGCGCTTCAGGAACAACGGACCGGTGACCCAATCCGAGGCCTGTCGATCGATCACCACCACGCGAGCACTCGAGTTGAGCGCTTGCTGGAGGAAACGGGTGGAGTCGGCGGCATCGAAGCCCAGTGAGGAGACGCGAAGGATCGCGTCATCGGCGTGGGCGGAGAAGGACGCCGGCAGGACTGTTGCGGCGGCGCTGGCTCCACCGGCCAACAGAATGGTGCGGCGGCGAATCGTTGACATGGCTCTCCTCTGAGTCGGACGCGCGCTCGCGCGGCGTCAGCTCAAGGAAGCATTTATTGTGGGAACTTGCAACAGAGAGGTGCTTCGGTGCTGTTCGGTGACGTCGGCGGTCAAGGACGGCTCAGTCCGGTCGCCGGTACCAGGTCGAGCTGGCCGGCAATGGGACGCTGGCCGGTGGAGCTGTCGAAGAGCAGCTGACCGGCCTGGGCGCCCAGGTCTGACCATCCCGGCAACACGGAGGCCACATGGCTGGCGGTGCCCGTCGGCAGACCTTCGACCCCGACCATGACCGGCCACTCGGATTCGGGCACGCCGCGGGCGTGAAGTTCGCTCGACAACGCGGTGATCATCCGGTCGTCCGCAGTGACGCACGCGGAGTACTCGTCGCGACGATCGACGGCCAGCATGGCCACCTGCGTACGGATCGCGGTGGAGGTCTCGCTGTCGCCGTACCCCAGACGGCCCACCCCCGTCGGAGCGAGCATCTGGATCATCGGTGTCCGCGGCTGGTGCCGCCGGAGCGCGGCCGCGCATCCGTCCCAGCGCTGGGCTGACCAGTGGTAGCTCGGCCGGTCGTCGGCATGCATGCCGAGGAACGCAACGTGCCGATGTCCGGCGAAGAGCAGCTCCCGTGCCGCACGCTGGCCGATGTCGGCGTTGTCGAGATCCACGTACGACACGCGGCCCCGGTGCGCGCTGCTCGTTCCGGCTCCGTTGAACACCACGATCGGCACGACAGCGTCGAGCGAACTGATCACGGCGTCGGCGCTTTCCGGGGCGAACACGAACACGCCCAGGACTGCTCGGGTCCCGACGAGTTCGGTGAACTCGTTGGCGCTGGCGATGTCACCGGCATCCAGGGCCAAGGTCTCGGCACCGAGCTCTTCCAGGCGCTCGGCGAAAGCCGTGCGAACCCGAAGCGCCTGGGTCTGTTCGCGGCTGGTCACGATGACGTGCACGCCGGAGACTCTCGTCGCGTCGGCGACGAAGATCCCGACGCGCGGCCGTACCTCGAGGGTGCCGTCCGCGATGAGGGGCTGCAGCGCTCCCAGCACAGTCGGCTTGGAGAGGCCGTGACGCCGGCCGAGGTCAGGCAGGCTGGGAATCCGGCTCCCGGCGGGCAACTCGCCTCGCCGGATGCGCGCGCACAACTCGACCACCAGAGCGCGCGTCCGCTCCGCCGACTCCTGTCTGGTCGCCATGGCCCCGTCCGGTGTGCTTGTTGCGTTCAATTGACCAGTACCTCTGGTAGATGTCAACCCCTTCACTCTCGGTTCGATGCGCTCGGGTCGGCACAAAATGTCTGGACAGCGGCACAGACTGACCAGCCGTGGGCGGGCCGCTGCTGATGTCATCGTGACGACGGGCCGAGTGGCGGCCCGGTCAACGGCACCGCTGCCGGGCAGCCCCGCCCGGCCGGGGAAAGAGGCATCGCCATGACCACTCCTGCGTGGACCCATCGTCGGTTCGATCGTCGTCACCTGCTCGGCTCGGCGCTGGGCGCCGCCGCGGTCGGTGGGCTCGCATCCTTGGGCATTCCCGCCCTGACTCAGAAGTCCTGGGCTGCCGGGGCACCCGAGGACGTACCCGGTGGCACCTTCACCGACATCGGTCCCGCGGTGCCGGCACTGACGCTGATGCGCGGTGTGGTGGCGCCGAACGCAGCGGGGCAGCCGGTGCTGTTCTCCGTACCGGCCGGTGTCGATGCCCACCTCAACGGGATCAACCTGATCACGCGCGAACTCGAGGTCGACGTGCCCATGGTGGGCGCCTCGGGATCGTGGTCGCAGGCCGTGACGACCGACGGCAAGGTCTACGTCGGCCCGTACACCAACGGCCGCCTGTACCAGTACGACCCGAGCAGTACCGACCTCGTGGATCTCGGTCAGGCTGTTGCGGGGGAGCAGTATCTCTACGGTCTGGTTGCCGGCAAGGACGGCAAGGTCTATGCCGGCACCTACCCGAACGCGCACGTTGTCGAGTACGACCCGGTGACCGAGAAGTTCCGCGACTTCGGATCGCTGTCCACCGTGCAGAAGTACGTGCGTGGCCTCGGTTACGACTCCGACCGCGAACAGCTGTACGCCGGATTGTTCACGCCTCAGCCCAACCTGGTCAGGATTGACCTTGCGTCCGGTGAGCACGAGGACGTGACGCCGGACGGGATCCCTGCTGGTACGGGGATCGCGGAGGTCAAGTATGTCAACGGTACGATCTTCTTTTCCGTGGACACCAAGATGTGCGCCCTCGATCCGGAGACCGGAACACTGAAGCAGTTCACCAATGGTGACACCGGTGAGAAGGTCACCTGGACACTCGTGGTGTCCCGCTACCTGTCTGAGCCCCGCGACGGGGTGCTGTACTACACCGACGGCAGCGCTCGGCTGTGCACCCTGGACCTTGCGACGCTGACGTTCCGGGTCGTCACCGGCCCCGGCGGTGTCCCGCTGACGCCCAGCACGGGCAGCGCCATGTCGCTGGACTGGATCACCAAGCCTGATGGCCGCGAGGTCCTCACCGGTGTCTCCGGCAACTACTCCGGCAATGTCTACGAGTACGATCCGGCCGCCAGCAGTGTCGAGGTGTGGACCGCCCCCTTCCACTGGGTGCCGCAGACCCTGATCCAACTGCTCACCGGGCCAGCAGGCTCACCGTTCGCCGGGAAGGTCTTCAACAACGCCTACCTGAATGGATCGGCCTCGGTGTACGACATCGCCACCGACACCTTCACCCCGGCGCCGCGCCCCGGCCAGGTGGAGAACTGGACCTGGCACGAGGACAAGATCTGGATGGGCGTCTACCCGACCGGGTCGATCAAGGTCTGGGACCCGGCCCAGGCCGGCTCGGCGACCAATCCTCGTACGCTGTTCTCCCTGAAGGAGGAGCACGCCCAGATCCGCCCCCAGGCGATGGTCTCGACCGCCGACCGGCTCTACATCGGCACCGCTCCCGACTACGGGCAGACCGGCGGAGCCCTGACGATCATGAAGTACGACGACGAGTCGTATCAAGTGTTCCGCAACATCGTTGCCGACCAGACGATCTGCGCCGTGGTCATCGACGAGGCGCCCGAGGTTGCGGTGGGGTACGGAGGCTCATCGATCACCGCGGGCACCGGCGGTGACCCGGTGGCCACCGAGGCGAAGTTGTTCCGGTTCGATCCGGTGACGGGAGAGAAGACGGGTGAGTGGGCGCCGGTGGCGAACGCCTACTCGGTGAACGAGCTGTCGATCGGACCCGACGGGCGGCTCTGGGGACTGGCCAACGGCACCCTGTTCATCTTCGACCAGGAGACGGAGGAGTTCGTCGACACCCTCCTGCTGTTGACGGGGAACTCGGCCTCCAACGCCGGCGAGATGGTGTGGCACCCGAACGGACACCTGTACGTCACGAACCAGGATCGCTTGTGGGACATCGATCCGCTGGCCTTCAGCGCCACCCAGGTGATCAGTTCCCGGGTGTCGCGGGCGCGGCTCGGCAGCGACGACAAGGTGTACCTGATGTATCGCCCGGAGGGTCAGTCCGAGGCGACTGACCTCGCGGTGTACGCGCCGGACAACGCCTCGGCCCGACCCGAGGACCTGCGCCGGACCGTGGTGATCGGTGATGTCGACTCCGGTGTCCGCAACCGTTTCGCCAGCGACGGCACCACGCTGGCCGACCAGGTCCCCGATGAACGCGGCTGGGCCGACCACGGCGCCTTCGTGTCGGCCTTCACCGCTGTCACCCGCGGCTGGGTACGGACCGGTCTGGTGACCGCGAGTGAGCGCGAGGCCCTGATCGATGCGGCCGGACGCAGCGATGTAGGCAACTGAGCCAGAGGCGTGTCGAGACCACCCGGTCACGCGGGTCGAGTAGCGAGCGCAGCGAGCGTGTCGAGGCCCTCGGTTTCGACACGCTGGTCGCAAGCGCCCAGCTACTCAACCCGCGTTCGTCGTTCAGCTCAGCTCAGACCAGGCCGGAACGGAGCCGGTCCAGCTCGGTGACCAGCTCGGCCGGGACACGGTCCCCGATGAAGTCGAACCATTCGGCGATCAGGTCGGCCTCGGCGCGCCACTCGTCGGCGTTCACCACGCCGGCCGCGGCCACGTCTGCCTCACTGGTCGACAGCCCCGCGAGGTTCAGCCCGCCCGGCACCGGTACGTCGCCGGCCACGGTCCGTACGGCCTCGGCCCGGCCCTCCAGCCGGTCCACGATCCATGCCAGGACACGGGAGTTGTCGCCGAACCCGGGCCACAGGAAGCGACCGTCGGAGTCCTTGCGGAACCAGTTGACGCAGAAGATCGCGGGCAGGCCCGGTCCGGAGTGCTCGGCACCCATCTGCAGCCAGTGCGCGAAGTAGTCGCCCGCGTGGTAGCCGATGAAGGGGCGCATGGCCATCGGGTCGCGTCGCACCACACCGACGGCACCGGTGGCAGCCGCAGTGGTCTCGCTGGAGAGCGTGGCTCCCATGAACACCCCGTGTGCCCAGTCACGCGCCTGGGCAACCAGGGGCACAGTCGTCGCCCGTCGGCCGCCGAAGATGATCGCATCGAGTGGTACCCCTGCCGGGTCGTCGTAGGACGGGGCCAAGGTCGGGCACTGTTCGATCGGGGTACAGAACCGGCTGTTCGGATGAGCGGCCGGGGCTTCGGCCTCGTCAGGGGTCCAGGAGCGGCCCTTCCAGTCGGTCAGGTGGTTCGGCGCCGTCGGCGTCATGCCCTCCCACCAGATGTCGCCGTGGTCGGTGACGGCGACGTTGGTGTAGATCGTGTTGCCCTTCGCCAGGGTACGCATCGCGTTGGGATTGGTCTTCCATCCGGTGCCGGGAGCGACACCGAAGAAACCGAACTCCGGATTGGTCGCGTACAGCCGGCCGTCGTCGCCGAACCGCAGCCAGGCGATGTCGTCGCCGAGTGTCTCCACCGTCCACCCGGGAAGGGTCGGCTCCATCATGGCCAGATTGGTCTTGCCGCAGGCACTCGGGAAGGCCGCGGCCACGTGGTAGGACCGGCCCTCGGGCGAGGTCACCTTGATGATCAACATGTGTTCGGCGAGCCAGCCCTCGTCGCGCGCCATCACCGAGGCGATCCGCAGGGAGTAGCACTTCTTGCCCAGCAGGGAGTTTCCGCCGTAGCCGGAACCGTAGGACCAGATCTCCCGGGTGTCAGGGAAGTGTGAGATGTACTTGGACTCGTTGCAGGGCCACGGGACGTCGGTCTGGCCGGGAGCCAACGGAGCGCCGACCGAGTGCAGTGCCGGGACGAAGTCGACCTCGCCGCCGCGGGTCATCGCCGCCAGCACGTCGGCGCCCATCCGCGTCATCACCCGCATGCTCAGCGCGACGTAGGCCGAGTCGGTGATCTCCACGCCGTACTTGGGATCGGTGGCGTCCAGGGGTCCCATGCAGAACGGCACCACGTACATCGTGCGGCCGCGCATCGAGCCGCGGAACAGCTCGGTCATCGTCGCCTTCATCTCGTCCGGGGCGCACCAGTGGTTGGTGGGCCCGGCGTCGGCCTCGTCCTGGCTGCAGATGAAGGTCCGGTCCTCGACCCGGGCGACGTCATCGGGGTCGGTCCGGGCGTGGAACGAGTTCGGGCGGACCTCAGGGTTGAGCCGCACCAGCGTGCCGGCCGCGACCAGTTCGTCGGTCAGACGCTCCCACTCGGCGTCGGACCCGTCGCACCAGTGGATGTTGTCGGGCTCGGTCAGGGCAGCGACCTCGGCCACCCAGGCGAGCAGGCGACGGTGGGTGGTCGGTGCTGCCTCGATGTCGGCGCCGGGCGGGACGGTCTGCTGCGTGGCGTCGATCTGGGCGGTGTTGATCGGGGCCGTGGTGATCTCGGCGGTGGCGGTCACGGGAACTCCTTCGACGGTCATGGGACCACGGTGCATGGTGGTCTGACAGTAGTCCAGTGATCGCAGTGGTATTGCCAAGGCAAACGTTTCCCGAGTGTGAACGTGCTCACATTGGCGCTCCTGAGCGAGAGATCAGGTTGTGAAGGGGATCACAAGTACGGATTCAGGTCGGCATCCGGAACGATTGGGTGCGGGCCGCATCGGACCTCTTGAGGTACTGGTACGAACCCGACCGGGTCCGCGGCGATCACTGCTGCAGCTGCCACGCCGCCAGGATGGCTGCGGAGATCGCGGCCGGGTCACCCACGGCGACATCGGCCAAGACCTTCCGGTGCGCCTCGAGGGCGGGGCGGACCGAGAAGGTCGCGGGATGGTCGGTGAGGTATTGCTCGCGAACCGGGAAGTCGCACCGCACCAGCAGTGTTGCAGCATCCTCGACACGAGCGACCAGTCGGTTGTGCACACACCAGCGCGTGCCGCGAGGGTCCTCATGTCGCTTGACGTCCGGCAGGGCGTCGAGGGTCTGTCGGACCATCGCCCAACGCCCCAGCCGGTTCATGTCGCGCACCGCCGTCACCAGGTCGACCGGCCAACCCGGCAGTGGAACCTTTTCCAGTCGGGACAGGAAAGTTCCATGATCAACAACCTGCTCGCCCAGTCGCAGCAACGGCGTCGTCGACCACACCTCCGTACGGACAGTGCTCACGTCCGGGATGCGCCGAGCATCGACCGTGGCGGTGTGGTCGGCGGCCTCGGGTGACGAGGCGAGGGCCATGCCGACGACGGCAGCCGCCAGCCTCCGTACGGTGCTGGCCCGGTCGTCGCCGGCGAGGAAGATCGAGCTATGCGGGCGGTGGGCAGCCAGGAGGGTGGCCGCCTCGATCTCGACGAGTTCGGCGAGCTCGGCCACCGTGAGGTCCCATCCGGGCAGGTCGGCACCGCCTGCGACGTCAACGGCGGCCTCGAGCACGTACCCGACGGACAGGCTCATGGCTTCTCCGCAACGACGACGATCGCGTACGGCACCGGCTCCTCGTCGGGCTCGGCGACGTGGACGAATCGCAGACCGGCGGTGCAGAAGGCATTGAGGAACTCTGCCAACGGCACGTGCCTCATCCCGCCAACCCTGGTGCGGATCCCGTCGGCACTCCACCAGGGTGCGGACCGATGGCGCCGCGCTTCACGGTAGGAGGGGTGGATGATCCGCCGGCGGCCATCGGTGGACTCCACATGGGGCCCGTTGAAGCACGGATGCACGCCGTAGAAGAGAAAACGGCCGCCGGGTCGGAGGATGCGGGCCACCTCGCTGATCATCAGATCGAAGTGGTCGACATCGGTCGAGGTCCACGACGACACGACCAGGCCCAGGTGGCCGGAGGCGAACGGGAGGTGTTCTGCGTCCCCCTGCACCAGCCGCTGCGCGCGCCGAGATGCCTCGGTCGGCACCTCGGCGGCGGTCGTGTCCATGCCCCGACGGTACGCCTCGACCCGCTGGTCCTGGGTGAACCGAGGGTTCAGTCGACCCGTACGGTGCAGGGCTGCCCGTAGTCGGCGGCCACGTCGGCCACCCCAGCGGCCTCGGCGTCACCGGCGTGCACCAGGAGGCGCTGCTGGAAGGAGAACGGGCCGTGGGGTGCATCGGCCGGCGGGTAGTGGGCCTGGGTGATCTGCTGCACCATGGCGTACTTGCCCACCACGTTGGGGAACCCGTCATTGCTCGGGTGGTCGAAGGCCGCGATCCCGTGCCACGGCCCCTCGCCGAGTGCGGCGTACTGCTGGGCGTCGGCACGCAGGTCGGGCAGGTCCTCCGGCGGACCGGCCGGGGCGCCGGGGGTGGGCTCGCCGCTCGGGCCGGAGGCGTCGGTCCACGCGGCCTGATACTGCTCGGCCGTCGTCCAGACCCGCTCGGGCGGTGCCTGGCCGGCGGAGTTCGTGAGACGGCCGGTGGTGGGAATGCCCATCGACTGCGGTGTCCGCACCATCAGTAGGAACGGGCCGCGGCCGGAGTCCGCGACGTGCGACACGGTCGACTGCAGGTCCAGGAACCGGGCCTCGTCGGAGGTCCACCACCAGCGGATGGTGCGGATCTCGTCGGCGATCGGGTCGCCGTCGACGTTGACGTAGGTGAGGTCCTGCACGATCTCGCCGTACACCGGTCCGGCATGGACACGGCGGAAGCCCCGGTGCAGCATCCGGCCGCCCGGCCCGTACGGGGGTTCGTCCCAGTCGGACCAGATGTTGGTCGAGCCGTCCTCGCTGTGGCCGCCGTAGCTGATGGCGAGGCCGGTGTGGTGCGGGTGGTCCGAGGAGCCCTGGCCGCGCACCACGGTGGTGCCGGTCGAGCTGAGCACGGGCCAGAAGTACGGGCGGCGTCCGCCGGCGACCAGGTAGTCGGCGAACTTTGCGCCGCCGACCCGCAGCACCACGCGGTCGAGCTTCACGGCGGCCTCGGTCGGGTGGGTGGCGGTCACGGGCTCGTCGACGACGGTGAAGGAACGGGAGCTGCCGGCGGCCATCTCGCCGGGGACGACCAGAACCAGCTCGTTGTGAGCGGGATCGAGTTGGGCGGCCACCAGCGTGCCGGACTCCTCATCCCGTACGGCGACGGTGTCGGTGCCCTGCACCGAAGCTTGAGGGAGCGAAGGGGCAGGAACGCGGACCAGAGGGGAACGGCGAGCGACCTCGCCGGCCTCGATGACGAAACGCATGCTCCCAGCCTTTCGTACGGTCCATCGGCGATCAACAGGGGGTCCATCCACGGTCCCGAGCGGAGTTGAGGGGGCGTCTCGACTCCGCTCGACGGGCGCTCCTCCGACGGGTGATTGGTTCAGACCCATTGACAGTCGAGTGATGACCGGGGCAGGGTAAACATGACACGAAGGAGTGATGATGTTTACAGAAAAGCCGTTCCCCCGTCGGACTGCGCTGGCTGCCGGTGCTGTTGGTCTCGGTGCCGGCCTCCTCGGTGTGCGGCCCGTTCATGCTGCTCCGACGGCGCCTCCGGCCGCGGCGACCACTCTCGTACAGGTCCCGAAACCGTCCGTGCCCACGACGGATCCCCAGGTCGAGGCGGTGCTCGCCCAGGACCCCAATCTGAGCTATCTGGGGCAGCCGGTCCAGACCAGCGCGCCCGGACCGACGACGGTCGGCCGGGTGGGAGACCGCCACGTCGCCTTCGTCACCTACAAGGGTGTGGCCGGAAGTGACTCGCCGGCGACCCTGCACGGTTACGACGTGCTCACCGGGGAACTCGTGGTCAAGGCGCAACTCCCGTCGGCCGACCAGGCCCGGGCACTGGCCATGTCGAGCGACGGGAAGCTCTACATCGGCACCTACTTCGACCAACGGCTGTGGCAGTACGATCCGGCGACCGAACAGGTGCGTGACCTGGGTTCGCTCGAGCCGACCCCGACCGACGCCCAGCCGTACGGATTGTGTGCCGGGCCCGACGGCCGGATGTTCATCTCCACCTACAAGTCGGCCGGTCTCTACTCCTACGACCCGGCGACCGACAAGATCACCAAGGTCACCTCTGTCCCGGGCAGCACGGGGAAGAACACCTACCTGCACGCCTGCGCCTGGGATGCCAAGACCAACGACGTCTATGTCGCCTCCGGTGGCAAGCAGGCCGAGATCTGGCGGATCGCCGACGGCGGGACCGGGACCCAGACACGAATCACGAACGAGGAGAACCTGCCCGGACTGGAGGCTGAGGTCTTCGTGATGGGCCTGTGGCTCTACTCCGACCATCTGGTGGCTCGGACCAAGAACCTCAACGTGCTGGTGATCGGGACCGACGGCGTCGTCGACCACTTCGAGCACAGCCGGGCGATCACCGGCTACCACGTTGTGCCCTCGCTGGACGGTTCGAAGGTGTACTGGACCGGCGCCGGCGTGGCCGAACTCATGGAGTACGACTTCGCGGCGGGCACGAAGACGCCGACCGGCAAGATCCTCGGATCCTTCATCGGCGATGCGGTGTGGCAGCCCAACGGCGATCTCACCGGCGCCGGAGCGATGAACATCTTCCGGCTGACCGCCGAGGGGGAGTACCAGGAGGTCAAGCGATGGACCTTCACCAATCCGGTCGCGGTCCAGAAGTTGCTGGCAGGACCGGACGGCCTGATGTTCGCCTCCGGCTATCCGGAAGGCCTGGCCCGGGTCGACACCACGGCCGGTGGCACCGTGTACCCGTCGCTGACCAGCGGCCAGTACGAGTCCAGCATCGTTCGCGGCACCCTGATGTATGTGGGCCACTACGGCAACGCCAAGTTCTCCTCGTACGACCCGGCCCGCCCGACGGCCGCGCCGAAGTTGATCTTCGACGGGCTCGCCGAGGGTCAGGACCGTCCGTTCGCGATGGCGTACAACCCGGACCGCGACGAGGCGTATCTCGGCGCGGTCGCCGGGTACGGCAAGGTCCAGGGCGGGGTGGCCGTCTACAGCTTCGCCAGCAAGCAACACACCTGGTTCACCACCGAGATCGTCGAGGGGCAGTCGATCATTTCCGTTGCCTACAACGGCATCGACAAGCTGGTCTACATCGGCACCAACGTCGACGGCGGTCTCGGCGCTCCTGACCTGCCGGGCGCTGCCAAGCTCGTCGTCTGGGATCCGGCGACGCAGACCAAGGTGCGCGAGCTCGAGCCCTTGGCGACAGCCGCGGAGGGCATCACCGGGCTGCGGGTGGACGAGGATGGTCTGGTCTGGGGCTTCGCCGAGGGGACCCTGTTCCTCTATGACCCGAGCGTCGGTGAGGTCATCGAGACCCATCCCGGCATCGGAGGCAACTACGCCGCTGGCACGACCTACTGGGCATATGCCTACCAGTACCAGTCGGCCATCGACGGTCAGGTCTATGCCAGCACCCGCGGCGGGCTCGCCCGGATCGATCCGGACACCCGTGAGTGGGTCAAGCTGCTCACCCAGGGGGCGGCCTTCAGCCAGGTCGACGATCGCGGCGACATCTATGTCTCACAAGGTTCGCACGCCTATCGCTACGTGGTGCCACAACCGATGCCGGACCGTGCCCCGAACCGGGAGGATCTTGCCCTGGCGGAGAAGTGCTTCCGGGAAGGCCGCAACATCGCCGTGCAGGAGGACTCCCGGCACCGCTGGAGCCGGATCTACCAACGCCTGGCCGACAGGATCGTGAAGGAGGGCGCCCGATGATCGGGTCTGTCCCGGCCGACTCCGACCGTGACCCGGGACGTCGTCCGACGGTGCGCACCTCGCGCCGCGCCGTGATGGGTGGACTTGCCGTCGGAGCAACAGCGCTCGGGCTGGCCGCTTGTGGGATCGGGAACGGGGCCGGCTCCGATGCCCCGGATCCGGGTGGTCGGGTGTCGCCGCCGACGTTCCGCCGATTCGAGTCCGCGAAGCCCGACGTGCCGGGCGGCGAACGGGGTGTTCCCCCGGTCTTCTACAACTACCCTGACCCTCCAGTGGTGTTGGACGGCTTTCCACTGCCCCCACGGAAGCCGATCTCGATCCTGGTGCAGGGCAACACAGCGTCCCCGGCACCTGAGCAGAATCCCAACTTCCGCCTACTGGCGGAGCAGACTGGCGGCGAGGTCCGGGTCACCTACGTCCCGTGGACCTCGTACCGGGAGAAGTTCACGGTGACGGTGGCCGGTGGTGACCTGCCCGACATCTGCAGCATCGAGCCGTTGCCGAAGCTGCCCGCACTGCTCGAACAGAACTTCTCCGACCTCTCCGAGATCCTCGGCGGTGACGGGGTCCTGAAGTATCCGGCACTGGCCAACATCCCCACCGACGCCTGGTTGACCTCGACGATCAACGGCCGCATCTACGGCATTGCCAAACCACTGCCGCCAGCCGGCTTCGTGGTGACCTCCCGTGGCGACGTGATGGCCGCGCGCGGCTTTGACGATCCCAACCTCCGGCTGCGCGACGGCGGCGACTTCGCTGCGCTGCTGGCCGATCTCACCGACCGAGGCCGGAATGCCTTCTCGGTCGGCTCCGACCCCGTCTCCTGGTTGCTCACCATCGTGAAGCAGATGGTCGGCACGCCCAACGTGTGGCGCAATGACAACGGCACCTTCGTCCACGAGTTCGAGACCGAGGAGATGAAGGTCGCGCTGTCCGAGGCAGCCAAGATCGTGCAGGCAGGATCGTTGCATCCGCAGTCCTTCTCCGATCCCGGTCAGAACTCGGCCTGGTTCACTGCCGGGGTGACGGCTCTGTACATCCAGGACTATGTCGGCTGGGGCGACTTCGCCACGAGGTATCCGGAATGGAACGTCGGGAACATCGAGATCCCACGGTGGGAAGGTGGTGGTCTCGCCCCGATCCGGATGACCAGCCCGGGATTCTCGGCGTGGATGGCCTTCAAGAAGTCCGACCCGGATCGGCTCCATGAACTGTTGAGCTTTGCCAACTACATCGCCTCGCCCTTCGGCACCCAGCAGTACCTCGATGTGTTCTTCGGCAAACTCGGGGAGAGCTACACCATGGACGGAACCAACCCGGTGGCGGTCAAGGACGGGCCGTCGCTCGTCGGCCTGCAGAACATGGGAGGCAATCATCGCGCCGTGCTGTACAGCGGCGGCCGTGACCACACCTCCATCGACGCGCAACGTGACTATGCCGAGCGGGTGTTGCCCTCCGGTGTCCAGAATGCTGCGCTCGGCCTGTACTCCGAGACCAGTACCGCCAAGGCCGCCTCCTTCGTCAACGAACAGAACGAGGTGCAGCGCGAGATCCTGCAGGGAACGAAGCCGATGGCGGCCTGGGACGAGTTCGTGGCCACGTGGAGGACCGAGGTGGGAAACCGGATGGCCGAGGAGTACGCGACAGCCGCTGCCGCGCGCTAAGGAACCACTGATCTTTTCCGGGGGCCGGCTCGGCGTGTGGTCGGCGGGGCCGGTTGGCGAAATGATGGGTGTGTGGACAGCGAGCAACCCTCTTTCACGGAGATCGAGTACGGCAACCGGCGACGGGCCTCCAAGCGTGAGCAGTTCCTGGAGACCATGGACGCCACGATCCCGTGGACGAGGTGGGCTGGTCTGATCGAGCCGCACTACTACGCCGACCGTCCGGGCAAGCGGGGCCGCAAGGCCAAGCCAGTCGCCACGATGCTGCGGATGTACCTGCTTCAGGCGTGGTTCAACCTGTCCGATGAGGGCGTGGAGGATGCGATCTACGACTCGTACGCGATGCGCCGTTTCTCGCGACCACGCTGCTCCACTACGTCACTTGTTGGAGGAGCACAAGCTCGGGGAGGCGTTGTTCGCGGCGCAGAACGAGATCTTCGAGGCCGAGGGCTGGATCATGCGTGGCGGGTCGATCATCGACGCGACCATCATCGCGGCACCGTCCTCGACGAAGAACGCCACCGGCACGCGGGATCCGCAGATGCACCAGACCCGCAAGGGCAACCAGTGGTACTTCGGGATGAAGGCCCACCTCGGTGTCGACGCCGGGACTGGGTACGCCCACAGCGTGACCGCGACCGCGGCGAACGTGCACGATCTGGACGAGGCAGCCAACTTGGTGCGTGATGACGACGAGGTCGTCTACGCCGACTACGGCTACCAAGGGGCAGCCAAGCGTCTGGACATTGTCGGCGACGAGCACCTGGCGAAGGTCGAGTGGTGCATCGCTGCACGCAAGGGCGTGCTCAAGACGATGCCCGAGCACGACCGGACCCTGGAGTCACGCAAGGCAGGCGTGCGCGCGAAGGTCGAGCATCCGTTCCTGATCGTCAAACGCGATTTCGGGTTCACCAAGACCCGCTACCGCGGCATGGCGAAGAACCTCAACCACCTCCACGTGCTCTTCGCGTTGGCGAACTGGTTGATGCCGGCCCGCGCCGTCGCCCCTTCCCCGGCGGCGGCGTAGCGGCAGCCTGCCCGGAACCAGCACTGCGGCCCCGAGAACCGGATCGCAGGGCAACGCGGGAACGGTCCAAACCTGCCTCGACCCGCGTCCGGTGCGCTCACCCCGCCGATGGCCCAATGATCAGTGGTTCCCTAACGCCCCGTTCAGCGCCGGCCGTAGATCTCCCCATAGACACACGTTGCCTCGGGTTACAGGACAGGTCCTGCCGCACGAGCAAAGCATCCTAACGCAAGCCTGGCGTAGTCACGGCGCCAGCCGATCAGCCCGACCAACTCGTCCAGGATGCGGGACCTGCCCCCGGTCAGCAGGCCGATGCGATACGCCAAGCGGAGATTCTTGATGAGTCAACATGAACTCTTGACCTAGTTGCGGGGGACATGATCTACTGCTCTTATTGCTTCGGTTGCTTCCCCCCAACACGGAGGAGTGGTCACGTGAAAGTCTCGATGTCTCTCATCCCGGTGCTCGCGGGCTCAGCATTGATGCTGGGCCTTGCTGCGTCAACAGGTACGGCACACGCAGCCGATTGGTGCAACACCACAGCTGTGTGCCTGTACGACAACACCGACTACACCGTAAAGCTCGAGGAGCGCTCGGACAGCATCAGTCGGACGGACCTGGGCGTCGACGGCGCTGGCAACTCAAAGCAGGATCGCGCCTCTGCACACATCAACAACCGTACGAAAGCCGCGTGTGTCTACCGAGAAAAGAAGAACGTTTCCTCATCTGCGAGTTACACGCTGAGCGCCCACAGCCAGGAGGCTTGGGGGTGGGGAGCGTTTCCTCATGATCGGGTCCGTTCGTGGCGCACCAACGGGGGCTGCTGAGGCGTGCCGTCGTCGGATGCCGACACCTGTATCATCTCGCTGACCGACGTCAGCCTGTCGTACGCGCGTGGACCTGAAACGGTCCACGCCGTGCGGCGGGTGACTTGGCAGGTGCCGTCGGCCCATCTCGCCGTCATCACGGGCGCGAGCGGATCGGGCAAAACGACCCTGCTCAATCTGATGGCTGGCATCGAACGCCCACATTATGGTGCTGTCACCGTGCTCGGAGAAGGCATTTCAGAGTGGCCCGAGCGCGAGCGCGCCGCGTTCCGGCTCAAGCACATTGGGGTGGTATTCCAGGACCACAATCTGGTTACAGAATTCTCGGCCGTCGAGAACGTTGAACTTCCACTCGTTCTTTCCGGCATGAGCCGCGCCGCTGCCCGCGCCGAGGCCGAACAGGCGTTGGAGCGGGTAGGACTGAGCGGCGAGGTACGTGCCCGGCCTCAGCAGATGTCCGGGGGACAGCGACAGCGCGTCGGCTTGGCTCGTGCACTGGCCGGCGAGCGGAAGATCGTGCTGGCCGATGAGCCGACCGGCTCGGTTGACGCCGCCACGGCGAACGACATTTTTCAGCGGCTGCGCGACTTGGCCGAAGGTGGCCTCACGGTCGTCTTGGTGACCCATGATCAGCGTGCGGTCCCGTTCGGGCACAGCGTGCTGGTGATGGTCGACGGAGAGTTCGGCGAGGCGGCATGACTGCGCTCGCGCATCTCTGGGCGCTCGGCCAACTCGTCTGGCGCTCCCGATTGGTCCGGGTCGCCATGATCGCTCCCGGCATCGTGGCGCTGCTGTTGATGTTTGGCGCGGTCGGCTACCTGTCCGTCACTCCGTCAGCCGAGCAGGATGCGACTGCAAGTTATGGTGACGCCGACTGGACGATCCAGAATGTCGTGCCGATCCGGCTGGGTGAGGACGTACCACCCGGGATCGTCGCTGCCGTCACCGCGGCTGGTGCACGAAATGCACATCTGGTCCTGTCGGGCGATGATTACGTCACCGTCGACGGAGCGCCAGCCACCCCAGGCATGACCGGTGCCGGCTACTTCGAAATGATCGGTGCCGGGCCGTACGGTGGCGTGTTCACCTTGACGAAGGGGCGGTGGTCGGGCGCCCCGGGTGAGGTCGTGCTCACCGAGCGACTCGCCGAGCGGCTCGGCGGACCAACCATGATCACTGTCTTCGACCGGGCCGCCACGTGGCGCGTCGTTGGTGTGGTCCGCAATGAGTACAGCTACTCTGGCGAAGCAGTTCTGGCAGCGCCCGGGACATGGTTGACCATCCCCGATGATGGGCGACACCCCACTGTGCTCGCGTCAGCCAAGTTGTATTGGCAGGGCGTGCCGCCGTCCAGCGTGATCGAGGCGTTGGTCGCTGTGCCCGGCGTCACGACGACCCGAGACGAGCTCGCCAGAAGCGCGGAGGTCCGCGCCCACGGAATCGAGGACCCCATCGAGGCGTTGACGGAGCCCACACTGCTCTGGACAACGCCAATGGTCACCGCGCTCCTAGCAGGCACTGTCGTTCCGGGCCTGCTGGCAATGGGATGGCTGGCCAAGGTCGGCGCCGGGCTGAATCGCGTCGGTGTTGATCGGCGCACCGTTCGGACCAGCGGCTGGCTGGCTCTCAGCGCCGCTGTCCTCGTGTCGGTGGGTCTAGGGCTCGTCGCGGGGAGTGGCCTCAGCCTGGCTGCCCGCCCGGCGTGGCACGTGATCCGCAATGGGCAACTGCCCGCCATGGCGATCCCATGGAAGATGACCGGACTCATCTATGCTTCCGTCGCCCTCGCGCTCGTGCTCATTCTCGTCCTGGGGCCGTTGGGGCACCAAATCCGTCGCATCAAGATCGAGCATTTCGACCGCCAGGTGCTGGTGCTGACCGCCGTGGCGGGTATCTCGCTGATCATCGCGAACTGGTCCAGGTCGGTCGTGTCGACCGAGGGCTCCACGCTGGTCATCATCGGTGCCTGCACATTGGTCGCTGCGGTCGTCGCGCTCATCAGCGCGATGCTGTTACCGGCATCTGATGGTGCCGCTCGTCGTGCCCTCGCGACGCGGCGTCTGCGCGCCTTGACCGGGCGGCGCCTCACGGTCGCCATCCTCACCTTTGCCCTAGGCTCGACGCTCGGCATTGCGACGCTGTTCGACACTGCCACGCACAATCTCGCCGACCAACGGATTGCCGAGCTGCCGCCGGGGTCCGCACTCCTGGGCACCACCACCCCAAGCCTGCCGCCAGGACTCCAGGCAGACTTCGAGAAGGCAACGGGGGCCAGCCGGCCAATCCCGGTGGTGATGCTCGAGCTGGAGCTGGGCACCCGCGGATCGCTGTGGAGCGTGCACGTGGACGACATCGAGCGTCTCGTCGGCGGCGCGTTGTCCGCGGAACAGCAGCGGATTTTCAGTGAAGGCGGGGTCCTCGTACCAGCGCCCTTCTCGGAACAGGTCGTGGATCTACCTGCTGAGTCTGGCACGGTGAACGTGCTGTCGGCCCGAGAAGTCTCGGTGTCACGCGAACTTGCCCATGGGATGCTCGGCATCATCGCCGACACGACCGCCCGCCAACATGGTTGGACGGGTTTGCCGGGATTGTTCTATGTCGGCTTGACCGATCGCCAGGTCAGCTTGTCTCACGACTTCAGGTACTCAGGTCGTTACGACACGGACTTTGTCCACGCCCACATACAGCCTCCCCCACCGTCTCGACCGCAAGGGATCTTCCTCGTCTCGATCCTCGCCGGGCTCGGGGCAACCGTCCTCGTTCTCGTGGCGTTCTCACTCGGATCTGCTGTAGGGATGCGATCGTTGACTGCTGGGATGGCGGCCCTTGGTGTCCCCCGGTTCTGGTTGTTCACCGTTTTGCTGTGGCAGTGCGGGTGGGTGACTCTCGTGAGCTTCATCTCGGGCGCTGCCAGCGCGATCATCGGCGTTGCCGTGATCGTGTTATCCCAGCCTGGATCGCGGCTGATCGTCCCTTGGGACGTGTATGCCATTGCCGCTGCAGCTTGCTTTCTGACGACTCTGCTGGCAGCGCTGGTTGGCAGTGCCCGGCTTCGACAATCCGAACGGTTTGTGACGATCTGACCGTCGACGGCACATTCCGGCCAGCTGACGAGGGCAGGCTTGGTTGGCTCAGCCATGGATCGAGCGTGAAGCACCTCTGGATCGACCCGATCGTCGTCATCGGCCGCGAGGTCAACGCGTCGAGGACCACAGGAACCGTACTTGACCGACTCGGTGCCCTCCGACCGCATCCTCAGCTGAGCCAGGACTCCAGGTGCTGGGCGATGAACGCGTCATCCCGCAGTTGCGGCCACGCCTGCCAGACCCGGTCGATCTCCTCGAGTTGTCCCGGCGAGAGCTGCTCGTGCGGGTCGAGGCACCACAGACCGGCCAGCAATCCCTGCCGGCGCAGGCCTTCGTGGATGCCCGGCAGGCAGCCGGCGAAGTTGCCGAGCCGATCGAACAGGGCGCCGTTGGTGTCGGTGAGCGCGACATCGATCAGTTCAAGCTCGGCACGCGCCTGGACCGAACCGGCCTTGGCCTGCTTGGACAGTTCGAGGATCCGGACCGCTTCCAGGGTGAACAGCGACCACTGGCCCAGCAGCCCGCCGACGAACTGCAGGGGTTCCTTGCCCTCACGGGGGTACTGCAGCAGCAGGTCGCCGATGATGTGGTCGTCATTGCCGGTGTACAAGGCGATCTCGTCGGCGCGCGAGGAGTGCGCGACGCCCCACAGCACGTCGGCGGTCGCATAGCGGTCGAACGGCGCGACCTTGATGCCGATCACCGACTCGATGTCGCTGAGTTCCTGCCAGAATCGCTGTGACAGCAGGCGTCCGCCGACGCTCGGCTGCAGGTAGAACCCGATCACCGGGCCGACCTCGGCCACCGCCCTGGCCCGATCGAGCAGCCCGTCCTCGTCGAGGTCGGAGGCGCCCTGGGGGGCGAGCAGGATCGCGTGGTAGCCCATCCCGATCGCCTGCTCCGCCTCGGCAACCGCCTGGTCGGTGGGACCGGCCACGCCGGCCACCATGACCGTGTCCGGGTCGCCGAACTCGGCGGCAGCGTCGAGGGCCAGCTGCAGCACCGGCTTCAGCAGGTGCTTGTGCTCGTAGTGGATGCCGAACTGCGTCGAGTGCACGCCGACGGCGATACCGCCAGCCCCGGCGGCCAGGTAGTAGCGCGACAACGCCTTCTGGCGTACGGGATCGAGTTCCAGTGCGTCGGTCAGGGCGAGCGGCTGCGCCGGGATCACCGTACCGGCAGCAAAACGTGCCAGGACACCGGTGCTGGTGGCAGGAGCTGGTGAGGTCGTCGTCATCAGAACTGTCCGTCCCGGGTCTGGAAGTGAGTGGGCTTGTCGAGCAGCGGCTGGTCGTTCTCGACCCAGGCTGCAGTGGCGGTGATCAACTCGTCGACGTCCACGGTGGGATCCCCGAAGAGCTCGTGGCACTTCGTGGCGTTCGACAGCAGGGCGGTGGGCGCCTCCGTACCGACGATCTTGGCCTCGCGTCCCATGGCTGCGGCGATCTTCTCGGCGGTGGCACGGATCGAGATCGTGTCCATCCCCGTCAGGTTCAACAGGGTCGGCGGCACCGAGGCGTGCAGCAGGGACCGGATGATGACCTCGTTGCAGTAGCCCTGCCAGATGACGTTGGCGTAGCCCATGGTCACGTCGACCTCGACCCCGGCCTTGATCTTGGTGGCCAGGTCGACCAGCACGCCGTAGCGCATCTCGACGGCATAGTTGAGCCGGATGATCGACAGCGGGGTGTTGTTGACGTGGGAGAAGTGGGTCATCACCCGCTCCCGGCCCAGACATGACATCGCGTAGTCACCGACCGGGCCAGGGAAGTCGGTCTCCACCGAGCCGCCCGAGTCGACCGGGGTGAAGGAGTACACGTTTCCGGTCGACAGTGCCGCGATCCGGGCATCGGCGAACCGCTCGGCCACCCGGCCCGGCAGGTAGGCGTTGGTGGCCCAGGTGCCGTGCTCGTTGCCCTGGGTGCCGAACTTGGCGCCCACCAGGAAGATCACGTTGGCCGCATCGGGGAGTTTGGACAGCCCCTCGTCATTGGAGACGTCAGCGGCCACCACCTCGGCCCCGTACGCGGCCATCTGCTCCGCGCTGCCCGGCGAGCTGAATCGTGAGGCGGCGTACACCTTTGCGCCGGTCCCGGCCTGCTCGACCGCGCGGCAGGCCAGGTTCACCAGGCTGGGGCCGAGCTTGCCCGCCGCCCCCACCACGAGGATGTCACCGTCGAGCTTGCCGACGTCCGCGGCAAGGCCGGGCGAGACGGTGGCCAGCGCGGCGTCGAGTGCCGCGGGGGTGGAGAGGTCAGGCATGAGGATCCCCTTGTCCGTGGTTGCTGTCGGTTCAGCCGGTCTCTTCGGTGAGTTTCGGAACCCACTATTGGTGGTTATGGTAGCGCCGCTTACTGGCATGTGCCTAGCAGGGGGTCCGTGGCGACCGCAGGGTGGACACCTCGCTCGTCGCCTGTCGACTTCGCTCGGGATCCGCGATGGCGGGACGCCCGTCGCCCCCCTCGACGGTGCTCGGGATCCGCGGGAGTCGAGAGGATGGGAGAAGGTCAGGCAGCGCCGACCGCGTCGCGGAAGGCTGACGGGCTCTGCCCGTACCGGGCATGGAAGGTCCGCGCGAAGGTGCGGTAGGAATCGAAGCCGCTCAGACGGGCCACCTCGGTGGCGCTCAGGTCGGTGCTCTGCAGCAATTCGGTGGCATGTCCCAGACGGAGGCCGTTGAGGTAGGTGCTGAAGCCGCCGGCCCGCTCATGACTGAAGGCGCGGCTCACCGCCTCGGGACGCATCCCCAGAGCCTTGGCCACGGTGGCGCGGTTGATCGGTGTCGTGAAGTGCTCGTGCACGTGCGAGACCACCCGGTCGAAGTCGTCCGACGGCGTCACCGCGGGCTCGGTCCCGGTCAGGCCGGCCGGGGTGGTTGCGGCCCTCAGGAAGCGGATCATCAGTTGGCTGAGCAGGCTGCCGACCAAGGTGCCGCTCCCGAGTTGCGAGGGGTTGGCGTGCTCGGCACGCAGCGCCTCGAACAGCGCAACGGTCTCCTCGCCGTCGGCCTCGGTGAGTTGCACTGCCGCCGGGTAGCGCTCGCCCACCAGCCGCAGATGACCGGTGGCCTGGTCCCGGGAGAGCAGTGGCTCGACCAGGGCCATGTCGAACATGCACACGTACTTGGTGATCGCTCCGTCGCTCTGCTGGTGATGCGGCACGTTGGGCAGTGCGAGCGTGAGCGTGTCGGGGCCGATCGGGTAACGCCGGCTCGCGATCCGCGTGGTGCCCTCCCCGCCCCGGACCAGGGTGAGCTCGGCCATGGCGTGGAAATGGACCGCCGTCGTCGGCACCACCGACTGGTAGGCGTAGAAGCGACCGGGATGCCGGGTGGGGCGTACGAGCATGGCCGGGTCGGCCGGGATGTACGGCTGGACCCGGCCGACGTGGGAGTCGCTCACGTGCGGCGTGGCTGCATCGTTCTCCCGTACCGGCAGCCGGTTCAGACCCATGGCGGTCACCTCGTGATGGTCGCTCCGGTGCAAACGGTTGTCAAGAGGAGTCTCGCTGGCACAGATTGACCGAGCCGACGCACGGATTGACCTGTTCAACGGTTGCACGTGGTTCGTACCATCGCCGCACAGGATGTTCCGTCCCGACGTGTGTCGGGTGCATGTGAAGCCTGGGGGAGGGAGCTATGGCTCACGGAGGAGCAGTAACTCGCCGCAGCATGCTGGGGGGCCTGATTGCGGCGGCCGGGGTCGTCGGTGTCGGCGGCCTGGCCGCGTGTGGCCCGGGTGAGACCCCGGGCGGTGGGGGCAACGGCGGTGGTGGCAACGGTGGCGGCGGCAACGGCGGCAAGCTGGTGCCGCCCACGTACGTGCCGTTCGAAGGGGTGACCCCTGACCTGCCGGGCACGGCTGACGGCGTCTCGGCGGCGTTCCTGAAGTTCCCGAACCCGCCGGTGCCGCGGGACGGGTTCCCCCTGCCGACGACCGACAACGTCACGGCCCTGTTGCAGGGTGTACCGCCCGGTCTCGCGCCGGACAGCAACCCGGCGTACGAGGTGTTCCGGGCGTCGGCCGGCAACAAGATGGACGCCACGACGATCACGTCGGCCGACTATCTGAACAAGTTCCAGACCACGATGGCCGGCAGCGAGATCCCCGATTTCGTGCAGATCTCGGAGGTGCCGCAGTACCCGAAGCTGTTGGAGAAGTACTTCACCGACCTCACCGAGGTCCTCGGCGGGGACAACGTCAAGAAGTATCCGGGCCTGGCGAACATCCCGCCTGCCACCTGGAAGATCCCGGTGGTCAACGGGCGCCTGTGGGGCATCTCGCAGCCGCGGCCGCCGGCCGGGCTGATCGTGTCGACCCGTGGTGACCTGTTGAAGGCCAAGGGCATCGACAAGAACCCGACCGTGAGCAACGGCCAGGAGTTCGTCGAGCTGATGACCGAGCTCACCGATGCCGGCAAGAGCCAGTTCGCCATGGGGGCACTGCCGACGTCGTGGCTGCTGGGCACGGTGCTGGAGATGATGGAGGCTCCCAACATCTGGGCGCTCGAGGGAGACACCTTCGTGTCCCAGCTGGCCTCGACCCAGATGAAGGACGCGCTCACCGAGTGCGGCAAGATCATCAAGGCCGGGCTGTTGCACCCGAACTCGTTCTCCGAGCCGGCCTCGAACCAGAACTGGTGGATCGCCGGGACCACGGCGCTGTACCGGCAGGGCTTCACCGGGTGGGGCGTGTTCGCCCGGCAGTACCCGAGCTGGGACGTCGGCTACGTCAGCCTTCCGAAGTGGGACGGCGGGGGCAAGGCGCCGCTGTTCAAGAGTGTCGCCGGCTACGGCGCCTACATCGCGATCAAGAAGCAGGCCAGCGATGCCCGGCTGGAGGAGCTGTTGAAGCTGGCCGACTTCGTGGCCTCGCCGTTCGGCACCCAGGAGTTCCTGGACGTCAACTACGGCAAGGAGGGCAAGACCTTCAAGTTCTCCGACGGCAACCCGCAGTACATCGAGGGACAGACAGCGAACATCGTGGCGGGCTGGCCCTACCTGGGCGGCAACTCGCAGAACGTCTTGTTCACCCCGGGCCAGGACGAACTCACCAAGGCCCAGCACGAGTACCTGAGCGCGGCGATCCCGACCGGTGTCGACAACGCCGCCCAGGGCCTCTACTCCGACACCTACGTCAGCAAGAACGCGACCTACGCCAAGACGATCGCGGACCTGCAGCGTGGTGTCATGCTGGGTGAGAAGCCGATGTCGGAGTGGGATGCCTTCATCAGCAAGTGGAAGTCCGAGTTCGGCGACAAGGTCGCCGCAGAGTTCGCCGAGGCCAAGGCGAAGAGCTGACTGTCCGACCTGACGGCGGGGTTCGATCGATGATCGGATCCCGCCGTTGGTGCGCTGCACCAAGGCATTGACCCTGCCCGTCGTGGCGGTCATCCTTACCAGCAGGGCACGCAATCGCCATCCCGACACGGGTCGGGAACGCACAACATCACCTGAGGGAGAGCAATGGCTCACGGAGAAATGGTGTCTCGGCGTTCGATGCTGGGAGGTCTGGTCGCCCTGGCCGGAGCCGCCGGCGTCGGCGGTCTTGCGGGCTGCAGCACGCCCGAGTCGCCGGGTGGCACGTCATCAACCGGTGGGGGAGGCGGTGGCACCGGTCTCACGCTGCCCGCACTGGTCCCGTACGCCGACGTCAAGCCGGATCTCGACGGTGATGCCTCAGGCGTCCCCCAGGGGTTCTTCAGCTATCCAGCCACGCCGGCCAGGCGTGAAGGATTCCCGCTGACCGGGATCGCACCGGTCTCGGGGTTCTTCCAGGCCAACAAGGACATGGCTCCGCGCGACGCGAACCCTTGGTGGCAGGGGATCGAGGCCGGCATCGGGACACGGTTCGACGCGTCCACGATCAGCAGCACCGTCTACACCGAGAAGTACCAGACGATGATGGCCGGGAACGACCTGCCGGACCTGATGCAGATGGTCCCGGTCGCGAAGTTCCCGGCGCTGCTCGACGCGAAGTTCGCCGACCTGACTCCGCACCTGAGCGGCGACGCGGTCAAGGACTACCCCGGACTCGCCTCGATCCCCACCAACACCTGGAAACTGGCCGTGGTGGGAGGCAAGATCCGCGGTGTCGCCCAACCACGACCCGCCGGTGGCCGGGTGGTCAGTTACCGCGGCGACCTGTGGGCCGCCATGGGAATCGACCAGACGCCCGAGCTCAAGAACGGCGAGGACTTCCTCGCGCTGTGCCGCCAGGTCAGTGATCCGGCGAAGAACGTGTTCGCGATGGGGGCGGCACCCACGAACTGGGCGTTGTACGTGGTCCTCGAGATGATGGGCGCCCCGAACACGTGGGCCGAGGAGGGTGGCAAGTTCACCCACATCTACGAAGCTCCGCAGATGAAGGATGCCCTTGAGGTCGTCAAGCAGATGATGACCGACAAGATCCTGCACCCGGAATCGGTCAGCCAGCCGGCCAACAACATCGTGTGGTGGACGGCCGGGACGACCTCGATGTACATCCAGGACTTTGCCGGGTGGCCGCTGTACGCCCGTACCTACCCCGACTGGAAGCTCGGGGCGCTCACCCTGCCGAAATGGGACGGCGGAGGGAACGCGGTGAAGCACCTCGGCAACCCGGGCTACTCCGCCTTCGTGGCGATCAAGAAGGCCGATGACAAGCGGGTCGCGGATCTGCTGCGCGTGCTGGACTATGTCGCCTCGCCGTTCGGCACCCAGCAGTACCTGGACATGAACTTCGGTGCCGCCGGTGTCGACTACAACCTCGTCAAGGGAAACCCGGTCACGACCAAGGACTACGACAAGCACTGGCCACAAGGCCTTCAGTACGCCGGGGCCCAGGCCTTCGCCGCGCTCTACAACCCGACCGACAGCGACCAGGTGAAGAGCCAACATGCCTGGCTGTCTGCCCTGATGCCAACCGGTGTGGCGAATGCGAGCCAGGGCCTGTACTCCGAGGCGGCCGTCGGTAGCGGTGCGGTCGCAGCCCGCGCCCTGACCGACGTCCAGACGGCCATCATCCAGGGGGCCCGGCCGGTGTCGGACTACGACGAGGCGCTGAAGCAGTGGCAGACCACCTCAGGCAACCAGCAGCGCACTGAACTCGAGGCAGCGTTGCAGCAGCAGGGCGGCCGCTGAGCGGACCGTGGGTGGCCTCGAACCTCCCGGGGCCACCGCACGGACTGTCCACGTGTTCGCACATTCTGGCCGGATCAGGCGATGCCTGGCGTGCTTGGATGACTGTGACGGCAGCATCACATCCACAGCAGCTGCCGGAGTCGCCCAGAACCAGGAGCATCGAACGCCATGACCGCGACCACCGCCACCGATCCCCGCATCACCGAGGAGCTCGCCCTGAACGGCGGCACACCGGTGCGGACCGCCCCCTTCCCCAATGTCGGCGAACCGAGTGGCCGCCGCATCGGTGAGGAGGAGATCGCCGCTGTCACCGAGGTGTTGCGGTCGGGCAAGCTGAACAGCACTGTCGGCACGAAGACGCGGGAGTTCGAGCGCGCCTTCGGTGAGCTGTACGGCGTCGAGCACGTGGTCGCCTCGACCTCGGGCACCTCGGCGATCCACCTGGCCGTGGCGGCCGTGGATCCCAACCCCGGCGACGAAATCATCACCACCGGCCTCAGCGATGCCGGCACCGTGCTGCCGATCCTGTCGCAGAACGCGATCCCGGTGTTCGCCGATGTGAATCCGCTGTCGGGACACCTGGATCCGGAGTCGGTGCGCAGCAAGATCACCGACCGAACGAAGGCGATCATCGCAGTGCACCTGTTCGGTGTCGCCGCCCCGGTGGAGGAGTTGCGCGAGATCGCCGACGAGCATGGCATCATCCTGATCGAGGACTGCGCCCAGGCCTACCTCGCCCGTACGGCGTCGGGTCGCCTTGCCGGCACGGTCGGTCACCTCGGCTGCTTCAGCCTGCAGCAGTCGAAGCACATCACCGCTGGTGACGGTGGCCTGACCATCAGCAACGATGCCGCGCTGGGACGTCGTGCCCGGTTGTTCGTCGACAAGGCGTGGCCGCGTGACACCAACGAGCGCACCCACCTGTTCCTCGGGCTGAACTACCGGATGACCGAGCTCCAGGCCGCTGTGGCCCACGCCCAGTTGGCCAAGCTGGAAGGGGTTGTCGGCGATCGGCAACGGCTCGCTGCTCCGCTGGTCGAGGTGGTGGCCGGCCTGCCGGGTCTGACGCCGGCGAAGGCGGAGGGCACGGCCTGGTGGCTGTTCCCGATCTTCATCGATCCTGAGGTGGCCGGTGGTGACGCCGCTGCCTGGGGCAAGGCACTCGGGGCCGAGGGCATCGGTGCCTCGCCGGGCTACATCGGCCACCCGCTGTACCTGAACCCGGTGCTGGCCGAGGCCCGTACCTACGGCACCTCAGGTTTCCCGATCGCCGAGGTCGCCGACCGTTACGCCCCCGGTCTGTGCCCGGAGACGGAGAAGCTGATCAACGGTGGCACCATGATGGTCCTGCCGTGGAACGAGAACTACACCGAGGCCGATGTCGCCGACATCGCCGCCGCCCTGCAGAAGGTGAGCCGGGCCTTCACCAGCTGACGGCCTCGTCCTGACGAACGTCGGTCGAGTAGCGAGCGAATCGCCCTTCGACAGGCTCAGGATCCGCGTGTCGAGACCTCGACCGACGTGTGTCAGGCGATCAGGACTCGTTCGTGGCATGGTGACAGCGTTGGCGCCACTGCCCGCGGGTCCGGACCCACAACGACGTACGCAGTCCGACCGATCTGCCGTGGGAACGCCACAGCAGCAGGATGGTGTCCGGGTCGAGCTGGTCGGCCCGGACCACCTCCAGTTCGGGTGTCACCGGCAGCGGGCCGAACTCGGCCAGGGCGTCCTCCCGCAGCCACAGCCGTCCACCGGCGTCCACCTCGTACCAGTCGGGGTGCAGCAGGCCGGCCAGCGCAGCCGGGTCCGATCGGACCTCGGCCGACAGCAGCGACCGCTCGGCCGACACGACTGCGTCGATCGGTCCCGGGATGTCGAGGGAGACATCGTCACTGAACAGGTCGGGTTCCGCGTCGACCTGGCCGACCTTCGCGACCGGATGATCGGTGGCTGAGCCTGGCCACCCCGGCCCGGCCACCGGCGTGCCGCCAGCCTGGTACGCGGTGGCGGCGGCATTGGCCAGCCGATCGGCCTCCTCGTTGAGTGGGTGGCCGGCATGCCCCTTGACCCATTCGAAGGTGACTCGTCGGTCCTGCAGCGCGGCATCGAGCGCCTTCATCAGCTCCACGTTGAGCACCGGTTTGCCATCGGCCTTCTTCCAGCCGCGGCGCTTCCAGTTCTTCATCCACTTGGTGACGGAGTTGATCACGTACTGGGAGTCGCACAGCACGTGCAGTTCGGCGTCGAGATGGGCGGTCTGCTGCAGCAGGTCGAGCACGGCCATCAGCTCGCCCATGTTGTTCGTACCGTGGGCCCAGCCGCCACTCGCCCAGTGGTCGGCATCCACGTACCAGCCCCAGCCGGCAGGTCCCGGGTTGCCCAGTGCCGAACCGTCCGCCGCCGCAATGATCTCCACGGTCAGCCATGGTGTCACGGTCGTGGCGGTCAGGCCCGGTCGACACCCACCGCGTCGAGACCCTCGTACACGGTGGCCTCGACCTCAGGAGTGAAGCGCCCCGGCATGCCGAACCAGAACGGTGCATCATCGGGTTCGTACCCGCCGTCGGCGAGCTGCTCGGCGGTGACCAGGTAGGTGAGCATGCCATTGCAGTAACCGAGGGTCAGGGCCCGGGGGCCGAAGACCTCGGTGACGTGGTTGGCGTACGGGCTCGTCACCTCGGCCCCGAGCCCGATGAGTTGCAGGTCCTCGCCGAGGCCGATCCGCGACAGTCGCAGCGGCGATGCCGCTCGCCGTTCCGGCCGCTCGAGCAACAGTCGCGCCCAGCCGGACTCCTTGAGAAGTCCCAGCCCGGCAAGGCGTTCCAGCTCGGCGACCTCAGGCGCCGGCTCGGTCGGTACGGCAACGTCGCGGCGAGCCCAGGTGAGTGACGGCGCCACCTCGACGCCGTCACCGAGGATCGCCCGTACGGCCACCGCCAACCCCTCGCCCATGGCCGTGATCTCCGGCAGACCTCCGTGCTGGAACTGCGTGCCGTCATAGGCGTCCGGGTTGACGTTGCCGCAGCATCCCTGCAGGTACAAGGCGATCCGGGCATCACCGGCGGCCTCGAGCGAGTCCGCCGCGGCCCCGGCGAAGTCTGCGGTGATCGCATTGTCGGAGTGCAGGGTCGGATGGCAGGCGTGGTGCATGGCGATCGCGACGATCTCATCGGCAGCATCGGCCGCGCGGAAGGTGATCACCGACAGCTGTTGCTGCAGGTGTGCGGCGCGTTCCCTGCCCCCACTGCGGGCGAACCGGCGCTCCACACCCAGTCGGTACGGGGCCTGGGCGATCGCCATGGTGACGGGGACCGAGGACGCCAGGGCTTCACCCGTGGCGGCCACGACATGGTCGTGCAGCGAGTCCACCCAGCTGGGGTCCGGGTCGCCCAGTCCGACGGCGAACCAGGAGGACGGTTGCGGCCCCGAGTGGGTGTGGGTGCCGTTGACGATCAGCTGCTCGGGGGCCAGACCGTAGCGGTCCCGCAGCGACGACTCGATGCGGGCCATGTTGTCGGGCCCGAACCAGAGCAGGTCCCCGACCATGATCACCACGGTCCGATCACCCTGGCGCAGAGCAATGACGCGCAGGTGCAGCGGGGTCAGCACCGAGCTGGCAGGCCCGAGAGCAGCGCGACTCGCGTAGCCGGCCAGCGGCACCGGATGGTCCGGGGTGATGTCGTGGCGGCTCCATCCCAGTCGCAGCTCATCGCTCATGCCCGCGATGCCTTCCAGGACACCGATCCGGGCGCGATGTCCGCTGTGATCTCGTACCAGGTGCGGCCGTGCCGGGTGACCTGGGCGACCGGCAGTGCGGTGCCCTCGGCGGTCGCGACCTTCACGTCACCTGATCCGGGGAGCGTGACGACGACACCGGCTCCGGGGAGGGAATCCTGGGAGGAGACTGTGATCGTCCACTCGGTCTCGCCGACCGGTGTCACCGTGACGTCGACGCCGCGGCGGGCGCGCTCCCAGGTGTTGATCTGGCGGGCGGTCCACCACTGCATACCGCGGGCGCGGCCCTCCTCGGCGACCTCGCGACAGGCAGTGCGCGTCTTCGGCTTGCCCAGCAGATGCGGTCCGTGGAAGAGGAAGTGGGCGACCCCGTGCACCTGCAGGGCTCCGTCCAGGATGACGTCGCGGCAGGCGATGTGGCCGGCCCACTCCAGGTCCTGCACGTGCAGCGGCAGGTTCAGCACATCCATCCGGCGGTTGCCGACCGTGACGTCACCGAGTGGGAAATCGACATGGGCCGTACCGAACGGGAAGCCGACGGTGCCGAGCTTGGACGGGCCGCGGGACTCGTCGATGGTGATGCCGAGCTGCTCGCACCAGCCGTAGAACTCGGTCCAGCCTTCCCAGCGGGTGTAGTGGTTCTTGTTCGAGGTGATCTTGGTGTCGGTGCGGATCACGTCCTGGGCCCAGGCGTACTGACCCTCGATCTGTTCCCACCCCCACTGGGCGAGATCGGTGTCGCCCATGGCGTTGTAGTGCAGCGCGTGCTCGTGACCTGCCGCGGTGATCGCGTCATAGATGTGCGGATCGTAGGACCGCACATTGTGGACCTGGCACCAGGTGACCTTGACCCCGGCCTCGTCGAACGCATCCAGGGCAGCCTGCCCCTCCTCGGTGACGTTGCCGTCGGAATCGTGTGACATGTGTGCCATGGCAGGGATCCCCGCCGGCCAGTAGTGCAACCAGCCGTGCCCGGAACTCGTCCGGTCGAGTCCCTCCCAGACCAGCTGGGTGAAGGCGGCCACCCACAGGTCGGCCTGCGGCAGATCGAAGATCGGCGGGGAGTACGGCGGCGGGTACCCGAAGGCGTACGGCCCGTCGAGCGGTGGCTCACCCGGCGGCATCGCACGGTCGTGGTCCACCTCCAGGGCCATTCCGTCCTCGCACTTCAAGATGCCCTCGTCCATCGGCGCCGACCCGTCCGCCGCCGGGGCATGGTCCTCGTGGACCGGGTAGCCCTGCAGCACGCGGACGACTGTCTCCCACAGGTCGACCCCGAAACAGATGACTTCGCCGTCGCCGAGCGGGCGCCGCGTGATCGCCGCCTCACCGGCGTGACCGGCCTCGTCCACCCAGGACGCGAGGACCGTCACGTCGCCGGCGGACGGAGACAGCGCCGAGCCGTTGATCGCCCGCAGCGGCCGGGCCGGAGGCTGGTTCCAGCTCTCGTTGTCCAGGGAGACGAGTCCGTTGCCGTGCGGAATGGTGCTCACTCCGGCGAGGCTGGCGAGGGCCAGTGCTCGATCGGTCAGCACCAGGACACCACCGGATCGCACCCACGCCTCGTAACCGGCGACCTGCTCCGGGCCCACCTCGGCGGGTGCCTCGGCCACGATCGAGACACCCGGGGCGCCGGGGACCTCCAGCGAACCCAGGACCGTGTGGCCGAGCCGGAGGTGGTCGAGCACCTCGGAGGCCTGGAGTCCGTAGGCATGCTCCCCGGCGGCCTGTCGCGCAGCGACTCCGGCTTGATCGAGAACCAGACTGACGTTGCTCGGACGCTGGGCGGTCGGGCGATCTTGGGCGGACGACGCGATGGTCGTGGTCACAACACTGCTCCCCACTTGTGGACGGTTGGGGAGATTCAACTCCAAGCCATGGTTAGGTGCAATGCCCATCCAGGCTTCTGGACGTCGCTATTTCACCGATTCGGTCCGGCCGGTCAGCAGATCCGTGTCCTCGGCGTCGGCGTCCAGCCGTTCGCCGAGGAGCTGGTACAACATGGGCGGACGGCCCACCTTCTTCGTCCGTGCCGGCGGCAGCGGCCACGCCAGTCCTTGACCGACCAGCGACTGGAGGGTCCGTCGGGCCGTACGGAGAGTGACCCCGGTGATCGAGGCGACCATTCCGGCGTCGACGACCAGCCGGCCGTCGCCGTTGTCCGCGAGATGGTCGACGAGGGTACGCAACACGCCGGTCAGACGATCGTCGTTCTCCTCCTCGTCGGTGATCGGTCCGTCGTTGGTCTCCGCATCGGCAGCCAGCCGCAGGGAGGTGCCGTCACCACTGACCAGGTAGGCGGCACGTCCTTCACCCGAGGCCGAGCGGCTGATCGCCCGGTAGGCGTTGTTCTCGGCCTCCACGGTCGAGCGGCCGAGTCCGACCCCGACCTCGAGGTCGATGCTGAGGGCACTGGAGACCCGTTGCACGAACGGTGCCGAGGTCAGGTCCTCGGTGACCAGCCGCAGCGAACCGTAGGTCGTGAACACCAAGAAGCTGTTCTGGTCGTGGGGGAGCACGATGGCGTCCATCCGTCGCGCCTCGCGCAGCAGTTCGCGATGCAGGGCCAGCCGCAGTTCCTGGTACCAGTACTGGGCAGGGCTGGTACGGGGCGGCAGCGCCGAGGCCGGTAGCTGGGCGATCACGACCGCGATCCGCGACTCCTCGAACTGGGCACCGCTGCCGAGCAGGACGGCCGTCTGCAGACTCTGGCGCAGGGTGAGCAGCGCCGGCTCCATCATCAGGGTGGGGACATCGGCAGCGCGGAGTTCCTCCAGCACCCGCGGGATCGTGGTGATCGCTCCGCTGGTCCGCCCCTTGCGGAACAGCGACAGGTGGAAGTCGCGGTAGGCCGTCATGTCGAAGCGTTCTTCGTACGGCATCGCGTGCGTCTGGCGCGCCGAGAGGCCGACCTCGGAGTAGGCATCGGCGATGTCGGCGCGCGCCATCGAGTCGATGCTGACGCGGCGCGGGTCAAGACCTTCGTTGTGTGCCCGCACCAGTGCGGCGTGCAGCGCCGGCCCCCCGGTCGGGACGTAGGTGGCTGGGACGCCGAGGTCGCCGACGGTGCTGATCGTCCGGTCGTACGGCAACGGCCCGGCAAAGAGGAGGACGTCCACGTCGCCGGCGATCTTCTGTGCCGACTTCGCGTCGGACTCGTTGAGGAACGGTCCGGGGATGAGCCGCAGATTCGGGTGGCCGCTCTTGCGTGCCACGTCGGTCATCTTGTGCACGAAGCGATCAGCGCCGATCAGCCCGACCCGCACGACTCCGGTGGGTGCTCCTGCTCTCATGGCCCTGACTCTAGACCAAAACGGACAGGCTTTAGGTCGGGTCAGTCCAGCCGGAACACCCGCTGGGCGTAGAGGGGGCGGCCGTCGGCGTCGGCCGTGCTCTCGAACAGGGGCGCAAGCACTTCCTTCCAACGGAGTTCATCAGCATTGGCCTGGAACGGGTCATCGATCGCCGGGGCCGTCGCTGAGCGGCGGACCACGGTGATCACGAGGTCGTCACGGCGGAAGATCGAGTAGTCGTACGCCCCGCGTTGCTTCAGCCCGGCCAACACCCCTGGGAAGGTCTCGGCATGCCAGCGGTCGTACTCCGGTCCCGCTCCGGGCTTGAGGTGATAGACGAAGCATTCCTGCCGGCCATCGTCAGGCCAGACCGGGGTGTCGGACTCGGGGTGGGCGGACATGTCGGACTCCTCCCTTTCAGGGGTCGCCTCGAGGGCGTCGCTGCGGTCACAATGGCACCCGTGTCGCACCCAGAAGCATCGAGCCGGGGCACCGCTGCCGGCGAGGATATCGGTCGTCTCGCCCATCGTCTCTCGCGCATGGTCGGACGAGATCCCCATGAGCCGAACCGGGTGGCCACGCCACTCGAGCTGCTCTACGACCTGACCTTCGCCGTCGCGTTCTCGACGGCCGGAGCCCAGGCGGCGGGCCTGTTCGCCGAAGGTCACCTGGTGTCGGCGATCGTCGGGTTCGCCCTCGCGATGTTCGCCATCAACTGGGCATGGATCAACTACGCCTGGTTCGCCTCGGCCTTCGACTGTGACGACTGGCTCTACCGGCTGACGACCATGGTCCAGATGGTGGGCGTGGTGATCATGGCCATCGGACTGCCCGCCACGTTCGGCTCGATCGACGCCGGCACGGGCCTGGACCTCGGCACGGTGGTCCTCGGGTACGTCGTGATGAGGATCGGGTTGGTGAGCCAGTGGCTCCGCGCTGCACGCCAGAGTAAGCAGTTCCGGTCGGCTGCCCTCACCTACGTGGTCGCGATCGCGCTCGCCCAGGTCGGCTGGATCGCGCTCGCCCTGGCACACCCACCGCTGCCGGTTGCTCTCGTGGGGTTCGTCGTGCTGCTCCTGATCGAGGTGAGCGGTCCGATCGTCGCGGAGCGGAGGAAGGGCGGTACCCCGTGGCATCCGCACCACATCGCCGAGCGCTACAGCCTGTTGGCGATCATCACCCTCGGCGAGGGGGTGATCGGCACGGTGGCCACTCTGGGTGCGGTCGTCCACGACGAGGGATGGACCATGGATGCGGCCCTGGTGGTCGTCGCCGGTACCGGTCTGACGTTCGGGATGTGGTGGGTCTACTTCGTCCTGCCGTCGGCCCCGCTGCTTGAGCGGGACCGTTCGCTGTCGTTCGGCTGGGGGTACGGACACGTGGCCGTCTTCGCCGCCCTGGCCGCAACGGGCGCTGGCCTCCACGTGACAGCCCTCCTGCTGGAACACGAGGCGGTCATCCCGCCGATCGCGGCGTTGCTGGCGCTCGCGGTGCCGGTGGCGGTCTATCTGGCGGGGATCTACGCCCTGTACGGCCACCTGGCCAGCCATCAACGTTTCCACTCGCTCTTGCTGGTGCTGACAGCGCTCGTTCTGGCGGCGGCTGTCGGGCTTGTGCTGGCGGGGGTGGAGGTCACCTGGGCTCTCCCCGTGGTGGCGGCGGCGCCCTTCGTGACGGTGGTCGGCTACGAGCTGTACGGCCACCGGCATGCAGCAGCAGCGCTGTCCGGCGCCGCCTGAGGGCCTCAACTGCCGGTCATGCCACCGCCACTTCGAGGCAGCTGTCTCCCCGTCCTCCGGTGTGCACAGGAGGTCAGCGGCGGCCGGCCCTGGGCCCGATTTGGCATGGAGGCCAGAACCCTCTAAAGTCTTCCCTCGTGCCCGGAACGGCTTCGGCCGGGACGGGGACATCACTCCTCAGGATCAGAGCGCCCTGGACGGGCCTCGAATGTTTCTGGAGAGTGAACGGAAGGGATCAGCCCGATTTGACGAGCTGAGAACAACCGACTAAGGTTGATCGAGTTGCCCCAAGCGGAGATCGAGTAGAGATTCGCGCGGTGTGCTTCGAAGCTTGAGAACTCAACAGCGTGCCGAAAGTCAATGCCAAGCAAGTGGCTTTCCAAGGTTTTTTGGGGAGTCTTTTCCCGTGCCTGGCCCATTGTTTGTGGGTTGGG
>Ga0164243_10000324_pt1 | contig 97449 bp, 86 predicted proteins | sample OricompcompostOP_FD_108781 | JGI IMG/M metagenome (GOLD analysis project Ga0164243, IMG submission 108781) | Organic Plus compost microbial communities from Emeryville, California, USA - Original compost - Organic plus compost (OP) | ecosystem: Engineered > Solid waste > Mixed feedstock >... | reverse complement strand
CGCGTCACCTCGGCGGCGAAGGAGCGGAGCTGGTCCACCATGGTGTTGATGGTGTTCTTCAGCTCGGAAATCTCGCCCTTCACGTCGACGGTGATCTTCTTCGACAGATCGCCCATGGCGACCGCCGTCGTCACCTCGGCGATGTTGCGCACCTGGGCCGTCAAGTTGCCGGCCATGGAGTTGACGCTGTCGGTCAGCAGCTTCCAGGTGCCGGCGACGCCGGGGACGGTGGCCTGGCCGCCAAGCTTGCCGTCGGTGCCGACCTCGCGGGCGACGCGCGTCACCTCCGAGGCGAAGGAGCCGAGCTGATCCACCATGGTGTTGATGGTGTTCTTCAGCTCGAGGATCTCGCCCTTCACGTCGACGGTGATCTTCTTCGACAGGTCGCCGCGGGCCACAGCCGTCGTCACCTCGGCGATGTTGCGCACCTGGCCGGTGAGGTTGCCGGCCATCGAGTTGACGCTCTCGGTCAAGTCCTTCCACGTGCCGGCGACACCCTGCACATCGGCCTGACCACCGAGCTTGCCTTCGGTACCGACCTCACGGGCGACGCGCGTCACCTCGGCGGCGAAGGAGCGGAGCTGGTCCACCATGGTGTTGATGGTGTTCTTCAGCTCGAGGAGCTCGCCCTTCACGTCGACGGTAATCTTCTTCGACAGGTCGCCCATGGCGACCGCGGTGGTGACGTCGGCGATGTTGCGCACCTGGCCGGTGAGGTTCTTGGCCATGGAGTTCACGCTGTCGGTCAGGTCTTTCCAGATGCCGGCGACGCCCTGCACCTGCGCCTGGCCGCCGAGCTGGCCTTCCGAGCCGACCTCACGCACGACGCGCGTCACCTCCTCGGCGAAGGTGCCAAGCTGCTCGACCATCTTGTTGATGGTCTTGGCGGTGCGCAGGAACTCGCCCTCCAGCGGGCGCCCTTCGACCTCGAGCGCCATGCCCTTGCTGAGGTCGCCCTGAGCGACGGCGCCGATCACGCGCGCCACCTCGCTCGATGGATGAACGAGATCCTCCATGAGGGAGTTGATGGCCTCGACGTTGTCGCGCCAGAAGCCGACGACGTCGCCGAGGTTGGCGCGCTGTTTCAGCTTTCCTTCCTTGCCGACCACGCGCGACAGGCGGGCAAGCTCGGCGGTCGTGCGGATGTTGAGCTCGACGACGGCATTGAATGCGTCAGCGATCTTGCCCGGCGTTCCGCTCCAGGTGGCAGGAAGATTTGCCGTTGCATCGCCGGCCTTGAGCGCGAGAAGTCCATTCAGCAGTTGGGCTGCGTGATCGTCCCACACATTGCGGGTCTTGGGCCGAAGCCTGAGGCTTGCCGGCTGCGGCATTTGACGTCGATCGAGCAGAACCTTGTTGAAGGCGCGTGCGATCTCGCCGTGTATTCCACCCCACTCCTCAGGGAGCGGTGCGACCTCGTCGCCTTGGTGCAGACCTTTGAGAGCCTGCAGTAACTTAGATAGCGGTTCATTGTCGACAACCGCGAGGTTCATTCCTCACCCTCCCAAGGCAGCCGCAACGGGCCGCGTAACGAAACGCGAAGCCTTGTGAGATGGTTCCAAGGCAGCGTGTGGACGTCCTCTATAACGCGCCAGATAGCGGGGTGGTCAAACGCGGGAAATACGTTCATAGACGCATTGGGCCAGATGGAGACGTGAGACCAATCCGAGGAGGGGGATGGCTGAGGATCCGATCCCAGCGGATGTTCGTGAGTTCATCCTCAGGAGCATCTACTCGATCGCTTACCTGGAGGCTCTGCTACTTCTGCGGGCGCACCGCGAGGCCGCGTGGAGCGCGTCATCCGTCGCTGCCCGGCTCTATATTAGCGAGAGCGAAGCCGAGGGTATACTCGGCCGGCTTTGGCGCGAAGGCTTCGTCACCACAGAGGGCGGCCGCTTTCGCTACGACTGCGCGCCGGCTGTCGACTCCGTCGTCTCGAAGCTCGCGGACTTATACTCGCGGCAGCTTATTCCGGTAACGAACCTCATCCACAGCGGGTCCGGTCGCATACGGGCGTTCGCCGGCGCGTTCAAGTTGCGGAAGGATACTTGATGGCGGCCCTGACGTATTCGCTGTGCGCCCTCGCCGCACTGTTATGCACCGTGCTGCTGCTGGCCGGTTATTGGCGCAGCCACTACAGGCTCTTGCTGTGGAGCGGGATTTGCTTTGCAGGGTTAACGCTCAACAACGTGCTGCTCGTCCTCGACAAGGTGCTGCTGCCTGATATCGACTTCAGCCTGTGGCGCTCGCTTGCCGCTCTGGGCGCGATGTCCGTTCTGCTCTTCGGTCTGATCTGGGAAACGGAGTGACGGCATTGGCGGCCATCAACAATGTGATCCTCGGCGCGATCGCCATGGCATCACTCGTCGCTGCGATCTTCTTTCTCCGCTTCTGGCGCACGACCGGTGACAGGTTCTTCCTGCTCTTCGCGCTCGCCTTCGCCATCGACGCCGGGACGAGGCTCGCGCTCAGCATCAGCGACGTCAGCGCGGAGTATGAGCCGTTCTTCTATGGCTCCCGCTTGATCACCTTCGGGCTGATCCTCGTCGCCATCGTCGACAAGAACAGAGCCAGCGGCAGTCACTGATGCGTCGCGACGCGCGGGTGCCGGTCGGGCTCCATACAGAGACGCAGGATTGCGTGTAACGGTTTGCGTGTCAGGCGGACACGCGGTGTCGTTGCATCCCGTCAGGGCAACGCCGCTGTGTGCTTGGCACCGTTGTCCGCTTGCGGCCTTGGCGGATCCTTTCGCCGCGTGCGAAATTCCACCGGTGCGCGCAGCGGCGCGTCCGGAATGGCATCCATTTCCTCGTCGGCGAAAGCATGCAAGAGCAGCTCCCTCCCCTCCTTGGAAAGGACGACAATGAGGACACCAAGCATAAAGCCAACAACAGCGCCGAAGGGCACAAAAATCCGCCAGTCGGGAAAGATCGGTGTCACCGAGGGATAGGCCGGCTGCAGGATCTTTGCTTCCGAAAGCGCTGCGTCGGCGCGGCTCTGGAAAAGCCATTTGTTGAAGGAAGCCGCATCGGCGTAAGTCTGCTCAACCCGCAACTTGAGACTATTCAGCTCCGGCTCGCTGCGATTGAATGCACCCAGCTGCTGGTCCAGGGTGTTGAGGTCTCGCTCCTGTTGCTCAAGCTGCTTTTGCAGGCCGGCCACATCGGCCCGCAACTGAAGAACGAGCTGAACACTTTCCTTGTAGACGTTCTGAAGTATCAAAGGCGGCGTGTTATACATGTTTTGGACGACTGGATCGTCCGCTTGGCGCTGCTCGGCGCGCTGCTTCGCCAGCACATCTGTCTGGCTCAGTATCCGCGCGAGCGGCTTCATTTTTACGAGCTCGTCGGGCCATATCTCCAGTTGCGCTTTGCGGCTGGCAAGCTCCTGACGCGTGTGAGCCAAAGCAGCCGAAAGCTCAGCCCGCTGGGTCAACACGTTGCTCTTCTGATCGGGCGAATAAAGCTTCGTCTTCTCGGAGAAATTGCTCAGGTCGAGCGACGCACCTCGATAGTTGTTGAGCAGCTTCTCCTGAATATCGTACGTCGACCCCGCGTCCTGCCACCGCCAAAGCTGTGGGAGCATTTCGTTGTAGCGCCGAACCACGGCGTTCAGCAGCTTGGCAGCTTCGGTCGAATCCCGATAGCGGAATGACAGTTTGATGATGCCATGGCCGGTCCTCAGATCGGCATTGAAATTGTCGCGGAGGTCCTGCGCATTCGGCGCACCGTAGATCCATTCGTAGAGCCGGTTGGGGAGCAACTTCGGTTTTAGCGCTATCAGCGCACCGCCTCGCGGATCCAGCGGCACATCCTGCAGCGCCGAGCGCAAAACAGTATCGCTCAGCGCAATGGCGGCGTGGGTTGCGGCAAGGGTGTCAACGGTTACGCCGGGGCCCGTCGATCTCTGGACCCAAAGGACGGTGGTCGCCCGGTACGAGGGCTCGAGCGCTGTGCAAGCAAGGGCGGCCAAGAGCGCACAGCCTAGCGTGAGACTGAGAACCTGCCGCTTCCTCTTTATGATATAATCAAATAATTGATTTCTAAAGAAAAATGCGAGCATGAAGCCGGCACCCAATCAGCTGCGGCGATATCGATGGAACCCTAGGCAAACACGTTCGGAGGGACTAATAGTTCGGGCAATACTTTGCTGCATATAGCAATGACTCTCCGAATGCTCTGATTATCGCCGCATTCTGCTTAACAACATTGCCCGCGCACGTGGCGCGAGCTGAAAAATCGCATGGATAACAAACCCTTCTCCGAAAGCAGTTTTAATAAACCACTTCCAGCGACGCTGAGCAACAGCCATGCATGTCCTTCGGGCCGGCTCTCCAATTGTCAGTTAAGGCGGCGGCACCAATGGCGCGCGACGCCTATTCGATCACACGAATCCTGCCAGCGTGTGTCTCTTCGGCGGGATCATCCGACAGATGCCACGCAGCTCGAGTTGCCCTCTCCGCGTCGCGTGCGCAGACGATGACCTCAGCTCTACGCGCCGCGTATCGGGGACGCCGGGGACAATTGATCTTGATGCGAAAGGCTAGTAGCTGGGTGGTGCTTCGAATTCCGAAGGCTTGGGCGTGAGCCAGACTCGATGAGAAACTCATCGAACGGCGGCGGGGCCTCAACACCGAGTGCGGAAGGTCCATGGAGCCGACCCTAGTTGCGTTCGCCGCCCTGCTGCTCTGGCCGGTCGTCAGCCTCGTGCTCTTCCAAACACGGCCGATCGGCCAGGCCATCCTATGGACGGTGCTTGGTGGCTATCTGCTGCTGCCCGTCGGGACGGAGATCAAGTTCGAGGGCATTCCGAAGTTCGACAAGAGCTCGATTCCGAGCATCGCCGCCTTCCTCGGCTGTCTCCTCGTTGCGCGCCAACCGCTGCGGTTTCGCAATGGATTCGGGCTGGCCGAGGTTCTGCTGCTCGCCATGTTGATCGGCCCGTTCATTACGTCGCAGCTCAACACCGACCCGATCGTGGTTGGAAACCGCGTGCTTCCGGGCGTCGGCTCTTACGATGCCCTCTCGTCCGTCGTCGCGCAGCTGTTCGTGCTGATGCCGTTCTTTCTCGGCCGCCAGTTCCTGCGCAGCGCGGCAGACAACATGGATGTGTTGCGAGTGCTCGTCATCGCCGGCCTCGCCTATTCGTTGCCCATGCTGTTCGAAGTGCGCATGAGTCCCCAGCTCCACACTTGGGTCTACGGATACTTCCCGCATTCGTTCGTCCAACAAATGAGAGAGGGAGGCTTTCGGCCGGTCGTGTTCTTAGGCCATGGGCTGCTGGTCGCCTTCTTCGCTATGACGTCGGCCGTGGCAGCCGCGGCTTTGTGGCGCACGGGTGTACGCGTCGCCGGCGTGCCGGCGGGTGTGATCACCGGCTATCTCGGCGCCGTGCTGGTTCTTTGCAAGACGCTCGGCGCCCTCGTCTATGGAGCAGTGCTGGTGCCACTGGTGCGCTTCATGAGCCCGCGCATCCAGATGCGCGTGGCGGTCGCGCTCGTCGGCATCGCGCTCCTCTATCCGATGCTGCGGGCGGCGGATCTTTTCCCTACCGCCGCTGTGCTCGATGCAGCGCATTCCGTCAGCGATGATCGCGCAGCGTCGATGAAATTCCGCTTCGACAACGAGGACCAACTGCTGGCCCGCGCATGGGATCGCTTCTGGTTCGGCTGGGGACGCTATGGCCGCAACCGCGTCTATGACGACGAGAGCGGTCAGGACGTCAGCATCACCGACGGCCGCTGGGTGATCACCATGGGCCAGTATGGGTTCGTGGGTTTTCTTGCCGAGTTCGGGCTGTTGGGGCTGGCGGTCGTGCGTGCGGCTCGGGCGATGCGCTACGCCGGGTCCGGGCCTGAGGCCGTGTTTCTCTGCGCATTGGCGCTCATCGTCGCGATCAATATGATCGACCTGCTACCGAATTCGTCGATCAGCCCGTGGACGTGGCTCTTGACAGGAGCGCTGCTGGGAAGAGCGGAGGCGCTTAGATTAAGCTTCCCGTCGAGGGCACCGTACAGCGTGGCACCCGCATTGCGCGGGGCAGCAGAAGCTCCGTAATTAAGAAGAACCCGTCGCCGGCTCCCGATCACTCCCTCGCTTGAACTCCATACCGCCAACTAACATTCCGATGCATAAATTGCGTCCCTCAGCGCGGATGCTGTTGCCGAGACATCGAATCGTTGCAGGGTCGTATTTCGCGCCGCACTGCCGATGCGGAGCCGTAATTCGAGATCGTTCGCCAGTGCCCCGATGCTCTCAAGCAATGCATCTTCGTCGCGTTGGCCAATCAAGAAGCCATCGACCCCAGGAGTTATCATCTCTGGAGTTGCGCCAATTCTACTCGCGATGACTGGCAATCCGGCGCCCATCGCCTCCATAATGGAAACAGGCCACGCTTCACCTTGCCCCGTACTGGCCAGGACGAAAGCATCGATGCGGTCCAGCAACGCCTCGACCTCTTCGCTGGAGATTGTCCCTAGCATTGTAACACGATCGCGCAGGTCCAGTTCTGATACTTTCGATGTTATGGCATCTAGGAAGGGTCCGGCGCCGGCGATCGTGTAGTGAAGGTCAAGACCCTCCTGAACACCTCGCCGGATTGCTGCGAGCACATGCATGTGCCCCTTTGCTGGATGCAATCGAGCGACAGTTGCCAAGTGAAGTCTGCCAGGAACAGTTTGGCGGTCTCGACCGAGTGAAGCGAGCTTGCCTACCTCTACTCCCATATAGGAGGCACGCAGCCGCTCGACCGGAATGCCTACTCGAGTACGTATCTGCTCTCGCAAATGGCTTCCAACAGCAGATATGAATGAAGCATATTCCATCTTAGCACGATGATGCGTCCCATATATATCAAGATCGCCGTGGAGAGTTAGGCTATAGGGCGGACCTCCCATTTGGCGGGCGAGAGCCGTTACATGTGCGGAATCGGCACAAGAATGGCAGTGTATGTGTTGAATTCCCTTACGGCGAGCCCAATACACAAGATCGATCGCCGAGGCCAAAAGCCCAAGGAACCTCGGGAATGATTTTGGCCCTAGGGCGCCGATTATACCCCCATATTCTAGTGCTTTTGGAAGCCCTGGGCAGAATTCGGCGAACCACGTACTGAGATGCGCCGCGCTCGGCGGAAAGAGATAGTGTGTCTCGGCGGTACTTGGCTTGGCAAAGTCATGCTGACAAACTATCGGCCTAGGCCTGCGGGTTGAAATAATGTAAACATCTTCCCCCATATTACGGAGAGCTGCTATTTCCCTCCAAAAGAAGATGTGGGTCTGGCCTGGAAATTCGGGAATCAAATAACCCAATCTTCGGCCCATCAATTGGTACGTTCCATGCTTGTATCCACTGACCTATACTCCAGTCGCCCGAATTGAGATAGCGTTATAGAATTGTATACTTCTTCAATCTGCTTTGCTTTTGCCTGCCAAGTGAACCTTTCGGCCGCTGCTCGACGCGCGTTGATTCCCAGACGATCGAGCTGCTCCGGCTCCTGGCTTACGCTTGTCAATGTATAGCGTAGTCCGCGAATGAGACTTTCGCTGTCGCTGAACGGAATGCGTATGCCCCAGCTATCCTCGACGAGTTCGGATGGTCCGGCATAATCCGCAACAATGGGCGTGACACCCAGCGCCATCGCCTCGAGCACCACACCTCCACCAAATTCTCGCACGCTGGGGAGCGCGAGAAAATCGCATTCTCGGAGGATATTCTGAACATCGGCGTGGGGCAGCCAGCCGTGAAGGTGTACCGAGCCGGCCACACCAAGGCGCTCAATAAGAACCTCCAATGCAGGTTTTTCAGGGCCATCCCCGACGATGTGAAGCTCGAGCGTCCGGCCGCGGAGCAATGGCGCAGCTGCCTCGAGCAGCATATCGGCTCCCTTGTACGGGACCAGCCTGCCGACGAAGCCACCTCGCAGCGGAAGAGAGGCCCGCCGAGTGCGGGGTGAATTAAATCGTTCCGGGTCGATTCCATTTTCAGGAATGACGACACATTTTGGCTGAGCCCACGAGGGGAGCTCTTGATAGGTGTGTCGCGATCCAGCAATTATGGCTGCGCTATAATAGCGGGTCGCCTTGTAGCCAGGCATGAACTTGTAAATCGCCCTGGCGTGTGACAGCCAGTCCCGTTCCGCGCGCCGACGGTCAGCGAAGCTTTTTGGCCACGGCACCCCTCCGTTTAAGGGACCCACAACAAAAGGTATGCCACATCGCCGGAGCTGCTTGCCTATGAGACTCTGGTGTGTCGGGCTCAGAGGGGTGATCCGGTGCACCAAATCGAAGTCGCCTGCGACAATACGGGGACCAAACGTGCGCCAGATTTCCCGCTCGAACGAATAATAGGCCAGCGCGGAGAATGCTGTCATCGTTGTCCAGCCTTTGCCGGACCCACCCCGAATGCGGTCGGCGAACCTCCAAAGCGGTCCTGCGACATGCTCATTGTCAATCGCGGTAAAATCGCGTCCCTCAACTAAGCCGGCACGCAAGATTGCTTCGCGATTGCGCACGTGTGTGACAAGATGAGCATCTGTGACCTGGGCAAGAGCCCGTGATAGGCTCCAACCTATGAGGGGAACACTCACCCATTCTGGATTGGCCGCTTCGGCAATCAACAACGTGCGGCGCCGTCGCATAATATTCCCCAAGTCATGCAATCGATTTGCGGCACCAGATAGCGCGGATTTGGGCCGCAGGCCATGCCTTTGTAGCCCCGAGCGGGCCTGCGTTGTCCGCTTGCTCGGAATAGGGCAAAGCGGCAAACCGCAAAACTAGGAGACCGCTGTGTGGTTGATAACGCGAAGGTCTTTGGTGCTAGGCGCCGCCGCTTTGGGACTGGCGAGGCCGCAAGCTTCATTGTCAGAAGACGTAGCTGGCGGAAGAGTGTGTCTTGGGCTGAACGGCTTGACTTACTATTCTGGATACTACCCCCTGCTCAATATCTGGAAGCAGGCAGCTAATATCGAGATCTTCGTCGATGGTGCTAAGCATCGTTCGAATATTCCTGCTGGCGTCGAGGGGTCGGCGTGGCAGAGTTACTTGGACAATGAAGGTGAGTTGGTTAGTCCGCTGCCACCAGGCGTGACCCATTTGACACGCTTATTCTTCGCGCCATCCCCAGACAGCAATGCAGCCGGCTTCAGTCGGGCGGCGGAACGCTGGGTGCTTAAGTGGGATGGCATTGCAAGAGAGGTATCAATTTCCGGAGCAGATTCCCAGCGCCGTGCCGGCAACCGTATCGAATGGGTGTGGGCGAACAACAACTCCGGCATGTGGGTCACGTTTACCAAAATGGGAACAGATAATCCGCCGCGTAATATTCGCCTATGCGCGGCGCGGCACGAGGCTCTCCTTGATGCAGGCCAGCTTTTCAATCCGGAGTGGACCGCCAGAGTGCGTGAGGCCTCAGGAACCATACGGTTCATGGACTGGCAGGCCACGAACTCAAATCGAAGTACGTTGCGTGCGGCCGACATCCCCAGTCCATCTTATTTCGGCTACGGCCAAGAAACCGGTACACCTTACATCCGTGGCGGGATGCCGTTGCTCGTCATGTCTACTCTCGCCAACGAAGTGCAGTCACACCCATGGGTCTGCATTCCGGTCGCACTCGGCACCCACAAATTGTCGGGTATCAAGACCATATCTAACGGTACGGCTGCGGTTGTCAGCGCCCCGGGACACATCTGGGAAGACGGAGACCGCGTCATCCCCTACGGCACCAACTGGCCAAAGATCGAGCGCGGCATCTTCACTGTGAAGGACTCCAACCCTGCTGCTGGCACCTTCGTCCTAGCCGGCGTCGACAGTTCCAACTTCGGGTCCTACTCGTCGACCTGGGCGTCGCTGACCTCCCCGTTGGACCTCGACAAGATCGCAACGGAGGTGGCGCTCTTCGCGGCCCACTTCCGTGATACCATCGCTCCACCGCTCGTTACGTATTTCGAACTTGGCAACGAGCTATGGAATTGGATGTTCAATGCGCCCAGTTGGCTCGCGGCCCAAGCGCGTCACAAGCTCGGCAGCGACGACAATAACAAGATGGCGGGCTACCTCGCGGCACACTGCATGCGGGTGGTTCGCGACACCTACGGGCCTTCCAACCGAGGGGGGTGGCGGGGGGTGCTGGCGACGCAGACGGTAAATCCGGGTGTTACCAACGGGATGCTCGCCGGAATCAGGCAATATATCGCGGATATCGGTGCACCTTTCGCGGTCTCCGACCTGTTCGACGATCTTGCCGTGACGGGGTATTGGGGCGGGCCGTTTACCAACGAGAACAAGGCCCGCGTCCTCGGCTGGATGGATGCCAGCGAGCAGCGCTGGCAGGCGGGCCAGGAGCCGACGAAGTACAGCTACTTCAACCGGGTCGTAAACGAGGACTGCGCCGACGCCCGCCACACGGGGCAAGGCTTCTCGCTCGACAAGATCGTCGGCTTCTGGAAAGCGCAGAAGAAAATCGCCGACGCGAACGGCCTCGGCTTCATCCAATATGAAGGCGGCAACCACAACGACCCAAAATTTTTCGGAGCGCTCACCGAGAGCGAGCAGAAGCGCTTCATGGAATTCTACAAGCAGTGCACGCATACCGCCGAGGATGCCGCTAACTATGTCACCATGTTCGAGAGCTTCGCTGCGATGGGCGGCAAGTATCCTTCGAAGTTCGTCGAAGCCGGCCCGGTAACCCGCTATGGCAACTGGGGGGGCCTGCGTCATCTGGCGGACAGAAATCCGGTATGGGATGCCGTCGTCGCCTTCAATGGCCGCTCGTGACGACCGCTTGCGCCGCTTGAACCCCACCCGCCCATGAAAGCACTCGCCACCGATCCGGCAGCGACACCGCTAGAGCAACCGTCCCTCAAGCGGCGCGTGCTCACCGCCAGCGCGTGGAGCCTCGGCGGCTACGGGCTGAGCGTCGCCATCCGCTTCGGCTCCAACCTCATCATGACGCGCCTGCTGATGCCGGAGATGTTCGGCGTCATGGCGATCGCATGGGTCGTCATGGCAGGCCTCGCCATGTTCTCCGATCTCGGCCTCAACCAGAGCATCGTGCAGAACAAGCGGGGGAGCGAGCCCGCCTTCCTCAATACCGCATGGTCGGTGCAGATCCTGCGCGGGCTGGTGCTATGGGCATCCGCCCTCGGCGTCAGCCTCATCATATTTCTCGCTGCCCGTTATGCCCTGGTGCCGCCGGACAGCGTTTATGCCGCTCCAAGCCTCCCCGGCGTGATCGCCGTTCTCTCGTTCGGCGCTGTCGTGAGCGGGCTCGAATCGACCAAGCTCGCGGAAGCGAGCCGCAATCTGGCCTTGGGCCGCGTCACGCAACTCGACCTCATCTCGCAGGTCGTGGGGCTCGGCTTCATGCTCGCATGGGCCGCCGTCGACCGGTCGATCTGGATGCTGGTGGGAGGCGCCCTGCTCGCTGGCATTGTGCGCACGCTGCTCAGCCACGCCTGGCTGCCGGGAACGCTCAACAGATGGCACTGGGACCGAGCGGCTTTCGCAGACATCTTCCATTTCGGCAAATGGATATTTGCTTCGTCGGTCCTCGGCTTCCTGGTGAACAACGGCGACCGGCTGATGCTCGGCTGGATGGTCGATGCCCACGTGCTCGGCGTCTATGCGATTGCGGTCCTCATTTTCAGCGCGGTCGAGCAGCTCATGACGCGCATCATCGGCACGGTTGGCTTGCCGGCTCTGAGCGAGGTCGTGCGCAACGGCGGCGACTTGAAAGCCGCCTACTACCGATTCCATTGGGTGATTGCATCGATCGCGTATTTCTGCGCTGGCACCCTTATGGTATCGGGGCAGGCTCTCATCTATGTGCTCTACGACGCGCGGTATTCACAAGCCGGTTGGATGCTTCAGATCCTTGCCGCTGGGCTGATTGCCGCTCCGTTTCACATTGCGACCCAGGTCTATTTCGCCTTGGGGCAGCCCAGTCTGCTGACAAGGATCGTGGTCTTCAAGCTCATCCTCCTTGTCGTTGCCATGCAGATAGGCTTCAGCTTGTTCGGTACAGCGGGGGCCGTCTTCGGCATTGTTGCCAGTCAACTGTTATGCGTGCCCATCTATGTTCTCTACAATCAGAGATGTGGCGTTTTTTCACTGAAGATGGAGCTATTGGCCCTGCCAACCATTTTGCTCGGAGCCGCGGCAGGTGGCATTGCCGCCTATGTAATTAGCCACTGGGTCTAAGATGCGGATAACGTTCGTATTGCCTCCTGTGAATTTAAGCGGTGGCGTCAGAGTTGTGGCCATCCACGCGAAAGCCCTGGCGCAGAAGGGGCATCAGGTTTGCCTCGTCTCTCCACCCCATCAGCCAATATCCACTTCCAACAAGATCAAGTCGCTACTCAAGGGGAATGGGTGGCCCCCAAATCTCGGGACGCACCCATCACACCTTGACGGCAGCGGTCTCGAACATCGCGTCTTGGATACTTGTCGACCGGTCAGCAACGACGATGTCCCCGACGGCGACGTGGTGATTGCCACGTGGTGGGAGACCGCGGAGTGGGTAGCCGCACTCAGCCCCCGAAAAGGCGCCAAAGTCTATTTTATCCAGCACCATGAAGTTTTCGATTATCTTCCCGTCGATCGGGTTCGTGCGACATGGCGACTGCCACTCCAAAAGATAACGATCTCGAAGTGGCTCTTGGACTTGGCCAAATCCGAATATGGTGATGATAGTGTGGAGCTGGTCCCAAATGGCGTCGATATCGACCAATTTTACGCGCCGCAAAGGGGGCGCCAAGCTCGACCTGTCGTCGGCCTACTGTATTCGACCGAACAGTGGAAGGGCGTAGACGTAAGTTTGAGTGCGATTGAAAGAGCTAGGGATCACCTTCCTGAACTGCACCTCATTGCATTTGGCGCCGTACCTGTTTCGAAGCAACTGCCCCTCCCTGAGAATTCCAGATTTCACCATCGGCCCGATCAGCAGAGACTGCGTGAACTCTATGCATCCTGCGACGTATGGCTCTGCGGCAGCTACAGCGAGGGTTTTCATCTCCCTCCCTTGGAAGCGATGGCCTGCAGGTGTCCAGTCGTCTCAACTGGCGTCGGGGGATCGATCGATGTCATCGAGCACGGCCACAATGGCTACATTGTTCCCATCGGGGACTCGGAAGCCCTCGCCGCTCGATTGATAGACGTACTGACCAAGGAAGATATGGACTGGCGCAAGATGTCCGATGCAGCGCTGGCAACAGCACAGCGCAATGACTGGAGCAACTCTGTCAACCGTATGGAAGCCGCTCTTGAGACCTGCTCCGTCAGGGCACCACGATGTGAAACGCTGGGCTGTGGAGTCTAAGATCGATAGTCCTCTTCTAGAGTTCGCCTCAGAGTTTCAGGTCACAGGTTTCAGCCCCGCTGGGCGCAGTGCCTTCATTTCGAACTGCCATTGAAGATTCGGGTATGGTCTTGTCGAAGAGCGTCGAACGCTTGCTTCTTGTTCTTCTTCTGCAAACCCAGCTTGTTCGAGAGGGCACATTGCTGTCACTGCGCTGCAGGATCCGGGGGAGGCACTACGCAAGGTTTGCAATGCCGAGAAGGCCTAACAATGGGCGAGTTCCATTCAAGAATTTCTGTGGTTGGTAGATGCCGGCCACAAGGTCGTAAGCATGCCGCGCAATTTTCGTCCGCTCAGCGTCATTCTTCGCATAATAAGCCACCTTCTCGTCCAGATCCTCAAAATCCCACCGGAGGGGGACATATGTTTCGTAGGGTTTGAATAGCTCATTTGCCGTGCGTAGATGAGAAACATCTGGCTTGAGCAGGAGCGCGCCAGTGCTCATGGCCTCAAAGTCTCGCCAGCAAATTTCCCCGTAGCCAAATGGGCTGAAGCAGAGCTTTGAACTACGGAGTTCATCAATATATCTGGAATACGAAATGCGACCGCTATGTGCGATCTCGAAGCGTCCTGCCAATGACGCTGCCTTCTCTGATGCTTCACTGCGCATTCGCGCGTACCATTCTGCGCCTCGTGCCACAACCCGGGCATGGAGATCAATCTTTCGGCGATCCATCCCAGGAGGCCTCTGGACCAGGCGCTTTATGGTTGGCGAATATTCGAATCCGGAACCAAGGACAAGCTTCTCCTGAAAGCCAATCGGCATGGAGAAACGGGTCGTCGGCAGATTAAGACCGTAACGTCTACAATAATAGTCGGTGAGGTTTGTGTCGCCGATCGTCTCGACGCCATATTGGCCAAGCTCGCGAAACGTCTGCTTCTTCACATACGCACCAATGTGCGGGTTGAGGGCTTCCGCGTACCTCAAATCCAACGGAGCAAACCAGTCTAGGTACACTAGCTTTCCATCGGGCCAGGTTGCCTTGATCTTCGAGATGAGCGCTATCAATCTCGTTTCGTCCAGGTCGAACCAGGTCTGCAGACAGACAACGTCGACATCAGTACGATAGGGATTACTACCTCGCATGAAGTGTGAGAGCGGAAGCTCTCGCACGGACAGTCGGCACTCCGCGCGGAGCGCGCGTGAATAGTCAAAGAACGGAAAAAGCTGCGCGTGACAAATGTCACCCCGTTCGCTGAGGATAAGCATCCGCTTTGATGTTGAGCGGCGCGGAAATTGACTGAACAATCTCAGGCGGTCGACGGCCAAGCGGTGGAGTTTCCAACGATCTAGCGGTTTGCTCACGTTTCGCTACCTTCTCGTGGTGTCTCTCCCATACATTGCAATAGAACCTTCACTGACGCATCCACGTCGTGCCTCTGCAGGACGCGCTCGCGCGCTGCCGCGCCCATTCGACCTAGCTCCGCCGCGGAGGCCGCGAGGCACGCGGCCATCGCGTCGGCAAGGGCCGTGGAGTCACCGGCAGGAACGAGCCAGCCATCCACACCGGGACGCACGAGCTCGGGAATGCCGGCGATGTAGGTCGAGATCACGGGGCGGCGCAATGCCATCGCCTCCATGATCGCGACCGGCAGGCCTTCGGCGAAGCTCGGCAGCACGAGTGCGCGCGCGGCGAGCAGCTCGGCCCGCACCCCCGCTGCGTCGATCCAGCCGGTGATGCGCACTTTGTCGGCGAGCCCGGCGCGCACCACCGCTGCTTCGACATCGGCGCGCAGCTCCCCATCACCCGCGAGCACCAGTTCCAAGTCGTGACCGCGCGCCACAACCTGGCGCGCCGCCTCGATCAACAGGAGCTGTCCCTTCTGCTCGCAGAGGCGGCCGACGCAGACAAGGCGTGGCGCCTCTGACACCGCGGTGTCGGCGTCGGCGTGAAAGCCAGGCTCGAGGCCGCAGGGCACGACCTTGACCTTTGGCCAGTCGGCGAGGGCGGCGTAGCGGTAGAGCTGGCTGCGGCCGAAGGAGCTCACGGCGGCGACGAAGGTGCAGCGCCGGATCTTCTCGGGCAGGCCGATGAGGCTCGCTTTGTCGAATTCCTCCGGGCCGTGCACCGTGAAGCTCCACGGCGGGCCGCCGAGCACGTGCGCAAGCATGGCGACCTCCGCGGCGTTGGTGCCGAAGTGTGCGTGGAGGTGGTGGATGCCGGCTGCGCGCAGCCAGAACAGCAAGCGGCAGGCCTCGGCCAGATAGACCAGGTGCACGGGGAGCGGCCGCTCGGCGCGCCAGCCCATGCGGCAGGCGAGCGCCAGTGCACGGATGAAAGGGACGGGCCGCGTCAGAGCACTATGCAGCGTGGCGCGCAGCAGGCCCGGCGCGCCGTCGCGCAGCAGATAGCGCGTGCGCCCGCGCTCCGCCTCGTCCTCGGCGTCCTTCACCTCGGCATCCCAGCCGCGCACGGCGAAGCGGCTGACCGTGACGCCCAACCGCTCCAGCGCATGTATCTCGCGGCGGATGAAGCTGTGGCTGACCTTCGGATACTGGTTGATGAGGTAGGCGACGCGCATGGCCGGCGATCACTTGTACTCGATGAGCCGGGCCTGGCGCCCAAGCAGGCGATCGACGGCGAAACGGATCTCGCCCCAGGCTTCGGGGAAGCGGGCGAGGACTTGAAACCACGCCAGCGTGAGGCGCTCGGAAAACGTGCCCCGGCTGCGCAAGCTCTGACGGACAACCTGCAAGGGGTAGATCAGCCACGCGAGCATGCCCCATGGCTGCCAGACGAGGCTGGCGGCGAGGCAGGCGAGCGGGAGCCATACGCCCCACAGCCACGCCCGACGCGATTCCCACACCCAGTGCCGCTCGGGACCCTGGCCGTGCAGATAGGCGCCCTGTGCGAAGGCGTAGCCGCCGCGCGTCGTCCGCCGCCACCATTGGGAGAAGCGGGTCATGGCGGCATCGTGCTGCGTCATCTCGGCGGCGAGCCGCCAAATGCGCCAGCCGGAGGCGCGAAGGCGCACGCACAGCTCCGGTTCCTCGCCGGCGATGAGATCGTCGCGGAAGCCGCCGACGGCAGAGAGGGCGGCGATGCGCATCATCGCGTCGCCACCGCAGGCGCGCGTTTCGCCGGCAGGACTGTCCCACTCGCGGTCGCATAGCCAGTTGTAGACGGAGCGCTCGGGGTGACGCTCGCGCCGGCGGCCGGCGACGACCGCAACGTCGGCATGCTCGTTCAGGAACGAGAGCGCCTTGGCCGGCCATTCGGCATCGAGCGCGCAGTCGGCGTCGAGGAATTGCACGTAGTCAAGATTTGGCGCGCGCTCGCGCAGTCGGCGCAGGCCGGCGTTGCGCGCCCGCGCCGCGGTGAAGGGGATCGACAGGTCGAGGTCGAGCACGTCGGCGCCAAGCTCACGCGCCATCTGCGGCGAGCCATCCCTGGAGCCGGAATCGACGTAGACGACAACCGCGGCCGCGTTGAGAGACGCAAGGCATCGGCGCAGGCGCTCGCCCTCGTTGCGTCCGATGGCGACGGCGCCGAAGGTCATGCGCGCGATGCTCCCTGGTGATGATGGCCCGGCTCGTCATGGGCCTCGGGTCCCAAGGCGCGCAGCCGCGGCCGTACGACGGCAGGGACGCCGACGGCGATCGAGTTGTCGGGCACGTCGCACAGCACCACGGCGTTGGCGCCTATGAGCACGTTGTTGCCGATGCGTATGGGGCCCAGCAGCTTCGCCCCGGCGCCGATGTCTACGTTGTCGCCAATGACCGGGGCGCATTTCTCCTCGACGCGGCGCAGGCCGACGACCACACCGGTGCGGATGCGGCAGTTGTCGCCGAAGCGCGCATAGCCGCTCACGACAATGCCGCCAAAGTGGTCGATGGTGAAGTTGCGCCCCACGATCACCTCGCAGGGGAGCTCGATGCCGGTGGCGACCTGAACGAGCTTGTAGCTGATGTGGTAGAGGGCGGAGAAGATCTTGCGTACGGGTGCGGGGCGCACGCCGTAGCGCCACCGTCCGAAGCGATAGACGGCCATCACCCAGAATCCCTGGGCGCCCCATCGCCCGTCATGGGCGCGCAGATCTTCGCGAATGTTGTCGAACATCGGCGTGCTGCTCGCCCCCTTCCCTAGCGCGTTGCGTGGGTGGCAAGGCTGGTGGCCAGGAGGCACTGAACTCTCGTTCGCGCGTGGCGTAGTGCGCCGGCAGCGCGCGCGGCATCCTGGTGTCGAACGACGCCGCTCGTGGCCTTGATGACATCGCCGAGCAAGGCGAGGCAAACGGCGCCGAGCGCTCCGATCACGCCGTAGTGCTTGCGGAAGTAAAGGAGCTCGCTCTCGACCTGGAGGGCGGAGATCTGCCGTCCGCTGCGGCTCAGCGCAGATACGGACTGGGCGCTTTCGCCGCCGATGTGGACGACCTCGGTGAACGGGTAGCACACCACCTTCCAGCCCGCGTTGCGCACGGCGCGACAGTGGTCGACCTCCTCGTAGTAGAGAAAATAGCGCGGGTCGAAGAGGCCGACGCTATCGATGACCTCGCGGCGGACGAGATAGTAGCAGCCAGGAACCCAATCGCATTCGCGCACCGCGGCATGGTCCCAGGACAGGTCGTCCACGAAACGAGAGCGGGGCGAGAGCCACGCGAGCCCGGTGGAGACCAGGAACGTGTTCCACGGCGTGGGGAAATAGCGGCACGAGGGCTGCACCTCGCCGTCCTCGCCGACGAGCTTGACGCCCAGCACACCGCAATCGCGGTGGTCATCCATATAGGCCACGGTCTTGGTCAACGTAGAGCCGCTCGAGGAGACGCCACCGACACCACAGGCGGAGACGTCCAAGATCGAGCCGCCGCCCGAGCCGTTGCCGGAGCCGGTCGAACGCCAGGTCGAGACTGAGCTTCCCAAGCTGCCGCAGATGGAGCGCGCCGAGGCGGTGCTGCCGATGCCGGCTCCGCCACCGCCGGAGCCTCAGCAGGAGGAGAAGAAGCCGGAGGAGGAGAAGAAGAAGTCGGAGCCAAAAGAGGCGAAGTCGAAGCCGAAGCCCAAATCGGTGGCGCAGGTTGCCTCGGCGCCGAAGCCGAACGAGGCGGCGCGGGCGAAGGTCAACGCCGCGCCCTTCTCCGGCACCGCCTCGGCGGCGTCGGTGGCGACCTGGCGCGGCACGGTCATCGCGCACTTGAACCGCCTCAAGCGTTCTGCCGGCGGCAACCGCGGCACGGCGACGGTCGCCTTCTCCATCGACCGCAGCGGGCGCGTGATCTCGGCACGGCTCATCCGCTCGTCCGGCAACCCCGGCCTCGACAAGGAGGCGGTGGCACTCGTGCGGCGCGCGAGCCCGGTGCCTCCGCCACCGGCCAACATCAAGAACAACCCCGTGCTCCTCACCGCTCCCGTTGCCGTCTCGAGGTGACGGGCGATGGAGCGGCCAGCGCGTCTTCCGATCGTTCAAGTCTTGAGTAGGAGTTCGAACATGCAAGTCCGCAGCTTTCACGCGCGTAGAGCAACCGCCGGTGTGATTCTCGCTCCATGTCTGCTCATTGGCCTGCAGGCCGTGGCGACATGGCCGGCACAGGCTCAGGAGCTGGCGCCGGTCAAAATAGAACCGCAGACGACGACGCCGGCACCGCAGACCCCGGCCGCGCAGGCCGGCAAGAAGCAGCCGCAGCCGAAGTCGCTGGTGGCCTGGCGCAGCAAAGTCATCGCGCATCTCAACAGCCGCAAGAGCGGCGCCGCCGCGGCCGACGGGACGACGACGGTGGCGTTCAAGATTGATCGCAGCGGCAAGGTGGTATCGGCGCAGGTGGTGACGAGCTCGGGCAACAAGGGCCTCGACGCCGAAGCGGTGGCGCTCACCCAGCGCGCCAGCCCGGTCCCCGCCCCGCCCGCCGACATCACCGGTGCAACCCTCTACCTGAAGGTGCCCATCCGCTTCAAGAAGTGAGGCGCGCCTCCCAGTGGCGCTTGCGCAACGCTGCTCCCAGAAAATTCCCCCGCCCGCTACGCTTCCGACGCGGTGCCGCGCGCATCCGATGCCGAAGCGTCAAATGATTTTCGCCAGTAAAACATGACTTTATTGGTAAGGTATTCGCAGGAGGCCGCAGCGCGCTTCTTGAATCGCTCCAAATGATTGGCGTTGAAGCAGAATTATCGCCGCGTTACGGATGACGAGACGTCCGCTTTCGAGGGGATCGCGTTGTCCGTCACGGCCATCATCCGCCAGCTCGTGGGCGCAGCATGAGCGCTCAGCCGGCATCCACCGACATCGATGGGCTCTTCAGGCGCTACCGCCGTGAGCTCGACGCCTTTGCCTACGGTCGACTGCGCGACCGCGAGGCCGCATCCGACCTCGTGCAGGATGCCTTCGTGCGCTACATCGCTCATACGCAGGAAGCGCGCCGCGCCCCTGAAGCGCCGCGCTTCTTCCTGTGGCGCATCGCCAGCAACCTGATCCTCGATCTTGGCCGGCGCGAGCGCCGACGCGGGCGTTCGGCCTCGCTCGACGATGCCAACGCGGCCGCCGTCGCCGACCCGGCGCCGTCTCCCGAGCGCCAGGTCACGGCACGCGAAGAATACCGCATTCTCGTGCAGGCGCTCTCCGAGCTGCAGCCCAAGCAGAGAATGGCGCTTGTCATGAACCGAGTGGAGCAGAGGACGCATGCGGAGATTGCGGCGCGCCTGAAGGTGTCCCCCAGCATGGTCAACAAGTACATCATGCGCGCCCTGACGCACTGCGCGGCGCGGCTGATGGAAGCCGGCTCATGATTTTGCACTTCAGGTGTCAGCCTGCGCGCTTCGCGCGTGTTGTAGGTTAGGGCTGGCGATGATGGGGCAGGCCATCGAGATGCAGGACGACGACGCAGCAGCCGTCGATCCCCTGACGGAGCGGGCGCTCGCGTGGCTCGTGCATCTGCACTCGGGCGAGGAGAGCGAGGCCGACTGGCACGCCTACCACGAGTGGAAGGCCGGCGCGCCGGCGCATGCCGAGGCGGCCGCGCGCGCCGAAGAGATGTGGAGCCGCATCGGCCCGGCGCTGAAGACGAAGCGCACCGGGCGCAACATTGCCGGGGCCATTGTCCTCACGGTGAGCCTCGCCGGTGCCGCCGCCTACACGGGCGCATTCGGTCCCGCCTCCGGCTGGCTCGCCGACGAGGCGACGGGCGTCGGCGAGCGCCGGACCGTGGTGCTGGCAGACGGCTCAGCTATTTCGCTCGACGCGATGACGAGCTTCGACATCGCCTACTCCGCGGGCGAGCGCCGCATCGTGCTGCGCGATGGGCAGATTTTCGTCGTCGTCAAACCCGACCCGCGGCGCCGGTTCGTGGTCGAGGCGCGCGGCGGGTCAGTGCAGGCGCTCGGCACCGCCTTCAACGTGCGCATGGTGGATAGCGGCGTGCGCATCGCGGTGACCGAGCACACGGTGCGCGTGAGCCACGGGGCAGCCGCAAGCGTCGACGTCTCACAGGGCAACGGCGTCGACTACACACGCGAAGGACACATGAGCGCGCCCCAGCCCATCGACACCGACAGCGCGACAGCGTGGACGCATGGCGAGCTTGTCTTCGACAATCGGCCTCTCGGCGAGGTAGCGAAAGACATCGGCCGCTACCAACACGGTGCCGTCGTCTTCACCGACACGAGCCTGCGCGATCTCACGGTCACCGGTGTGTTCAACACCAATGACAGTGCGGCGTTTTTCGATGCGCTCGAGGATGCTCTGCCCGTGCGTGTGACGCGATTGCCGCTGCTGACAATCATCCGCCGGCGCGAGGCCGGCTAGGCGCGTCAAAAAATGTATACGGGCGCTGTCATGTTTGAGCGCCGCAGCGTCTTTCCCCGTGTAGGCCGGATTAAGCCGGCGCGTGGGGGACAGTATGAGTATGCGTACCGCCGAGCGATCGGCATTGAGAAGCGTTGTGTCGGCGATCCTGATCATCTCCTCGGTGATCATAGGGGACGCGCGTTTTCGTCATCCGGCGTACGCGCAGAGCGCTGCGAAGACGGTTTCCTACAACATTCCGGCCGGCAGTCTCGGCATGGCGCTCACCCGCTGGGCGCAAACCTCGGGCGTGAAGCTTCTGGCGCCAAGCGGTGTTCTCAGCGGTCGCACGACGCAAGGCCTCTCCGGCACGTATGAGCCGTACCAAGCGCTCGACGCCCTGTTGTCGAACAGCGGTCTCACGCATTCGACCAGCGGCAATACGGTGACGGTCACCGACCCGAACGCCTCCGGCAGCAACGCTGGCGCCACGATCGATGGGGCAATCGCCCTCGACACGATCGACGTGTCCGGGGCAAGTGCAAAAGAAGCCGCTGCAGACGAGCCGTACCAGACGCCCGGCTCCAGCGCGTACATCTCGAGCGAGACACTGGACCTGGTGCCGGCCATCACCGCCTCGGACATGTTCAAGAACACGCCCGGTGTTCTCGGCAACTCCAGCCACAATGGTCCGCAGATGGACCTCAATATCCGCGGCATGCAGGGTATGAACCGTGTCAAGGTGATGGTCGAGGGCACACAGCAGGATTCGTCCCTGCACCGCGGCTACAACGGTCCCGACAACCGCGCTTACGTCGATCAGGACCTCATCAGCGGCATCACCATCGAGAAGGGCCCCGGCACTGGACCTTACGGCTCCGGCACCACGGGCGGTGTCGTCAACATGAAGACGCTCAGCCCCGATGACATCCTGCTTGACGGTAAGACATACGGCGTGCGGTTGCGCGGCGGTGTCATAGGCGGGACTGCCGATCCCTCACCAGTCGGCACGACCGCATCGGCCGTGCGCGAGAGACCGGGCTGGTTCGATCTCGATTCCGCAGCGGGCTCGGCGAGTGCGGCATTCGCCTATCGCGATGACAACTACGAGTTCGTCGCCGCTGCGGTGCGGCGCCGGCACGGCAACTATTTCGCCGGTAAGAACGGCAACCCCACTTATCTTCTGTATCAGAACCCGGCGTACAACCTGCCACCGGCGCCGACGCCATACTCGCTGATCAAACCGGGCGCTGAAGTGCTCAACTCGGCGGAGGACACGACATCGACGCTGCTCAAGGCGAAGTTCAAGTTCGACGGCGGGCAATCGATCGAGATCGGCCATATCGGCTATGAGAGCACTTATGGCTATGTCTATCCGCTCGATACCGCACCGCCCGGCCGCCGGTTCGTCCAGGAGCCGCCGAGTACCACCAAGAGTGATCGTGCCTATGCACGCTACCGCTGGAATCCCGCCGACAACGACCTCATCGACTTTTCGGCCAATGCTTGGCTGACGGACGGCACCGAGTTCACCAACGGCTACTCGCGCCTGCCGGCGAGTTCGGATATTTCCGCGTATGGATTCGAGGCGTGGAACAATTCACGCCTGGATACGGCGATCGGGCACTTCCTCGTCACCTACGGCGCCGAGCATTCACAGTCTGAAATTGATCAGTATCCCGGCAATGCCACCTATGCCTTTGGTGGCGAGCGCAAGGTCAGTGGCGCCTATGTCAACGCCAAGTGGACGCCGATAGATTTCGTCACCTTGAATGGTGGGATCCGCTACGACAGGTACGAAACGGCGGGACCATCGCGTGTCTGCGACGCTTTCAATGTCTGCACGTATCTCGACTCGGGCAACTCTGGCTCCGGCGTCAGCCCGTCTGCCGGCGTGACACTCGAACCAATCAAAGGGCTGCAGTTCTTCACGCAGTATACTGAGGGCTATCGTCCGCCGAGCATCCGCGAGTCGATCGGCACGACGCAGAGCGGCATCGTTCCCAATCCGGCCCTCGATGCGGAGCGCTCACGCAACTGGGAGTTCGGTGCCAACCTCTTGCAGCGCGATCTCGTCGTCGACGGCGACAAGGCTCTCTTCAAAGTCGCCTATTTCGACAGCCTCTACGACGACTACATCGCGGTGGAATACGTCAATCCGCTCACCGCGCCGCAGCCGCAGTTCCAGAACGTGCTGACAGCGAAGATCACCGGCTGGGAGATATCCGGCTCCTACGACGCGGGTGTCCTCTTCGCCAGCGGCAACGTCACCATCTATGACGAGGTGGAGTACTGCGCGCCGGGTGCGGCGACCGTCGCCTGCAACAGCTTTCTCGGTGCCATCACCAACTACGAGGGCGTCCCGCCGGAATACTCAGGATCGGTGACCATCGGTACCCGGCTCTTCGATGAGAAGCTCGTTCTCGGCGGCCGCGCCTTCTTCTTCGGAGAGCGCGCGACAGGGACGCTGCAGCCGAATGGTCAGACACTCTTCAACTTCGTGCACTGGCGTCCCGACACGATCTTCGACGCCTTCGCCAGCTACCAGATCAACGACAACATGGAGCTGTCGTCCAGCATCGAGAACGTGTTCGATCGCTACTACCTGGAGCCCCTGATCCAGGCCCGCACGCCATCTCCGGGGCGAACGATGCGCGCAAACATGACGCTAAAGTATTGAAGGTATGATCGCCGCCGGCGTTGCGCGCGTGCAACGTCGGCGCTTCTTTTCAACGAATGGCGACCGCGTGCGCGCCGGCCGCTCAGGATCTGACAGGCGACCGGCAACGCGCCAATTCCACCGCAAAAACATTACCTTAGTAGTCAGGTTTTGAGTCAACACCGGCTCGATCCGCTTAGAGCCGGTCTAATTCATTGGCGTTGAAGGGGAATCGTGTCCGCGCTAGGAAAATTGCCAATGGCGCTTTGGGACGGCACCGCGCGTTGGGGGAGTCACCTGTCCTGGGATCTCAACAAGCTGTTCAAGAGCCACGCGGGTGAGATCATCCGCGCCTTGCGTCGCCGTGGGCTCAATCCCGAGACGGCGGCGGACATCACCCAGGACGCATTCGTGCGCGTGCTGGCGCTTGGACCCGAGGACGGCGCCGGCGTCCATAATCCGCGCGCGTACCTGCATCAGGTTTCGCGGCGCCTCAGCATCAACCATCAGCGGCGCGAGCGGCTCGTCACCATGGTCGAGCTCGATGCGGCGGTGGCCGAGCGCGTCGCCGATCCGGCGCCGAATGCCGAGAAGATCGTCTATGATCGCCAGCTCCTGCAGCAGACGGCGGCGGCGCTCGCCGAGCTTCCCGAGCGCACGCGCGTTGCCTTCGAGTTGCATCGCCTGGGCGAGCATACGCTCGTCGAGGTGGCGCAGCGCATCGGACTGTCGACGACGCGTACGTGGGCGCTCATCCGCGACGCCTATCGCCACCTCGTCCTGCGCACCGGCGGCATTTGACCCTGCGACGGAGAAAACCTGCGCTTCTCGATTGTCATAGCCGCTTGGGGGCGTCGCAAGACGCCGGGGGCGGGAAAGCAGGATGATGGGCGAAAAGAGCGGCACCGATCGGCTCCTCGACGAGGCGATCGACTTGGTCATCCGCATGCAGGACGACCCCGACAACCCGGTCGCCCAATCGATGATCAAGCGGTGGCGCGCCCGCAGCACGCGGCACGAGCAGATCTGGCAAAAGGTCTCCGGCGCGCACGGGATGAGCGGCCAGGTCCTCAAGCAGCGCGACAAGGCGGAGCGCAAGGCCAAGAGCCGGATCTCGCGCCGCAAGCTCGTCATCGGCGGCCTCGCTGGCGTCGGTGCCATCGGCGCGGGTTCGCTGTCGATACCCGACGCGCTCGTGTGGGCGCGGGCCGACCACATCACGCCGAAGGGCGAGGTGCGACGCGTCACGCTTGCCGATGGCAGCCTTTCGACGCTGGGGCCGGAGAGTGCCATCGCGGTGGACTATGGCGAGCGCCGCCGCAGTGTCGAGCTGTTGCGCGGCATGGCGTTTTTCGAGGTCGCTGCGGATAGCGGCCGGCCATTCGTCGTCAAAGCGCGGGAACTGGCGGCTACCGCTTCCGGCACCGCTTTCGACATCTCCGACGATGCGGGCTTCATCGCCATCTCGGTCGCCGAGGGGGCGGTGGAGACGATAGAGGCGACCGGCAGAGCCCAGCGGCTCGGCGCAGGGGAGTGGCTGAGCTTTGACGCGAGGAGAAATACCTTCGACCGCGGCCGGCGCGACGTCACCCAGGTCGCGTCGTGGCGCGACGGGCTGATCATCGCCGATGAGGAAGCGGTCGGCGCTTTGGTTGCCAAGATCGGCCGGTGGCATCCAGGCCGCATCGTCATCCTCGATGCTTCGATCAGCGAGCAGCGCGTGAGCGGGCTCTTCGATCTCAGCGATCCCCAGCGCGCGCTTGCCGCCGTCGTGCTTCCGGCGGGCGGGCGCGTGCGTCATGTGTCGTCGTATCTCACCGTGATCTCTCCGATCTGATCTTTTGGAGCGGTGAGAGAAAAAATCCGCTCGCCGCTTGTAACACCTGTGAGGGCAGCAGTAGCCGGACGCCAAGCAGGCCCCACGCGTTGAGTATTGTGGAAGGGTGTTGCGTAGATGGGTGTGCGTTGGAGGGGGCGTGCGCGCGGTTGCACCGTGCGCCGCGTGGTGGTCGCCGGTGCCGTGCTGCTGGCGACAACGGTCGATGGGCCGGTCGGCATCATTGCGGGGGCGGCGGCGCAAGAGGCCGCGAAGGTCACAAGCTACAAGATACCGGCGGGACCGCTGAGCGAGGCACTGACGGCATTTGGCCGCCAGTCCGGTTTGCAAGTGACGTTCCTTGCTGCCGTGGCCGCCGGCAAGTCTTCGCCCGGCGTGAGTGGCACCATGTCGCCCACGGCGGCGCTGGCACAGCTTCTCTCCGGCACCGGACTGTCGTTCGAGATGAACGGCGCCAAGACCGTGATCGTGTCCAAGCCCGCCGAGGGTGCCGGCGCCACGCTCGCGGGTGCAATCGCCCTCGACACGATCGACGTGTCGGGAGGCGGCGCAGCGGCCGACGAGCCTTACCGGACACCGGGATCCGTTTCCTATGTCTCCTCTGAGCAGCTCGAGCGCGTTCCGGCTACGACGCCTGGAGACATGTTCGGCAGTGTTCCGGGTGTCGATATCCGCGGAAATCACAACGGCGCCCAGATGGATGTCGCGATCCGCGGCCAGCACGGAAACAATCGCGTCAAGGTCATGGTCGAGGGAACGCAACAGGACACGAGCTCCCACCAGGGATACAACGGACAGGACAATCAGACCTTTGTCGATCAGGACCTCATCAGCAGCATCTCCGTCGAGAAGGGAGCGCCGGCCGGTCCATATGGCGCGGGCGTGACCGGTGGCGTCGTCAACATGCGCACGCTGGCGGCTGACGACATCCTGCTTCCCGGCAAGGAGTTTGGCTTTCGGCTCCGTGGCAGCTTGATGAGTAACGTCACCGATGACGCGCCTGCCGCTGGCACCGCTGCACTCAACTACGACCGAGGCTCGCTACTAGACTTCCTCGGTCAGTCGGGCAGTCTCGCCATGGCGGCCAAGACCAATTCCCTTGAACTTGTCGCTGCAGTGACCAAGCGCGAGCACGGAAACTACTTCGCCGGCAAGAATGGAAATTCGCGCTACGGCCGCGAGTCCTATCAGGTCTATTCGCCGATCGCGCCGGGAGCCGAAGTCTTCGACACGTCGGAGGACAGCCGGTCCAAGCTGCTGAAAGGCAGCTTCAATTTCGGCGGCGGTCATTCGTTCGAGGCCGGCTGGCTGCGCACCGAAAGCGACTATGGCTGGATATATCCGATAGATACGGCGAATGCCTACAGCTTCATCCAGAACAAGCTCAACGCCATGCAGAGCGACCGCGCGTGGTCCCACTACAAATGGAACCCTGACGACAATGACCTGATCAATCTGCAGGCCAATCTGTGGAAGTCCAGCCTCATCAAGTCGCTCACCGGCGATCTTCAGAACAACAGAAACACAGACGTTGATTCCTGGGGCACGGAAGCCTGGAACGAATCCCGCATCGATGGCCCCTTCGGACATTTCGCCGTCACCTATGGCGTCGAGTACGCGAAAGAGGATGCGCTGATCGATGGCGGCTATCTGGGCAACGCCGCGACCCGCGAGGTGGGAAGTCTCTTCAGCGATGCGAAATGGAGCCCCTTCGAGTGGGTGACGCTCAATGGCGGGTTGCGCCGCACGTGGTTCGAGACATCCGGCAGCTACCAGGAGAGCTGGGGGAGCTTCAGGGTCATGTCGGGACATCTGGAGGGGCATGACGTCACGCCATCCGCCGGCGTGACGTTCAACCTGCCGAAAGGAATCCAGGTGTTCACCCAGTACTCGGAAGCCTATCGACCGCCGTCCATCCGCGAAGTCGCCCCGCAGGCGGCGGTCGGCTATCCGGCCAATCCGTTCCTGAGACCAGAGCGCTCCCGCAACGTGGAGGTCGGTGCCAACCTGCTGCAGCGCGGCGTGATCGAGAGCGAAGATGTGGTGCGGGCGAAGGTGGCGTATTTCAACAATCGCTATGAGGACTACATAACGATCATCTCCCCACGCCCTTACTACTACAACAATATCCCCGGGGCGAAGATCGACGGCATCGAGGTCTCCGGCTCATACAAAAATGGCCTCGTGTTCGTCGAGGCGGACTTCAACTACTACACGACCTTCGAATACTGCTACCGGACGGACGATCCATACACCTTCAACCCTTACAACAAAGGCTGCACGCAGTATCTCGGAGGCGGCGGCCTCGTGTACGGCCTGTCGGTTCCACCGAAGTATTCGGGTTCAGTCACGCTCGGCACGACGCTGCTCGACGACAAGTTGACAGTCGGTGCCACGGGCCGCTTCTTCAGCAAGAGCGCGGTGCCGTGGAAGCTGCCCAACGGCGACTTTGTGTTCGACGCGCCGATGTGGCGGCCGGATACGATCGTCGACTTGTTCGCAAGCTACAAGCTCAGCGATCAGTACGACCTTGCAGCGAGCGTAGAGAACGTTTTCGACCGGTACTATCTGGACCCGATGTTCATCGCCCATATGCCAGCACCCGGCCGCACCGGCCGTCTGACGTTCACGGCGAGGTTCTGATCCGCTTGCCTGAGCGCCGGCGTTGCGTATTCGCGACGCCGGCATACTCGTCGGCAGCGTCGCTCGACATGCGGTACTCGCGCGGGACAGGCGCTAGCACAGTTGCCGATGGACTACACGCGCCAGACTTGCGTGATGGGCGGCAGCGGAGGGAGATACGCCGACTCTCGGCGGCGGGTGCTGTTGCGACGTCAGACAGGGCATGGGCTGGCCAAGGCTCTCAGCCGCAACCGTTATCTGGCCCTTGCTGGCGATCTGGCTGAGCGGCACAGGCCGTCCGAGGAGGTAGCCTTGCACCTCATCGCAGCCTTCGGCCCGCAGCACCGCGAGCTGATCGTGCGTCTCGATGCCCTCGGCAAGCACCCGAATGCCAAGGCTCTTGCCGAGGGCCATCACGGCACGAACAATCGCTCGCGCCTGTGGAGTCTCGATGTCGCGCACGAACGAGCGGTCGAGCTTGATCTTGTCGAAGGGGAAACGAGCGCAAGGTATCGAGGGATGAATAGCCGGTTCCAAAATCATCGAGAGCGATGCTGACGCCGAGGCTCTTGATCTGCCGCAGAATGCTGAGGGAGCGCTGCTTGTCGGCAAAGATCGTCGTCTCTGTCAGCTCGAACTCCAGCCGCTCCGGCGGCAGCCCCGTCTGCAGCAGCACATCGAGGATCTGGCTGGAGAGATTGGGCTGGGCGAACTGAACCGCGGAGAGGTTCACCGCGACGTTATAGGCGGGCCTCCAGGCGGCAGCGTCGGCACACGCCTGCCGGAGAACCGCGCCACCGATCTGCAGGATCATCCCATTCTCCTCGGCGATGGGAATGAACTCGGCAGGTGGGATATACCCGCGTTTGGGGTGCTCCCAGCGCAGCAACGCCTCATAGCCCCGGATGGCGCCGGAGAGCGACTTCTGCACCTGGTAGTGGACGCTGAATTGCTTCCCTTCCAGCGCCTCGTGCAGGTCGGCGGCGAGGCTTCGCCTCGCCAGCACGGCATCGTCCATCGAGGATTCATAGAAGCAGACGGTCTTGGTCAGGTCGCTCTTCGCCCGATACATGGCGAGGTCGGCGTTATTGATCAGCGCCTCCTTGTTGGAAGCGTGGTGCGGGTAGATCGCAACCCCGAGGCTGGCGCCGGGACTGACCTCGAGGGAATCGAGATGGATCGGCCCCGAAAGAGCCGTGGTGAGACGCTTGAGGAAGTCGGTAAGGCTGATCTGGCTGTTGATGGGGTGAATGGCAACGAACTCGTCTCCACCTACCCTCGCCACGAAATCGCGTTCGCCGAGAACATGCGTGGGGCGATGGTGGTCAGCACCTTGTCGCCCGCACAGTCGCAACGTTTGAGGGCACGCGCTGATCCCCGCCGCCAATCGGGCGCCCGACGCGATTACGCTGCGCTTCGCGGGGTCCGTCCGGCTGATTGCGCTCGCTCCGGCAACGCCAAATTCGCTCCGACAAGCCAATTGCGCAGTCGATACAGATCTGTATCATGGCGTATTTCTGGCTGACGGAAGCTATGAGCAAGCAACGGACGATCGATACGCTTGGAGTGCACCTCCTTGCCGCTGAGCTGGCTAGACGCGGCTTCCTGGTTGCAACGGCGGCACGCAACGCGCAAGGCGCCGATCTCTTCGTCGCCGATCCAGGCCTCGCCTCCGCCTGGACCGTGCATGTCAAAGCGAACGATCAGCGCATCCACTCCTGGCCGCTCGCCGATAACTTCCGGAAGCTGCATTCGAGCAGCCACGTGTACGTCTTCATCAAGTTCAACGGCGAGGCGCGGCCGGACTACTACATCGTGTCGAGCCGGCAGGTCGCCCACGATGCGCTCGATCGCGAGCAGCGGACGGGAACACGCTGGCGTTCCTATCCCTTGAGCCGCGCGCGAGCGTTCCAGGAGAACTGGGAGCTGTTCGGCCTAGCGCCTACCAAGATGCCGCCCGCCTGACCACGCACGTGAGGACGGCATCCTAAGAACGGCATCGTGCGCGCCGCTGCTATCGCAACACCTTGACACGATACAGGCCTGTCCTATTGTGGCGTCGCTGGTATGAGGGCGGCTCGACAACAGCCGCCTTCAAGGGAACACGGGACGTCCTTTGCGACATTGCCGTGGCTGCCCCCGCAACTGTGAGCGGTGAGCCAACCTCGAATATGCCACTGACGGTGCGCCCAGGCGCCCGTTGGGAAGGTCGGGGAAGGCGCTCGAGCCGCGAGCCAGGAGACCTGCCAGCAATGTCGCCCATCCTCCGTGCGGGGCGCGCGGTGGAGCGGATAGCCGTAGCGGCGACTGATGTGCAACCAGGTAGGGGGCTACGTCAGGCGTGTCTCGCTCGGATGTCATTTCATGACATGGCATTGATCGGCCTGCTGCGCGCTCATCCGCGCGGCACCGGTGCTCAGTTGCTGGCAGCTCACCGCTAGCAGCGTTGGCACGTTGCGATTTGGCTCCCCCGTATCAGTAGTGCGTGACGGGGGGATACATGTATTTGCGTTGTGGCGTTCGCGTCGGTGCCCGTTTCGAGCGCGTTCTTTGTCCGGTCGTTGTGGCGCTGGAGAGCGCGCTGATGGTGGCAGCGACACCGGCAAGCGCGCAGTCGGTCGAGAAGCTGCCGCCGCTGGTGGTTGAAGGGGCGACGCTCGATGCGAGCGAGCCGCGCAAGAAGAAGACGTCCGCGAAGACAACAAGCGCCACACCCAGCGGCACGGATGCAGAGAACGTCGTGGAAAGTCCGGCCGCTGCCAACACCAAGGCGCCTGCCGAGGCGGGCGTGCCCCTCGAGCAGATCGGCGCTGCCGTATCGGTCATCACGCGCAAAGAGCTGGACGAGCGCCAGATCCGCTATGTGGCGGATGCCTTGCGCAGCATGCCTGGCGTCGCGGTCAGCAGCCCCAATGGTCCCGGCGGGCTCACCCAGGTGCGCCTGCGCGGCGCCGAGGCCAACCACACGCTTGTCCTCATCGATGGCATCGAAGCCAACAACCCGACCGACGGCGAGTTCGACTTTGCAAACCTCGATGCGGCGGATGTCGAACGGATCGAGGTCATTCGCGGTGCCATGAGCGGCATCTACGGATCCAGCGCCGTCGGCGGCGTGATCAATATCGTCACCCGTGGTGGGCGCGGCCCGCTGACATTCACTGGGCGCGCCGAGGGCGGCAGCCTTGGCACGAGCGACTTCTCAGGCAGCGTTTCGGCGGGCAACGACAAAGGGCACATCGCGCTCAACTATCACCGCCGGCAGTCGGAAGGCTTCAACCTCGCCCCAGTGGGCGGCGAGACGGATAGCTGGCAGCTCTCGACGTTCTCCCTGCGCGCCGGAATGACGGTCGCGGAGGATCTCTCTGTCAACTTCGCGCTGCGGAACATGCGCCGCTCCGCCGACCGCGACGGCTTCGGCGGTGACGCCGGCGCACTGGCAACCGCCATCGATGAGCCTTCGACGCTCGGCTCCGATACCTGGCTCGCCGGCGTCAACGTGCGGTGGGACATGCTCGACGGGCATCTCACGCACGAAGTCCGCGCCACGCGCAATGCGGCGGTGACGACCGATCTCGATATGAGCTTCCCTGCCTTCCCCTTCCGCACGCGCAACGAGAGCGAGGACATCAAATACGGCTATCTCGCAACGCTGCGTTTCGACACGCCGTCCATCGCAGCGGCGCACACCCTCACCGGCCTCATAGAGCACGAGACGGAAAGCTTCACACCGGCCGGAGATTCCACCGACGGCGTGGAGCGATCGCACGCACGCGAGGCCGTGGCAGCAGAATACCGCGGCGATTTCGCCAAGACGGTGTTCGTTACCGCCAACCTGCGCTACGACGACAACGAGTCGTTCGAAGACTTCACGACCTGGCGCTCGGCTCTCTCGGTGCCCCTCGCCGATATCGGGTTGAGGCCGCACGCCAGCGTCGGCACGGCCGTGAAGTTCCCGAACATGTTCGAGCTCTACGGAAGCATTCCGGGGTTCTTCACCCCCAACCCGGACCTCAAGCCGGAGGAATCGTTCGCCTGGGACGCGGGGGTCGAATACACGTTTGCCAAGGGGCTCGCCGTCGTCGATGTGACCTACTTCAACGCCAACCTGAAAAACGAGATCGTGACGCTCGGCTTCCCCTACTCGCTGCAAAATGCCGAGGGCACGAGCACGCGGGAAGGCATCGAGGTGGCAGCGCGCGCGAAACTCTCCGACGCCCTGACACTCGGGGCTGCGTATACGTACCTCAACGCGAAGAACGACCTCGGCGAGGAGGCGGTGCGGCGTCCGCCACACACGGGGCGCATCGACGTCAACTATGTCTTCGCCGGCGACCGGGCCAACATCAACCTCGCGGCGATCTATAATGGGCGCCAGGAGGATCTCGCCTTCCGCCTGCCGACGTTCACACAAGAGCGGGTCGTGCTCGACAGCTATTGGCTGACGACGATCGCCGCGTCGTACCGGTTGAGCCCCGGGGTCGAGATGTTCGGTCGAGTCGAGAACGTGATCGACGACGACTATCAGGAGGCGTACGGCTACGAGACGGCGGGGACGACAGTGTTTGCCGGCATGCGCTTCACCTACGTCGAGCCGGCGTCGGTCGCCTGGTCGGAAGGCCGGTGATGCGCCGACACGCAATCTTGCAGGTGATCGCTCAAGCGCTGGCCAGCCTGTTGGTCGCGCTCGCAGCCAACGCCGAAGCTGGAGAGACCGGCGTTGCACGCCGCATCGTCTCCCTCAGCGTCTGCGCCGATCAACTGCTGCTCGACCTCGTGCCGCGCGACCGGATCGCAGCCCTCAGCTATCTCGCCACCGACCCGACGCTGTCGTCGAAGGTCGATGAGGCGAAGGGGCTGCCGGTCGTCGTCGGCAGCGCAGAGGAGGTGATACGGCTCGCGCCCGATCTCGTCATCGCACAAGAGTACTCGATGACGGCAACGGTCGAGTTGCTGCAGCGTCTTGGCTTTCGCATCCTGCGCGTTCCACTCGCTGCCGACATCGACGGCCTGCGGCGCAGCATAAGGATCATCGCCGCGGCCGTCGGCGAGGAGAGCCGCGGCGAGCACCTGATTGCCGACTTCGACAAACGACTGGCGGCGGCACGCCCCGTCGGATCGGCGCGACCGACTGCCGTCGCCTACGAGGTGAACAGCCTGGCATCGGGCGAAGGCACGCTCGTCGACTCCATGCTTCGCGCTGCAGGTTTCAACAACCTCGCGCGACGCTATGCGCTCGGACCTGGCGGACGCCTGCCGCTGGAAGCCATAGCGACGCGGCCTCCCGATCTCATCGTTCTCGCCAACCAGCCGGATGAGTTCCGCTCGATCGTCGGCGATAACCTTCGTCATCCGGCGTTGCAGGAGACGCTGATGCGGCATCGCAAGCTGGCATTGCCCATGCCGTATTGGCTCTGCCCGACGCCGAAGATTGCCGACGCCGTCGAGAAGCTTGCGCACATCCGGCAGCAGATCATCGTGGAGCAAACCCCATGACGGATGCGGCAGCCAGCGTGTCGGCGCGCGTCATCGGTCCGGCGCGCACGCCCATCATTGCAATCTTGATCGTCGCCGTCGGCCTGGCGTTTGCCGCATCGATCATGGTTGGACCGGATGGCTTCGGGCTGCCGGACAATGCCGACGCGGCGCATCTGGTGCTTACCGAGATCCGCCTGCCGCGCGCCCTGCTCGGCGCGCTGATCGGGGCAGGACTAGGCATATCCGGGGCCGTATTGCAGGGCTATCTGCGCAACCCGCTCGCCGAGCCCGGGCTGCTCGGCATCTCGGGAGGCGCGTCTCTCGGCGCCGTGGCTGCCATTCACACGGGCGCGACCGGTGCAATGGCATTGGCACTTCCCGCCGGCGGCATGATCGGCGCGGCGCTGGCGGCGCTTTCGGTGCTCATGCTCGCGGGGCGCCGGCACGGCGCCTCGACGCTGATCCTGGCGGGCGTCGCCATCTCCAGCATAGCGGCAGCGCTGACGACGCTGGTGCTTACGCTATCGGCCAACCCGTTCGCCTCCGTCGAGATGCTGTTCTGGCTCCTCGGGTCGCTCAACGATCGAAGCATGGTGCATGTCTGGCTCGCGGGACCGCTGATCATACTCGGCACCGGCATTCTCCTCGGCACTGGGCCGGCGCTCGATGCGCTGACGCTCGGCGAGGAGGTCGCGCAGAATCTTGGCGTCGATCTCGGTTCCCTGCGGCGGCGCGTGATCGCCGGCACGGTTCTCGCCGTCGGAGCCGGCACCGCCGTCGCCGGCACGATCGGGTTCGTTGGCCTCGTCGTCCCGCATCTCTTGCGCCCGCGTGTCGGATTCGAACCGCGCCGCCTCCTCCTCGCGAGCCTCCTCGGCGGCGCGGCAATCGTCCTCGCCGCCGATGTTGCGCTGCGGCTGATCGCGCCGCTGCACGACATCCGGCTCGGTGTCGCCACGGCGCTCATCGGCGCACCATTTTTCCTCTGGCTGGTTGTGAAATCGAAGGACGACGTCCCCTCATGACGCAGGTGCTGGAAGCGCGGAACATCGTGCTCGACTATGGGGAACGGCGCGTCCTGCGCGGCGTGTCGCTCGCCGTCAGGCCCGGCGAGATCGTTGCTCTGATCGGCGCCAACGGGGCGGGCAAGTCCTCGCTCCTCAAGACGATGGCCGGCCTGCTCTCGCCGACCGACGGCTCCGTGACGCTGAACGGGCAGCGCATCGAACGCATCGAGCGGCGCCGGCTCTGCCGGGAGATCGCCTATCTTCCGCAAGACCGCGCCGTGCATTGGCCGCTCTCGGTGCGCCAACTGGTGGCGCTCGGCCGCCTGCCGCACCGCGAGCTCGTGGCCGGACCAACGCGCGCCGATGCCGACGCCGTCCAGGCGGCGATGGCGGCAATGGATATCGGCAATCTTGCGGAGCGGCCCGTGTTCGATCTGTCGGGCGGCGAGCGCGCGCGGGTTCTATTGGCGCGCGCCATTGCCCAGCAGGCAACTTTCATGATCGCCGACGAGCCGTCGGCCGGATTAGACCCAGCGCACGAGCTGACGCTCTTTGCACGACTGGCGTGCATCGCCGCCGAAGGGCGCGGCATCGTCATCGCGCTGCATGATCTGTCCCTGGCGGCACGCTTTTGTCACCGTGCGCTCTTGCTGCGGCGTGGAGCGACGCTGGCCGAAGGCGAGCCTGGCGTCGTTCTGACGCCAAGCCGGTTGGCGGAAGGTTTCGGCATCCGCGCGGAGGTCACCGAGGTCGATGGCCGGCCAATCGTGGTTCCGCTGGAGCCGCTCTGCTGAGGCGCCGCTCACTTCCGACGGAACAGGCTCCATAGTCCGCGGCGCATTGGCACGATCTTCGCGGCGACGCCATCGTTCTCCGTGAACTCGACCCGACGGCCGACCGCAAGCGGATGCTTGCCGATGACACCGGCGGAGAAGAATCTATAGCTCGCTCCGTCGCTGCCCTTGATCTTGCCCATGCCGGTTCGCGCGTCGAACGACTGGACCGTTCCGCTCATCGTCCGCCCCGCGCCGACCGGCGCAGACGTCGAGTTGGTGATGCCGCCGATGCTGCTCGAAGACGCCGCGACATTGTCGGCGAGCACCGAGATCTTCGAAGCGACCCCGTCGCTGTCGGTGAAGGACACCCTCTGGCCGACACGAAGATCAACGCCGCCGATGACGCCGGCGGCGAAGAACGAATACGTTGCGCCGTCGTCACCCTTGATCTTTCCCATTCCGGTGCGCGCATCAAAGCCGTGCACCGCGCCCTGATGCTGGCGGCCAGGCCCAGGTGCCGGCGATGCGCTGTTTGCGATGCCACCGACGCTTGAAGATGTCGCCGTTGCTGGTTGACCCGTTGAAACCGATGCCTGCATTGATTTTCCTCCCAAGCATATGAGCAATACAGAACTGTATCACTTTGCATGAGGGACGAAAATGGAGCTGCTGAGCATCTGCATCAGGATCTCAATTCCACGCGCGTGGCCAGGATAGTCCGCGCACCCAGCGCAGGTATCCGCAGCTCAAGAGGACGAGCACCAGCGCTCCGGAGAGTATCGGCGTGACCACAAAATGCCAGCTCACGGGCTGCGTCGCGGCAATGACGGCCGTCAGGCCAGCGGGCGGATGCAGGCTGCGCGTGAGCAGCATGGCAAAGATCGCCAGCCCGATGGCGAGGGGCAAAGTCCACCAGTGAGGCGCCATCAACAACGCCATCAGGCAGCCGCTCAGGGCCGACAAGACGTGGCCGCCGACGACGTTGCGCGGCTGCGCCGTCTCACTGTCGGGCGCGGCAACGATCAGGATGATCGAGCAGGCGAACGGCACGCCGGCGATGGGCAGGTCCGCGAGGTTGGCGAGGCCTTGCATCGCGGCAAGCCCCAAGCATCCGGCGATGGCATCGCGCAGATGCTCGCGCAACGGCACAGTCGACATGGTGCGCAAGCTCACTTCGGAGAACGGAGTGGCCGCTGCCGATCGAAAGTGCCCCGCCCAGACAGAGGCGGGGCTTCGACGGGAGAGCTGCTTGAAAAAAATATCAGTGCCCGAACAGGTCACCGATGTTGAAACGATAGCCAACGCCTACGCTAATCAGCCACGGATCGAGCTCTGCAGTATCGACATAGTTGCCGCCGGCGTAGATCTTCGTCTCGAGATCGAGGATCTTCTTTACATCGAACGACAACTGCCATCCGCCTCCCAGCGCGACGTCGAGGCCACCGCCGAGAGCAAGGCCCCAATCGTTCTTGAGGTCGATCGGACCGACGGGCGAATAGCCCGTCTCGCCGAAGAAGGCGAAGTAGCTGATGCCGACGCCGACGTACGGCTTAAAGGCTCCCATCCGGTGATGGTATTGAAGGCTGAGCGTCGGTGGGAAGATCCACGTGTCGGCGATCGTCGCACCGGCGCCCAGGCCAAGAAGACCGGGAACGCGATTGTTGATGCTGTGCTCGCTGAAGCAGCAGATCGTCTCGACCGCGAGATTGTCGGTCAGGAAGTAGGCAATCGACAGCGAGGGCAATTCCGCCTGCGTGACATGCAGGACGCTGCCGCCGTTGTTCTTCAAATCGCTTTGCGGCATCACGAACGTGCCGAGGACTTTCACCAGCGTATTGCCCTTGTCGTCGCCGGCGCGTGCCCCATGCGTGATGCCCTGCGCCAAGAGCGCAGCCATCGCGGCGAATATGAGAGCGGCCACTTTGGACGTAGGCCGGCTTTTGTTTTTGATCACGACGTCCCTCCTTGAGAGCTCTCCCGTTGACAATGCCCACGAGCTGTTGTGCTCATGAGACGGTACAGTTCTGTATCGATTCAAGACGGGAGGCTGTATCTTGTGCGCAACAGACGACAGAGAATGTGCAAAACCCGGCGCGTCCCAGCCCGCGCCGCAAGGCGCTAAGCGGCGCGAGACGCAGGGTTTTCTGCACCTCTGGAGGTTGACGCGGAAGGAGGTGCAGGAGGCCAAGGCGAAGGTTCGCCATTGCGGCGATCTCGACGCGCTCGATGCGCTGTTACGGCATAGTATCGCGCATGGGCACCAGAGACTGATCGTCCGCCGCTACCTGCTGGGAGAGATGCTCGGCATCCCGCGGCTGAGCGCCTACGCCGCCTACTTCAGTACTGCGATGGCGAAGCTTTCGCCCACCGAGCAGGACATCGCGCGCAGCGGCGCAGCAGAACGCGCGGCGCAGATCAAGGCCCGAGCGGCGAACAGGCCAACACCCGCGGCGATCTAGTTTGCAACCGGGGTGCGGGCGCGTGGCCAACTGCCGAGCAGCAGCCGCGCCGTCGACTTGGCCTCGAGAGCCGCGTCGAGCTGGCCCTCGTGGCGAGCGACGATGGCGCCCTTCATCAGCACGTGCCAAGCGCGAGCGAAACGCTCGACATCGATCAGCCCCGCTTCGCGCGCGAAGCGCTCGAGGATGTTGCGAATGTTTGCAAGGTGCTGGGCCGCGGCACTGCGGATGGTTTCCGTCTCGCGCCCCTCCAGCAGCGAGTTGACGAACGAGCAGCCTTCGAAATCCGGCTTGCGGAACCATTCGTCGAAGGCATCGAACACCGAGAGCAGCCGCTCCTCGGCGCTCTTCTGACCTTCCATGAGGGTTTTCTCGAACCAGCTCTTGGTCCACAGCTCCTCGCGCCGCTCAAGGAAGGCGCGCACGAGGGCTTCCTTCGACTTGAAGTGGCGGTAGAGCGTCATCTTGCCCGAGCCGGAGCGGGCGACGACGGTATCGACGCCCACCGCATTCACACCCTCGCGCGAGAACAATTCGTACGCGGCCTCGAGAATGCGCTCGCGCGCGACGGAACGTTCTTTCTCAACTTGGCTCATCAGCCCTTTGTCCTCAAACGCGCCCGGCCCCGCGCCAATTCACCAGCTCGCAAGAGCTGAGCCGGTTCCCTCGATAACCCGCCAAATACCGTGATTTCAAGCGGATAAAGCCGCGCCTCGCGGCTGATGATACAGATCTGTATCTTTTTCATTGACGCGACACATTTGCATCGATACAGGTATGTATCAAAAGAACAGAACTTCAAGGGACGAAACGTCATGGCTGACCTTGCACATTTTGCAGATCTCGGTCGCCGTCCGGGCACCCGCCGGCAGTCTCGCCGTGGAGATTGCCGATGCGCGGCCGCTCGCCTCGGTGCCGGCCACCCGACACACACGCCGTCCCTCGCCATTTCGAGCCAGCGCGCGAAGCGCCAATAGAGGGAGATAGGCAGAGTGTCGAAGCCGTTTCTGTCCAAGAACCACGAGATCAAGATCGGCAAGGCGACGATTGGTGGACCGCTCGGCTCACACACGGGTCTCCTCGTCGGCAGCATATTCTATGACAAGCATTCGCTGGTCACCGATGCCTTCGCCGGCACGTTCGATGCCGACAAGGCGGCAAAGCTCGTCGACAGGGTGAACGGCCTCTCCGAACGCTACGGCGTGCAGATGGCGTTTGACGTCATCGCGGCGTCGCCGGAGGCGATGGAGAAGTTCATAGAGTTCGTCGCCCCGCGCACGACCCTCCCCTTCATGATCAATGCCTCCGAAGCGGACGTGCATATCGCCGGCCTGCAATGTGCCGACCGCCTCGGGCTCCTCGACCGCGTGATCTTCGCCTCGCTCAATGAAGATACCGAGCCGCAGATCCTCGAAGCGCTCGGACGGCACAAGCCGGCCTGCGTGATGATCCTCGCCAACGACGTCGGCAACCCGACGCCGGATGGCAGTTGCGAGATGATCGAGCGCGTCTTCCGTCCCATGCTGGATGAGATCGGCGTTGCGACGCCGCTGGTCGACCTCGGAGCGATGGATCCCCCCTCTGTCGGCATCTCGATGCGGGGCATCACGGCCGTGCGCCAGCGGTTCGGCTATCCGGCCGGGTGCGCGTTCTCGAACTGCTTCCCGCAGTGGACCGGCCTGCGCGAGCTCGGCAAGGAGTGGGTCAATCTCTCTCTCGCGACGGCGCTCGTCACCTGCCGCGCCGCCGGTGGCGATTTCCTGCACTACGGCATCATCGAGAAGGCGGCCATGGCGGCTCACGTGGCCGGCTCGGCCGAGGTCTTCTACGGCTTTGCCGCGCAGGAGCTCGACGGGCATCAGCTCCCAGAGGGGCACGCGCTTCTCAAGATGTTCAAGCTCGCGGAGCAGGCGTGATGAGCCGCGAGCAGCTGCGTTCTCTGCTCAACGAGCCCGCCAATACCGAGCGTTCCATTCTCGTCGATATCGGGACATCGACGCTGACAGCAGTTCGCGCCGTGGCGAGGCCAGATTTGCAGAGCGGGCATTTGCTCGCGCATCCGGTCATGGAAACGTTGCCGCTTTCTGCCCGGGACTGCGCTGCCCTGGGCTCGAACTGCGCACGCGCGGGCTTCCTCTTCAACACCATAGATCCTGGCTCGGAGACGTTCACCGACGCGTTCGGTGTCGAATGGCTGCGCGTCGACGGCTCGGTGACGCCCGTTCGCCATCCGCTCGAGCACGCCACGCTGGCCGAGATCGTCAAGCACCCGCGGCCCGAGTGGCCCGGCGTCGTGCAGATCCCCGAGAGCTCCCACAGCCAACAGATCATCGTTGCCGATGCGCCGTGCCCAGGACTGCTCGATCTGAGCTTCGCGCTGCGCAATTCGTGGACGTGCCTCGAAGACATGACGAGCAACTGGCGCAGCATCTCGGCGCTGCTCGACTGGTCGCTGGAGACGATTGTCGAGGCCTACGACCGGATGCTTGCGGGGCTTCCGTTCACGCCCGACGTCGTCGTCTACGGCGATGATCTCGGCTTTCAGCAGAGCATGTTCGTCTCCGAGGTCGACTTCCGCAATTTCCTTCGCCCACGCATGCGCACGCTCGTCTCTCGCCTGCGCCGGCTGACGGATGCCGCGCTCTGCTTTCATTCCTGCGGGGCGATCCGGCCGATCCTTCCCGACATCTGCGATCTCGGCATCGAGATCATCAACTTCGATGGCGCGGCGCGGGGGATGATCTGCTCCGAGCTGCGCCGCGAGCTGCCGAAGGGTCTCGTCTTCCACGGATGCAGCAACCTCGTCGCCCTGGGCCGAGCGGTGCGATCGCAGAACATGGCTTCGGTGGCGCTGCTCGCGGCGGAGATCATCGACAGCATGCCGGCGATCGCCGCGCCGATGGACAATATGTACAGCGCCGCCGACGTCGCCGATGCCCAGCTTGGCGCTCAGCTCTTACACGAGCTGGCGCCGGACGAGATCGCGTCGATGGGGCGCCTCGGCCCGATCCGCTCGATCATCGAGAACGCAGCGCACCAGGCGCTCGCGGCCGAGCTTCCGGCCCCGCGCGGGGACGCTCCCGAGAGCCTCCGCTTCACCGACGCCGCCGGCGTCCATCACCCGAGCCGGGGCGCCGCACGCCCGCCCGACAAAGCCAGTCATTCACTGCACTAGCCGACGACCAAGCAAACAAAAACGAAACAGGAGGAAACACAATGGCCCAAGTTGCGAAGATGACGAGCAGGGAGCGGATCTTTGCTGCCGTCACCATGCAGTCACTCCCCGACCAGGTGCCGGTCGTGCCGCTGCTGATGACGCGCGGGATCCGCGAGGGCGGCATCACCGTCGACCAGGCGCTGCGTGACGGGGCGGCATCCGCGCACGCCAAGATCAAGGCTTTGCAGAAGTTCGGTGGCGATGTGGTGATCGCCGGCACCGATCTCTTTACCCCGGTCGAATGCGTCGACGGCTGCGAGCTCGACTATCTGCCTTATGCGCAGCCGTCGCTGGTCAAGCATCCCACGCCGACGAAGGACGCTTTCTATCGCTTCAAGGAGAAGTATCTGCGCGAGGGCTTCAAGCCGTCGGCGCGGGTGCTGGAGATCCAGAAGGAGATCCGCACCTTCATTGCAGAGGGCTACAAGAATACGCACGCTATACCGACGCCGGTCGGCGGCCCCATCACCACGGCGCAGCTCATGACCGGCTCGAGCGAGTTCCTCAGCTACATCGCCGAAGATCCCGACTACGCGAAGGAGGTTACGGAGCTCGCTCTCGACGTCGTCAAGAACGTCTGCCGCATGATGTTCGAAGCTGGCGTCGATGTGTGCAACATCCTCGACCCGTTCAATTCCTCCGACATTCTTCCGCCTGACACCTATCGCGAGTTCGGACTTCCCTACCAACAGCGGCTGTTCGCCTACATCAAGGAGATCGGCGGCATCGGCTTCACCCATACCTGCACCTATACGCAGCCCATCTGGCGCGACATCGCAAACAACGGGTGCCTCAACTTCAACGGCGACATGTATCCGGGCATGGATCACGCCAAGCGCGCGATCGGCGGTCAAATCTCGCTCATGGGAACGCTGTCGCCCTATTCGACGCTCATGCACGGCTCGACCACGGATGTCGCCAACGAGGTGAAGAAGCTTGCCGCCGAGGTTGGCTACAACGGCGGTCTCATCGTCATGCCGGGTTGCGACATCGACTGGACCATTCCCGACGAGAATCTGCGCGCCATGATCGATACCTGCGCGTCGATCAAGTACCCGATGGACATCCAGGCGCTCGGCGACCTGTCCAACGTCTACCTCGCCGGTCACCCGAAGCACCCAGGCAAGCGGACGTCGTCGGCCATGGGCGACACCGATATCGCCATGGCCAAGACGCACAAGCCGCAGAGCCCCAGGGAGGAGGTCAACGCCAAGCTCGTCGAAGCCATCATGGAGTACGACGGCGACAAGGCAATCGAGTGGGTGAAGAAGGGCATCGAGCGCGGGATGACGGCGCAAGAGATCGTCTTCGACGGTCTGTCCCTCGGCATGAAGGTGGTCGGCGACATGTACGAGCGCAACGAGCGCTTCGTCACCGACATGCTGAAAGCAGCAAAGACGATGGACAAGGCAATGCCCATCCTCACCCCGCTGCTCGAAGCATCTGGCGGAGGCAGCGGCCCCACCGGCACCGTCGTTGTCGGGCTCGTGCGCGGTAACACGCAGGACATCGGCAAGAACCTCGTATGCCTGATGCTGAAGGCAAACGGATTCAAGGTCATCGACCTCGGCAAGAACGTGAAGCCCGAGCAGTTCATCGACACGGCCGAGAAGGAAGGCGCGGTGGCCATCGGCATGTCGGTGATGACCAACTCTTCCGCCGTCTACATCGAGAAGGTCAAGGAGATGCTCGATGCCGCCGGCAAAGGCAGCAAGTACCTGCTGATGTGCGGCGGTGCGGCGGCCAACAAAGGGATGGCCGAGAAGATCGGCATCAAATACGGCCTCGATGCCAACGCCGCCGTGGCGCTCGTGAAGGATCATCTCCAGGTCGCGGCCTGACGCATCTCAAAGGCGTCGATGGAGTGCACCCATGCCGACCTACCAGTTTGGCTGCGACACCTGTGGCGCACTCCGCGACGTGCTCGCCGACTACGAGACGGCGCAGGCACTGGAGCTCATCTGCGTCCAGTGCGGCGGCGTCCAGAAGATCAAGCCTGTGCTGGCGGTGAATGTCCTCCATTCACGCTACAGCCAGGCCGACCTGGCCTCCAGCTCCCGCGGGGCCAGGGACCAGGCGCAGCGGCAGGCAAAAGCCTGCGGTCATTCGCATCACTGCCGCTGCGCCGTAACGCTTTCGAGGCCCAATCCATTCCGCAAAGAGATCCGGAAAGCGGCCGGCATCATTGACGAGGAATAGTCGCGTCGTTGAGGACCAATGTCGACCTACCCCCTGCGCGTCACGCGCAAGCAACAAGAGACAGCCGACTGCGTGAGCCTGTGGCTCGATGTGCCGACAGACCTGCGCGGTACGTTTGAGCATCGTCCAGGGCAATTCGTTGCCGTCACCGCCGACATCGCCGGCGAGAGCATCACACGCCAATACTCGATCAGCTCCTCGCCGGGAGACGCGCGCGGCTTGCGCATCACCGTCAAGAAGATCCCCGGCGGGCGCATGTCGACCCGACTGGTCGACGAGGTAACCGAAGGACAGTTGCTGGATGTTGCCGCCCCGCGTGGCATCTTCTTCAAGCCGCTCGCCAGCGCGCACCGCGTCGTGCTGCTCGCCTGCGGCAGCGGCATTGCCCCGGTGCTGCCCATCGCCCGTAAGCTGCTCGATGAGGGCAGCGGCCATCGCGTCATCCTCGCCTACGGCAGCCGGACCGCCAATGAGATCATTCTCCGCGGCGAGGTCGATGAGCTCGGCACGCGGTATCACACATGCGCGCTGGAGCACGTCCTGTCGCGCGCCGGCCCCGAGTGGGATGGTCCCCGCGGCCACATCGACGCCGACTTCCTCGCTGCCCGCGACGGCGCATGGGAAGCTGGCGCCGAGCACCTGCCGTCGGTCGTCTATCTCTGTGGGCCGGAATCCTTCATGGATGCTGCCGAGCGGTATTTCCTGAGCCGTGGCCTCAGCCCATCGGCGATACGGCGCGAGAGCTTCGACCTGGTGCTGGACGATGACGGCGGCGAACCTCCTCTCGTCATCAGCGGTGCCGATGAGATTGGCGAGGCAAGCGACACGTGCGAGGAGATCGTCGCCAATGTCGGCGGCGAAGAGGCTCGCGTCGTGCCAATGGCCGGCGAGTCGATACTCGCCGCGCTGCTGCGGGTCGAAGCGCCGGTTCCCTATTCCTGCCAGGAGGGAACGTGCTCCTCCTGCATCTCCAAGCTCAAGAAGGGCACGGCGCATGTCCGAGCGAACGTGCTCAAAAGCCTGCGCCAGGACGACCTCGATGAGGGACTTCTGCTCGCCTGCCTCGCCACGCCTGCCAGCAAACGCATTCTGATCGACTTCGACGACATTTGAAAGATGCGGCCGGTTCGCTCCGGCCGCGCATAAGCGCTCGCGCAACAGGGGATGGAAACATGAACGAGCGAGCTTTGTTTGAGGATCCGCTCGTCATCGTGGATGCCGCGCTCGCCACCATGCGCGAGTACGAGGCAGACGACGTCGGCTATGGCTTCATCGCCGACGGTGCGCTCGTCATCGACCAGGGACGGATCGTCTGGCTCGGAGCCAGGGACGAGCTGCCCCAACGGCTGCGGCATCTCCCCTCCTGGTCGGCTGGGCGACGGCTGATCACGCCGGGCCTGATCGATTGCCATACACACCTTATCTTTGGCGGCGACCGACGCACTGAATTTGCGCTACGCGCGCAAGGCAGAAACTACACCGACCTCGTCTGGGAAGGGCACGGGATCTATTCGACCGTCGAAGCGACGCGCAAGGCGACGCAGGCGGAGCTGCTGCAATCGGCACTGCGGCGCCTGCACTGGGCGGTATCCGGCGGCGTCACCACGATCGAGGTGAAGTCAGGATACGGCCTCGACACCGAGAACGAGCTCAAGATGCTGCGCGTCGGCTGCGAGCTGCAGTCCAGCGGCCTGGCGCGCGTCAAGGCGACGCTCGTCGCCGGGCGGGTCTATCCAGCCGGTGTCGACCAGGAAGCCTACATCGAGACCGTATGCAACGAGCTCATTCCGAGGGCGCACGAGGCCGGGCTCTGCGATGCCGTCGAGGTCTACTGCGAGGAGACCATCGGGCTCTCGCTCGACGATGCGAGCACCATTCTCGAGGCGGCCTACAAGCGGAAGATCCCGACGCGGATCGTCGCCGACCACCTGAGCGATAGCGCCGGTGCAGCGCTTGCGCCGGCGTTCTATGCCCAGGCGGCAGCGCACCTCAATTTCACCGACGACGTTGCCGTCGAGGCGCTCGCCTCGGCCAACACCACGGCCATCCTCCTGCCTATCCCCTACCTCGAGGACGGCTGCAAGCAGCGCCCGCCGGTCGACAGGCTACGCGAATGCGGCGTGCCCATCGCCATATCGACCGGCTGCAATCCAGGCCTGGCGCCGACAGCCAACCTGCTCAGCGCGGCGCACTGCGCGTGCATCGCTTTCGGCATGTCGCCGCTCGAGGCCATGCAAGGCATCACGGTCGCCGCCGCGCGCGCCCTCGGCCTCGAGGGAACGGCGGGCGATCTCAGCCCTGGCGCTTCGGCCGACCTCGCCATCTGGGATGCCGAGCATCCCGAAGAACTCATCTACTGGCTCGGCGCGCCGCTCTGCCATTCCACCTGGCTGGCAGGCAAGCGCGTCCATCAACGTGAACCGCAAAGGAACCTTTTGACGTGAGTGATGATGTGACGACGCAAAGCATCGAATCAGCCCCCAACCGGGGATCCATAGATGCGGGCACGAGGCGTGCCCGTCTGATCGATGACATCTCGATCGAGCTCCTGCCCGAGCACGTGGCCGACTTCAATCCAACTCCTTCCCTCTTGCCGCTCAGCTCGTACGTGTTCCTCACGCACATCGCGGGCAAGCCGCTCGAGTTGCAGCGCGAAGCTGCGGGTGCCATCAAGCGCATGGGCTTTGAGCCCGTTCCGCACCTCGCAGCGCGCAATTTTCGCAGCGTCGACGACTATGCCGCGCACGTGTCCGAGCTGACGAAGCGCGGCGTCGAGACGGTGCTCATGATCGGCGGCAATCCGGGGCCGGAGCGCGCGGCGATGACTTGCGCCGCCGACCTCTTGCGCCAGCCGTTCGTACGCCAGTCCGGTCTGCGCCGCGTGTTCTTCGGAGGGCATCCCGAGGGGCATCCGAATATTCCAGCTCAGGCCCTGAAGAGTGCCCTGACGGAGAAAGTGTCACTCGCCCGCGAGCTTGACCTCAAGCCGCACGTCGTCACGCAGTTTGCCTTCGACGGTGCGATCATGGCTCGCTGGGCGAGCGATCTGCGCGCCAGCGGGGTCGATTGCCCCATTCGCTTCGGGCTCGCCGGCGTCACGTCGCTGACGAAGCTCGTGAGGTTCGCCATGCTGTGCGGCGTTGGCGCTTCCCTCTCGGCCTTGACGCGGCAAAGCGGTTCGATCCTCAAGGCCGTGCGCGAGCAGGACCCCGGCGATGTGCTGAAAGCGCTGGAGCTCGGCACGGGCGCGCACCTGCTCGAAGATGTGAGCCTGCATTTCTTCCCCTTCGGGGGATGGGAGAAGACCCTCGCCTGGGTGGCACGCGAGCGCAAGATGCAGCAGTAGCCAAAGGCATTCACGTGCTGCGCCGAAGGCGCGGCAGCACGCAACAAACATGGACGTTGAGCAACGGACGGCGACAAGCGCCGGGTCCGAACGGGGAAGAGCATGACTGTGAAATCTGATATCGAGATCGCGCGCGAAGCGAAGATGCTGCCCATCGCAGAGGTGGCAACCAAGATCGGCATCTCGCCGCGGGGGCTGCTGAACTATGGGCCCTACAAAGCCAAGGTATCGCTCGATCTCATCGATGCGCTGCAGGAAAAGCCGGATGGCCGGCTGATCCTCGTTACCGCAATAAACCCAACACCGGCCGGCGAGGGCAAGACGACGACGACGGTCGCGCTCGGCGACGGGCTGAACCGCATCGGAGCGCGGGCGATGAGCTGCCTGCGTGAGCCCTCACTCGGCCCGTGCTTCGGCGTCAAGGGAGGGGCCGCCGGCGGCGGCTATTCGCAGGTGGTGCCGATGGAAGACATCAACCTGCACTTCACCGGCGACTTCCACGCCGTCACCGCGGCCAACAACCTGCTCGCCGCGCTGATCGACAATCACATCTATTGGGGCAACAAGCTCGATATCGATCCGCGGCGTGTGATCTGGCGCCGCGTCATCGACATGAACGATCGGGCGTTGCGCTCCGTCGTCAGCTCGCTCGGCGGCGTTGCGAACGGCTTCCCGCGCGAGGATGGTTTCGACATCACCGTGGCCTCGGAGGTGATGGCCATCTTGTGCCTCGCACTGGATCTCAAGGATCTCGAGCGCCGGCTCGGCAACATCGTCGTCGCGTACAGCCGGGCGAAAACACCGATCTACGCGCGCGACCTCGAGGCGCATGGCGCCATGGCGGTGCTGCTCAAGGACGCTCTGCTCCCCAATCTGGTGCAGACGCTGGAGAACAATCCGGTCTTCATTCACGGCGGTCCCTTCGCCAACATCGCGCATGGCTGCAACTCGGTGCTGGCGACCAAGACGGCGCTGAAGCTGTGCGACTACGTAGTGACCGAGGCCGGCTTCGGCGCCGACCTCGGGGCGGAGAAGTTCTTCGACATCAAGTGCCGGAAGGCGCAGTTGAAGCCTGCCGCGGCCGTTATCGTCGCCACCGTGCGCGCGCTCAAGATGCACGGCGGCGTCGCCAAGGACGATCTCAAGGCCGAGAACGTCGCGGCTGTCACCAAGGGGGCCGCAAACCTGACGCGCCACATCGAGAACGTGCGCAAGTTCGGCGTCAATCCGGTCGTCGCCATAAACAAGTTCGTCACCGATACCAGCGACGAGATCAACGCCGTCATTGCGGCGGCGAAAGGCGCGGGGGCGGAGGCGTTCCTTTGCACGCACTGGGCAGACGGCAGCCGCGGCATCGAGCCGTTGGCGCGCTACATCGTCGATGCGTGCAAGGGCGAGGCGCAAGACTTCCGCACCCTCTACGCGGACGATCAGCCGCTCTGGTACAAGGTGCGCACCATTGCCACGGAGCTCTACGGGGCGGCCGATATCACGGCTGACGCCTCGGTGGTCGGCCAGTTCAAGGCGCTGCAGGAGGCAGGCTACGGGCATCTGCCGATCTGCATGGCGAAGACGCAATACTCCTTCACCACCGACCCATCGGTGCGTGGCGCGCCATCGGGACACACCATTCCCATTCGCGAAGTGATCCTTGCGGCGGGGGCCGAGTTCATCATCGTCGTCTGCGGCGAGATCATGCGCATGCCGGGCCTGCCGAGGGTCCCTTCGGCCAACAGCATCCGCCTCAACGCCAAGGGACAGATCGAGGGGCTGTTCTGAGCCTGGTCATGAGGCGCTGAATAGAGATCATTGGAAATGACAGCAAAGATCATAGACGGCCGCGCGGTCGCCGCCGCGGTGCGCGAGGATTGCAAACGGCGCGTTCGGACGCTGCAGGAGGCGGGGCGGCAACCTGGACTTGCCGTCATCATGGTCGGCGACAATCCGGCATCGACGGTCTACGTCCGCAACAAGATGCGCGCCTGCGAGGAGGTCGGCATCCGCTCCCAGCGCCTCCTCTACCCCGATAGCGTCGCCGAGGCGGAGATCATCGACCGGATCCATGCACTCGGCCGCGACGAAAGCGTCAACGGTATCCTGGTCCAGCTCCCGCTGCCGCGGCAGTTCAATATCGAAAGGGTTCTTGGCGCCATCGACGCGGAAAAGGATGTCGACGGGTTCCATCTCTACAATGTCGGCGGCCTTGTCATCGGCAACACGGTGTTTCCTCCCTGCACGCCGTATGGCGTGATGCGACTGCTGGAGCATGAGGGCATCGAGGTCGCCGGGCGCAATGCCGTCGTCGTCGGCGCGAGCAACATCGTCGGCAAGCCCATGGCGCTCATGCTCATGCGCCACGAGGCGACCGTCTCGGTCTGTCATGTGAAGACGCGTGATCTGCGCGAGTTCACGTCGCTGGCCGACATCCTCGTGGTCGCGGCCGGATGCCCCAATCTGATCACCGGCGACATGGTGAAGCCCGGCGCGGTGGTGATCGACGTCGGCATCAATCGCCTGCCGAGCGGACAGCTCGTCGGCGACTGCGATTTCGAAAGCGTGCGCCAGCGTGCCTCCCATCTCACACCGGTGCCCGGCGGCGTCGGGCCGATGACCGTGACCATGCTGCTCGTCAACACGATCAACTCGGCCGAGCGAGCATGGCGCAGGGGCATCCGGCAGCGCGCCCCCGACGTGCACGTCACGTAGCCGAAGCCGCCTATGCCCTCAGGCCGATGCCGCGAAGACGGTCAGCACGCCGGTGTAGCCATACAAATGGTGGCGGGCGATTTCCCCGCCGGCGAAGAAGCCGATCAGGGGCACGTCGCCCAAGGCCTCAGAGACCATCTCGAACTCAGCGTGCGGGCGGCCGAAATGCGGTCCGCCGCGCCCCGAGCAACTGATGTACAATGCCCCCCGGATGCCGCCGGCGGTCTCCGCCTGGGCGCGAACCTCCTTCAGAATGCGCTGCAAATCGTGCTGGGCCGCCTCGGCATTTCGCTTGCAGAACGCGAGCTGCGTGCCACCTTGCATCTGTTCCGCCACCACCAGCAGGCCGCCCTTGCGGCCGACGCCCACAATGTGGCGCACCTCGGTATTGGTTCCAAATTGCCCCTGCTTTCCGGACGCGTCCTCGCCGACCGTGGTCAATCCGACCAGGGTCGCGGCAAGCTGCTCGCCAAGCTCTGAATCGGAGATCTCGAGGGTCTGGCCGAGGTCTTCGAGCACGCAGTCGAGGGCGCGGCCTTCGTCCAGCGTCACCAGATAGTTGCCTTCGGCACGGGTGATCGTGCGCTGCGGGCCGATCGGCTGGCAGCCCTGTGTCACGCGGGAGATGACCGGCGCCTCGGGACTGAAAGCTACGCCCGACACGCCGCCGAGCAGCACCTCGTCGGCAAAGCACAGAGGCTGGTTTCTGGCCGAGGAGAGACCACCAAAAAGGTAGCCGGTCGCGGTCCTGTCGCTCAGGCCCCTCAGCTCTTCGCGCAGCTCGGAGCTGCCGCCGTAAGCGTGGACCAGAGCTGTAAACGCCTCGAAACCATCGCTGCCGGCTTCGAGCGGTTTTGAATGGGAGAATACCTTGAAGGATTGCGGCGGCAGGTCGGCGAGCATCAGCGCCATGCCTGGCTCGTCGAAATATTCGATCCCTTGGGCACCGACACCGACGCCGACCGTACCTACCCAATGGACATCCGGCATCCGCTGCTTGAGCGCCTCCAAGATAGCGCCCGCAGCCCCCGTGTAGTGGTCGGTCAGGTAGCACCAGCCGAGGTTGGGCTTACCGGCGTGCTGCTGCTGGTCGCTGATTTGGCTCCAGCAGGAGCCCAGGGCGATCTGCCAGTTCTTGTCGCCCGCATGGGCGCAGATGAAACGGTTCATGGGCGGCTTTCCTGCTGGAATGAATAGACATTTGCGGCATCCGCAGTTGCCCGGCCTGGTCCGGGACTGCGGGGTTACCGCTCAAAGGGACAACGACTTTGTCCGGTCATCTTGCAGGAGCGCGCGTTGCAAAAAACGCGCCTCATCGGCATGCGCGCGATGAGGCGCGCACGGTTTGTGAACGCGCGTTGAAATCTCGCACGTCTGCTTGTGGCCAAGGTTGCAGCGCGTCGCGGTGCCCGCAGCCTCCTTTCGCTTGTCCGCACAAGCGGCCCGGCGCCTTCAAACGCGCAATTGCTCCAGATCGGCGATCAACCCCGGCCCAACGGGCTGCCATCCAAGCTTTTCACGTGTTTGCATCCGGCGACGCCGGCCGACGCCGAACGCATCGGATCGTTGCTTGCCTGAGGTCAGCCAAGCCGGACGGAGAGCTCCACGTCGTCGGCAAACGGCGTCGACACGTAGCCAGAGTTCGGGGCTCGCACCCGTTCGAGATACTCGGGGGAATAATCCGCATTGTCGGCGACGATGACCGCTCCCGGTCGCAAGCGGCTTTCGGTGAGCCGCAGGATCTCCGGGTAGAGGGCCTTGGCACCATCGAGCAGCAGCAGATCGATACGCGCAGGGAGATCGCGGCCCAGAGTCTCAAGCGCATCACCGGCGCGCATCTCCACGAGGTCGATGACGCCGCCTTCGGTCAGATGCTCGCGCGCCCGCGCAATCTTGCCCGGTTCGAACTCGCTGGTGATCAGATGACCGCCACCGTTGTCCCTGAGTGCGGCCGCAAGATGCAGCGTGGAGATTCCGAAGGATGTACCGAATTCGATGATGCTTTGCGCTCCGGTGGCGCGCGCGAGCATGTAGAGAAGCTTGCCGGTCTCGCGCGAGACCGGCAGCCAGAGGTCCTTGAGGCGTCCGTAGAAGGATAGATACTCGGTCTTGCTCTGCATCAGCCGCTCGCGCTCCTCGCGGGAGAATTCGCTCGCTGCAGGGCTCTTCGCGGCGTCGGCTTCTGCGAACAAGCGCTCGAGCAAGGGGGCAAGTGGTGCGCTCGTCAGAGTGTTCATGCGGGCCTCTTGGCTTTCAAAGGGGTTCCGTCTTGTGCTACGGAGGAAATACGACTAGTTCGTCGCATTCACTAGTCGCATTCCGGAATCACCAATGAGCCGTCTCCGAAAGCCCCAGATTTCCAGTCGAAAGGAGCCGAAACAGGCGCGCTCCACAGACCTCGTCGCGGCCGTGCTCGAGGCCGCTGTTCAGGTTCTGGCGAAGGAGGGTGCGCAGCGGTTCACCACCGCGCGCGTCGCCGAGAAGGCGGGCGTCAGCGTCGGCTCGCTCTATCAATACTTCCCGAACAAGGCGGCGATCCTGTTCCGGCTGCAAAGCAATGAGTGGCGGCAGACGAGCGAGCTGCTGAGCAGCATCCTGATGGATACGGGGCAGCCGTCGCACGATCGGCTGCGCGCGCTGGTGCACGCATTCATCCGTTCCGAATGCGAGGAAGCCGCCGTGCGCGTCGCGCTCAGCGATGCCGCGCCTCTCTATCGCGATGCCCCTGAGGCGCGCAAAGCGAAGGCGTCGGGGGAGCAAGCCATCAAGGCCTTCATGCGCGAGATCTTGCCGGAGTTGTCAGCGGCGAAGAGGACCCTGGCGGGTGACCTCATCATGACGACGCTCAGCCAGGTCGGGAAGGATTTCTCCAGTTCCAAGCGCGGCTCCTCGGAGATCAAGTCCTACGCGGACGCCCTTGCCGACATGCTCATCGCCTATCTGAAAGCCTTGCAGCGCAATTGAGTGCATCCACTGGCCGTTCGGTAGCATCTCGCCGGTCGCACCTGCTATCGGCCGATTGAGCACAATGCGCGCGACCCCCCGGCTCGCGGAGCGCTCTCGACGGGGGTCGGACGTTTGAACTCTTTTGTGACGTTAAATAATTGAGACAATTGGTGAGCCCGGATGGGATCGAACCATCGACACCCTGATTAAAAGTCAGGTGCTCTACCACTGAGCTACGGGCCCTAAGAGCCCGTGCTTGTAGGCGGCACAGGTGGCCCAGGTCAAGGCAAGCGCGCCGGAAAAGCCATGCAGCGCCGGCTTCTCCCCTGTGCGCATTGGCGGTTAGCGCGCAGGGCCGCCCTGCGCTATGAGAGCCGCCCATGGACCACAGGACAGAAACAGATGCCGCCGCCGAGCGGGCGGACGGACGGGTGCGCGCCGGCGCACAGCCGCCGCGAGAGGCGCTGATCCCGGCCGCCGACCGGCTGAAGGCGATCGGCCTCATGTGCCTCGCGGTGACGCTGTTCTCCGCCCTCGATACTTCCGCGAAGTACCTCGTCACGCACGCACACATCCCGGCGTTGCAGGTGGTGTGGGCGCGCTTCCTCGGGCAGTACCTGCTCATGGCCTCTTTGCTTGGCGCGCTGCCGATCTCGGCGCTGCTCGGCACGCGCAAGCTGAAACTCGAGCTCGCCCGCTCGTTCCTCATGGTGTCGACGACGGCCTGCAACTTCCTTGCCCTGCAGTACCTGCGCCTCGATCAGACAGTGTCGGTGACATTCCTTGCCCCGCTCATCGTGGCGCTGCTCGCCGGGCCATTTCTCGGTGAGTGGGTGGGCTGGCGGCGGCTGATCGCCATTCTCGTCGGCTTTGTCGGCGTGCTTATCGTCGTACATCCGGGGTTCGGGTCGCTGCACCCCGCCTTTGCCATCTCCTTCATGGGGATGCTGGTCTACGCGTTGTTCATGATCCTGACGCGCTTTCTGGCCGCCTACGACACGCCACTGCAGATGCTGTTCTATTCCGTTCTGCTCGGCACCTTTGCGCTCGCCCCTTTCGCCATCTGGCAGTGGACGTGGCCGCAGTCGATCGGGGAATGGCTGCTGCTCGTGGGCCTCGGCGTGTTCGGCGGCAGCGGGCACTATCTCTTCATCCATGCCTATCGCCTGGCGCCGGCCTCGAGCGTGGCGCCGTTCCTCTATGTGCAGCTCCTCACGATGGTGATGTTCGGTTTCACCGTCTTCGGCGACGTGCCGGATGTCTATACGTTGATCGGATCTGCCGTGATCATCGCTTCGGGCATCTACCTGCTCCACCGCGAGCATCGCCTGCGCGCCGAGGTCGCTCCGACCGACCCGCCTTGAAGCGCAAAGGTTGTCATCCCGGCACTTGTTGCCGGGATGCAGCTCTTATCCTGCCTCGGGCTGGCGGATGGATGGATCCAGGGACAAGCCCCGGGATGACAGCGGGGCGGTCAGGCGTTGCCGTCGAGACGGGCCAATGTTTCCTCGGCCCAGGACGCAAAGCGGCCTTCGGCGATGGCGTTGCGCATCGCTGCCATGAGCTCCTGGTAGAAGGCCGTGTTCACCCACGACAGCAGCATGGCACCGAGGTACTCGCCCGAGCGCACGAGGTGGTGCAGGTAGGCACGCGAATAGTCGCGCGCCGCAGGACACGAGCTCTCGGGATCGAGCGGTGATGTGTCCTCGGCGTGCATAGCGTTGCGCAGGTTGACCTTGCCGTTCCAGGTGAAGGCGAGCCCGTGGCGGCCGTTGCGCGTCGGCAGCACGCAATCGAACATGTCGACGCCGCGCTGAACCGACTTGATAAGGTCGGATGGCGTGCCGACGCCCATGAGGTAGCGCGGTTTTCTCGTCGGCAGGCGCGGCAGCACGCCTTCCAGCGTCGCCAGCATCATCTCCTGCCCCTCGCCGACGGCGAGGCCGCCGACGGCGTAGCCTGGGAGGTCCATGCCGACGAGCGCATCGGCGGAGCGACGGCGCAGCTCGGCGTCGGTACCGCCCTGCACGATGCCGAACAGGGCCTGTCCCGGCGCCGCACGCTCGGCGAACTGGCGCTGCGCGCGCTCGGCCCACCGCAGCGACAGCTCCATTGCCCGCTCGGCCTCGCGGCGCTCCGCCGGCAGCTCTATGCACTCGTCGAGTTGCATCTGGATGTCGGAGCCGAGCAGGCACTGGATGTCGACGGCCCGCTCGGGCGACAGCAGATGCTTGCTGCCGTCGATGTGCGAGGCAAAGCGCACGCCCTCCTCGCTGATGTCGCGGATCTTCGACAGCGACATGACCTGGAAGCCGCCCGAGTCGGTGAGGACGGGGCCGTCCCAGCGCATGAAGGTGTGCAGGCCGCCGAGGCGCGCGACGCGCTCGGCGCCGGGGCGCAGCATCAGGTGATAGGTATTGGCGAGCACGATGTCGGCGCCGGCTGCCTTCACCTGATCGAAGTAGAGCGCCTTCACCGTGCCGACGGTGCCGACCGGCATGAAAGCCGGCGTCCGCACGTGGCCGTGCGGCGTCGTCAGTGCGCCGAGGCGCGCCGTGCCGTCCTCCCGCAGCAGCTCGAACCCGAAGCTGATCACCCGTTCCTGCATTGTCTCGCGTTCATTTGCCGGTGCGGACCAACTGACACGTTCGGCCCTTCATGTCATCCCGGGGCTCGTCACAGCGATGGCAATTAACGATCCGCACGAAAGAGGAGTGAAGCATCGCCGTAGGAATAGAAGCGGTAGCCCGACGCGACGGCATGCGCGTAGGCGGCCTTCATTCTCTCGAGGCCGGCGAAGGCGGAGACGAGCATGAACAGCGTCGAGCGGGGCAAATGGAAGTTGGTCATCAGCACGTCGACGGCGCGGAATTGATACCCGGGGGTGATGAAGATGTCGGTCGAGCCGCGGAAAGGTTGCAGGTCGCCGGAGCGGGCGGCCGTCTCCAGAAGACGCAGCGAGGTGGTGCCGACGGCGACGATGCGCCCGCCGCGGGCCCGCGTCTCGTTCAGGGCCGCGACTGTCGCAGGCGAGACCTCGCCCCACTCGGCGTGCATCTTGTGGCCGCTGGTGTCTTCGGCCTTGACAGGCAGGAAGGTGCCGGCGCCGACATGCAGCGTCACGAAGTGGCGGGAGACACCGCGCGCATCGAGCTGCGCCATCAGCTCGGGCGTGAAGTGCAGGCCCGCAGTCGGCGCGGCGACGGCACCATCGTGGGCTGCGTAGACGGTCTGGTAGTCGATGCAATCGGCGGCCTCGACGGACCGCTTGCCAGCGATGTAGGGCGGCAGCGGCATCTGCCCCAAGGCAGCGATGGCGGCGTCGAGATCGGCCCCCGCGAGGTCAAAGGCAAGGTCGACCTCCCCCGCCTCGCCGCGCGCCACCACTGCCGCATCGAGCGCGCCGAGCATGCACATCTCGCCGTCATGGCCGAAGTGGAGGCGGTCACCCTCCTGCAGGCGCTTCGCTGGCCGGGCCAGAGTGCGCCAGCGATCGGGGGCAAGACGCTCGATCAGCGTCACGGCGACGTGCGCCTCGAGATCGCCGCGGCGGCGCACCCCCTCGAGTGCCGCGGGGATCACGCGCGTGTCGTTGAAGACCAGCGCGTCGCCCACGCGCAGCAGCTTCGGCAGATCGTGCACGCCTCGATCCTCGAAAGGTGCCTCGCCCGCGGGTACGACGAGCATGCGCGCCTTGTCGCGCGGGCTGACCGGGTGCAGGGCGATGCGCTCCTCGGGCAGCTCGAAATCGAAAAGATCGGTGCGCATCAGGTGAAGCGGATGAGCAGTGCTCCCGCGAGCAGCAGCAGCGCGCCGCCGACGCGCCCGATGCTCACCTCGCGCACCGCGAGGCCGAAATAGCCGAAGTGATCGAGCATCAGCCCGGCCATGAGCTGCCCAGCGACGATGAAGGCCATGGTGGCTGCGGCGCCGAGCTTCGGCGTCAGGATGATGGCGGCCGTTACATACGCCGCGCCGAGACACCCGCCGGCGATGAACATCCACAACGGCGGGGCGCGCCAGGCGATCGGCACGCCCTGCGCCTGCGCGGCAACGGCGGTGACGAGCACCAGTGCCGCAGCCCCGGCGAGGAAGGAGGCCGCCGCGGCCGCCAATGGAAATCCCAGTCCGCGTGCGAGCTGTGCGTTGATCGGTGCCTGCAAGGCGATCAGCGCGCCCGCCAGGATGCCGACGAGCGACCAGACGATATTCATCATCTTGACCACCTTTGTTCGTTACGCAAACGCCCGGCGCGCTAGCCGCGATTGGTGAGCACTTCCCATATCCCGCTCGCCGCCAGCAGCAGCCAGCCGAGGATCATCGTCGTGCCGCCGGTGGGCGCAGCCATGGGGAACAGCCGGTTACCGGTGAAAGTGCGCAGGGCGATGTCGCCGCTGAACAGCGACACGCCGATGAGCAGCACCAGCCCCGCCAGCAGGAACGCGCCCGGATGCGCCGCGCGCGTGGCGACAGCAACGATCGCTGTCGCCGCTGCCGCATGGATGATGAGGAAGTACGCCGGCGGCGTGAGGGTGGAAAGATCATTGCCGTGCGCGCCGGCGGCGGCCAGAGCGACCCCGGCGGCGCCCGCAAGACCCGCATAGACAATCAGCGTCGCAGCCCACTGCACCATCTTGCCGCCTCCTCCCGCGTCCGGCTTACGCCGCGTCGGCCCCGACCTTCACCGAGACCATCTTGTCCGGGTTCTGCACCGGCTCGCCGCGCTTGATCTTGTCGACGTTCTCCATGCCCTCGATCACCTTGCCCCACACGGTGTACTGGCCATCGAGGAAGGTCGCATCGTCGAAGCAGATGAAGAACTGGCTGTTGGCGCTGTCAGGGCTCTGCGCGCGGGCCATGGAGCATACGCCGCGCACGTGTGGCTCGGCGTTGAACTCAGCCTTGAGGTTCGGGTAGCTCGAGCCGCCGGTGCCGATGCCCTTCGGGCAGCCGGTCTGGGCCATGAAGCCCTCGATCACGCGGTGGAAGGGGATGCCATCGTAGAAGCCCTCGCGCGCCAGCGTCTTGATGCGCTCCACGTGGTTGGGGGCCAGGTCGGGACGCAGCTCAATGACCACGCGGCCCTTGGTCGTCTCGATGATGAGCGTGTTCTCGGGATCGGTCGCCATGGCTGTCTCCAAGCTAGGGGGAATAAGGATAGGGAGGGCTAGGATTTAGGGACTATGGCGGCGGAGGGCAAATCGCAGGCATGCCGCACCCCTCGGCGACCTCACTTGGCGTCGGACTTGAGGTGGACCTTTTCCATGATGTCGGGGATGGCCGGCGGCTCGCCCTTGGAGATCTTGTCGACGTTGTCCATGCCTTCGATCACCTCGCCCCACACGGTGTATTGACCGGTGAGGCTGGCGCAACCGGTGTCGGTGAAACAGATGAAGAATTGGCTGTTGGCACTGTTGGGGTCGGCCGTGCGCGCGGCGCCGACGGTGCCGCGCTTGTAGGGCTCGGGGGAGAACTCGGCCGGCAGGTCGGGATAGTTCGAACCGCCGGCGCCGGTGCCGGACGGGTCGCCCGTCTGCGCCATGAAGCCGTCGATCACGCGATGGAACTTCAACCCGTCGTAAAAGCCTTCCTTGGCGAGGGTCTTGACGCGCTCGACGTGCTTGGGAGCGAGGTCGGGGCGCAACTTGACGAGCACGTTGCCGTACTTGGTCTCGATCACCAGGATATCGCTGTCGGCGGACGACTTCTGCTGATCCGAGCACGCCGCCCCGGCGATGACGGAGAACGCCAGGACAAGGCAAGTCAACATCCGCATAGCGCATCCTTCCCGTTGCTGTGCTGAGGGCCGCGGCGGCTCGAGGGGTGGCCGCTGTCGGGGCGCATTCTTACCGCTCCGTTTGGAGCGCGCAACTCGCCCGCTACAGTTGTGCTGCGCTAGCTTTTGGTCTTCGCCTTGAGGCGTGCGGCCACCGCCTTGGAAACAAACGGGGAGACGTCACCACCCATCTCGGCGATCTGTCGCACGAGATTGGCGGCGATATGGGCGGCGGCAGGAGTCGCTGCAAGGAAGATCGTCTCGACTCCCGGCGCCATGGCGCCATTCATGCCGGCCATGCGCACCTCGTAGTCGAAGTCGGTGGCGTCGCGCAGCCCGCGCACGATGACCCCGGCTCCGGCTTCGCGCGCGGCGTCGACGGCAAGGCCGCCGAAGGTTGTAATGGCGATGGTGGCTCCGGTGCTCTTGGCGATCGGCGCCGTCTCGTCCTCCAGCATGGCGAGGCGCTCCTCGATCGAGAACAACGGGCGCTTGGCGTCATGCGTGCCAACGCCGATCACCAGGCGATCGACGAGCCGGCAGGCGCGGGCGATGACGTCGGTATGCCCGAGCGTCACCGGGTCGAAGGAGCCGGGATAGAAGCCGATGCGTTGCATGTCCGTCGTCGGGCGCGTCTTGAGCGGCGTTTGTGTTGCAGGCCCATCTCGTCTTATCGCGCGAGCGCGGCCCCTGAACAATTGCCTAACGCATGGACGTAAACAAAAGGGCCCGGCAATGCCGGGCCCTTGCGAATGTTGCCGATGCCTTGTGCTTACTTCAGCGGAGCGGGTTCGCGGCTGCCGAAGAGGTCCGACAGGTTGAAGCGGTAGCCGAGGTTTGCCGTCACGAAGAGCGGATCGAGGTCGTGCTTGGCGACGACGCCGCTGGAATAGGTCAGCTTGGTGTCCTCCCAGACCTTCTTCACGTCGACGCCCAGCGACCAGCCCTGGCCGAGGTCGTAGTCGACGCCGCCCTGCAGCGCAAAGCCCCAGCTGTCGTCGAAATTAACGCTGTCGCCGAGGTTCGACTTCTCATCGAAGTAGTGGATCCACTGGACGCCGGCTCCGACATAAGGCTTGAAGGGTCCCATGCCGTCGAAGTGGTACTGCGCGGTCAGGATGGGCGGGAAGACCCACGTGGAGGCCAGCTTGCCCAAGCTGCCGAGGGCGCCGGACTTGCCGTCCACGTTGACCTGGGCGAAGCAGCAGAAGAGCTCAACCGCCCAATTCTTGTTGAAGAAATAGGTGAGCGCGAGCGTCGGAATGACCGTGTCGTTGGTCTCCGCCTCGCCGAGTCCAGCGGGCGTCGTCCATTTCGTATTGTCATCGAAGATGACACCCGTCACACCCAGCTTTGCCTGGAAGTTGCCATTGCTGTCGCCAGCCTGTGCCGGAAGTGCCATCGCGGCGCCCGCCAACAACGCGGCGAGACCAAGGACGAGTGTTTTTGCTCGCATATTCGGTGCCCCTGTTTTCCGGTCTCGTTCCCGCACCCCCCACGGCGCACGGCGACTCGGGACCAAATCGATGTGCACAACCTCCCCGTAAAGCTGTGAATTGCCGAGGGATTAACGCTGCCTAAATCTGATGCATATCAGGGCTCTGTCGCTCGGTTGCGGTCTGTTGCCGCCTCGCCACGAAATTGTTGACGCGGCTCAAACGACCCCGAGCGACTTCGTCGCGGCCGCCGATTCATCGCAGGACAGTGGAGTTTGATCCTGATCAAGCCCGGGCGAAGAAATGGTAGGCAGTATAGTCTGCATGAGGATTCTTCAAAACCCTGCGCCTGCTGCCGTGAGCCAGCACCAACCCTCCCAGCGATCCGCGCCCCGTCCGGCCGAATCGGAAGCAGTGTTGCGCGAGCACGCAACGCCCGTACGCGCCCGGCGGCGCCAGCGCTTGGCGCTCGATCCGGCACCGGCGGAGTCGGTCTACATCGTGCGCACGGGCCTGCTTGGCATCGAGGCCTCGGCACCCGGGAAGCACCGTCAGCTTCTCGAGCTGTTCTATCCGGGCGACATCATCCGCCGCACGCTGATGCCGGACCTGCCGGGGCTTACCCTCACGGCGCTCAACGTCACCGAGGTGTGGCGGCTGCCAGCGCGCAGCTTCGACGCGCTCGTCGCGGCCAGCCCCGAGCAAACCGCGCAGGCGCAGCGGCACCTTGCCGAGCAGCACGCGCGCGCCACGCTGCACGCCTCGATCATCGGCGCGCTCACCGGCGATGAGCGCTTTGCCTCGCTTCTCGTGGAGCTGGGCTTGCGCATCGGGACGGCGGGGCCGTCGGGCATCTCGTTCGACGTGCCGCTGTCGCGCACCGACATCGCCGATTATCTGGCGCTCAACCCGGATACGCTAAGCCGCATCACCTCGCGCTTCAAGGCGCGTGGGCTGCTGCAGCACGCCCGCAACGGGCACACGGTGCTGCCGGCCTGGGAAGCGCTGCTCGGGGCCACGCCCGTCGCTACCACATTGCAGGCGCTGCATACCGCTCGCGCCTGAGCGACCGCTCGTCTCAATGACAACAGCGACGTCCTGCGTCCCTACTCCGTAGCGGGTGCCTCGTCGGTGTCGTCCTCGCTGCCGTCCTCCGGAATGCGCTCGACGGAGACGACCCTCTCGTCCGCGTCGGTCTTGAAGATGCGCACACCCTGCGTGTTACGGCCGGCAATGCGCACATCGTTGACCGGGCAGCGGATGAGCTGTCCCCCATCCGTCACCAGCATGATCTGGTCCGTATCGACGACAGGGAACGAGGCGACCAGCGGTCCATTGCGGTCGTTGACGACCATGGCGACGATGCCTTTGCCGCCACGTCCCGAGGTGCGGTACTCGTAGGACGATGAGCGCTTGCCGAAGCCGCGCTCCGACACGGTGAGGACGAACTGCTCCTTGGCAGAAAGCTCGGCGAAGCGCTCCGGCGTCAGCTCGGCGGCGCCGTCGACGACCTCCTCGTCGCTGTCCGCGGACTCGGCCGTCTCCTCGGCGATCTCGTCACCCTGGGCGCGGCGCAGCATATTGGCCTGCTTGAGGTAGGCGGCACGCTCGGCGGGATCGGCATCGACGTGAGTCAGCACCGTCATGGAGATGACGCGATCGTCGTCGTCGAGCTTGATGCCGCGCACGCCATCGGAGTCGCGTCCCTTGAAGAGGCGCACCTCATCGGCGAGCAGGAAGCGGATGCAACGGCCCTGCGCCGTCGTCAGCAGCACGTCGTTCTCCGGCGTGCAGATGTTCACCGACACGATCGCGTCGCCCTCATCGAGCTTCATGGCGATCTTGCCGTTGCGGTTGATGTTCTCGAAGTCGGACAGCGCGTTGCGGCGCACCTTTCCGGAGCGCGTGGCGAACGCGAGCTGCAGCGTGCCCCACGTCTCGGCATCCTCGGGCAGCGGCAGGATGGAGGTGATGACCTCACCCTGTGCCAGCGGCAGCAGATTCACCAGCGCCTTGCCGACCGCCTGCGGCGTTCCCGCAGGCAAGCGCCAGACCTTCATGCGATAGCACATGCCGCGCGAGGAGAAGAACAGCACCGGCGTGTGCGTCGAGGCGACGAACAGCGTGGTGATGACGTCTTCCTCTCGTGTGCCGGCACCGGAGCGGCCCTTGCCGCCACGGCGCTGCGCGCGATAGGTGCCCAGCGGCACGCGCTTGATGTAGCCCTTGTGCGAGACGGTGACGACGACGTCCTCGCGCTGGATGAGGTCCTCGTCCTCGACTTCGCCGTCGATCTCGAGGATCTCGGTCTTGCGCGGGGTGGCGAACTCGTCCCTGATCGCGGTGAGCTCGCCCTTGACGATGTCGACCACGCGCCGGCGCGAAGCCAGGATGGCGAGGTATTCCTTGATCTCCTCGCCGATCTTCTTCAACTCGTCGGCGATCTCGTCGCGGCCGAGAGCGGTGAGGCGGGCGAGGCGCAGATCAAGGATCGCCTTGGCCTGCTCTTCCGAGAGGCGGTAGGTGCCTTCCGTCGAGACCTTGTGGCGTGGATCGGCGATGAGCTCGACCAGCGGAGCGATGTCCTTCGCCGGCCAGTCGCGGGCCATCAACTGCTCACGCGCCTCGGCCGGGCTCGGCGCATGGCGGATGAGCTTGATGACCTCGTCGATATTGGCGACGGCGATGGCGAGGCCGACCAGGACGTGTGCCCGCTCACGCGCCTTGTTGAGCAGGAACTTGGTGCGCCGGCTGACCACCTCCTCGCGGAAGGCGGTGAAGGCCTCGATCATGTCCTTGAGATTGAGCTGCTCGGGGCGGCCGCCGTTGAGCGCCAGCATGTTGGCGCCGAACGAGGTCTGCAGGTCCGAGAAGCGGTAGAGCTGGTTCAGCACCACGTCGGCGACGGCATCGCGCTTCAGCTCGATGACGATGCGCATGCCTTCGCGGTTGGTCTCGTCCCAGATGTCGGCGATGCCCTCGACGCGCTTCTCGCGCACCAATTCGGCGATCTTCTCGATCAGCGTCTTCTTGTTGACCTGATAGGGGATGGCAGTGACGATCAGCGCCTCGCGGTCCTTGCGGATCTCCTCCACCTCGACCTTGGCGCGCATGAGGATGGAGCCGCGGCCCTTGTGGTAGGCGGCGAGAATGCCGGAGCGGCCGATGATGAGGCCGCCGGTCGGGAAGTCGGGACCCTGGATGATCTGGCACAGCTCGTCGATGGTGATCTCGGGGTTGTCGAGGTGCGCAAGGCACGCGTCGATCACCTCGCCGAGATTGTGCGGCGGGATGTTGGTCGCCATCCCGACGGCGATGCCGCCGGCACCGTTGACGAGCAGGTTGGGGAACTTCGCCGGCAGCACCACCGGCTCCTGCAAGCGGTCGTCGTAGTTGGGCTTGAAGTCGACCGTGTCCTTGTCGAGGTCGTCGAGCAGGTACTGGGCGATCTTCGACAGGCGCGCTTCCGTGTAGCGCTCGGCGGCGGGCGGATCACCGTCGACGGAGCCGAAGTTGCCCTGTCCGTCGATGAGCGGCACGCGCATGGAGAAGTCCTGCGCGAGGCGGACGAGCGCGTCGTAGATGGCGAGGTTGCCGTGCGGGTGGAAGTCGCCCATCGTGTCGCCCACGACCTTGGACGACTTCATGTGCTTCTTGTTCCAGTCGAGCCCCAGGCGCTGCATGGCATAGAGGATGCGCCGGTGCACGGGCTTCAAGCCGTCGCGCACGTCGGGGAGCGCGCGAGAGATGATGACGCTCATGGCGTACTCGAGGTACGAGCGCTTCATCTCGTCGGAGATGGTCACCGGGCGGATGTCGCTCGGCTCCCTGCCTCCAGGCGCTTGGTCGTCGGTGCTGTCAGCCACTCTTTTTCCGTCCGCTGCAAAGCGCGACGCACGCCTTTAGGGGCGTGCGTCAGGGGTTCTGAATCTCGTCACAAAGATACCCCAAACGGCCCCGCGAATGCAATCCGCGCGACCCCCTCCGCGCCCCATAATTCCGCGTTTCAAAACAATTGCTTGATGCTATCTCGGGAACCGCGCCCGCAGGTCGCGGCGTTGACTTGCGCCGGTCACAGTCGGGGACTACATGCGAGCCGCCCCAGATGGTTAATACGGGTGCGGGCGAACGGGCGCCCAACGCGGGCCCGGTGAGACAATAGGAGATTTCGATGCAGAGAGTTGTGTTGAGCCTGGCGGCCGTGGCGCTGATCGCGCTACCGGCATTTGCCGAGCCGGCCGTCCCCCAGGACGTGTTCCTCACCACGCAGGGTGAAGGCCAGTATCTTGCCAAGGACCTCTTGCTTGGCGCCAAGGTGCACAACTCGGACGGCGCGATCATCGGCGACATCGAGGACCTGATCCTCAACGCCGATAATCAGGTGCAGGGCGTCATCCTCGGCGTCGGCGGCTTTGCCGGATTCGGCGAGAAGCGCATCGGTGTCGCGCTCCCCGCGCTGCAGATCAAGAACGAGAGCGGTGTCGTGATCGTCTCGCTGCCGCAGGCAACGAAGGAGACGCTCGACGCGCTGCCGGCGTTCGAGCGCAAGCAACCGCCGAAGTCGCTCATCGACCGCGCCATCGAGAAGGCGAAAGAACTGTCGGACAAGAGCACGGTGACGGCCAAGGATGCCTACGAGAAGGCGAAGCAGGAAGCCGGGCCGGCGCTGCAGCGTGCAGAGGAAGCAGCGAAGAAGACCTACGAGGAGAGCGTGAAGCCGGCGCTGGAGAAGGCGGGCGAGGCGACGAAGGACGCCTATGACGCCGCCAAGGACGCGATGGCGCCCAAGCCGCCGGCCGACGCGCCAGCGGCGACGGAGCCGGCTCCCGCCACGCCGCCTCCGGCCGAGGCACCGGCTGCGCCTCCGGCTGAAGAGCCGAAGCAGTAACGCGACACGCGCTCACGAACAACAGAGCCCCGCTGCAAAGCGGGGCTTTTCGTTTCAGGCGCCCTTGAACGGTCGCTGCCGCCGATCGCTCCCAATTTGTCATCCCGGGGCTCGTTCCCGGGATCCACCCATCCGCATGCTCCGCACCCCAGCCGTTGGCTGGATCCCTGTGTGTCGGATTGAGGGATAGTGGGGTTGGGCGGGAGACCGTCGAAGATCGATAGCCGGCTCGGTTCCCCGCCCGCCACGTCTATCAACCTGAACAGTTGCACGAGGCCGCGCCAACGGACCTCGCACCACAGGGACAGACCTCATGACCTAGCTCGATCCTACCTCGGGATCGATATATCGCGCGCCCATCTCGATATCTTCGCTGCGGGGAATCAACCGCCGCACACACTCAATTCCCAATAGCAACACTTGAAGCCAGTTTGAGCCGTACGACACCTTTTCTTCGAGACCACGCTCGGTCTCGACTTCATACCGCATAGCCCAAGCCGGTAGACTCCGACCGACGTATTCACTCCACCGCAGCTCATACTGGGGTGGCCAAAGCCGACAGCAAATGCCCTGGTCTGTGCGTGCATTGGAGAAGCTTAAGAACTGAAACGGCTGATCGCTCATGTTGCGCTTCCCCATTTTTTCGCCAGCGGCATTAGACCGGCCACTCGTAAACAAAAAAGAGCCCGGCGGTCAGGCCAGGCCCTTCGTTTCAAGCAGTAGGCGCGGGCGTCAGCGGCCGAAGACGCAGACGGTGGCCGGGCCCTTGATGAGGTTGAGGCCGATCGGCACGCGATACGTCAGATCGACACGGTCGATGATACGGCGCTCGCCCCTGAGATCGAGCGGACCCGTCTCGCCGCCGTCGCGGATCTGCGAGCGAACGCGGATGTCATCCGCCGGCCCGCGGTCATAGACCACCGTCAAGTCCAGGATCTCGATCTTGTTGCCGCGAACACGAAGCTGGATGGCGCTGAAACGTCCCTCGCGGCGTCCGACCTTGATCGAATCCCGATCGGGTTTCACGCCGACCTTCGAGCAACCGAGCTCCTCCCAGCGCGCCACCGGGGGCGGTGGAGGCGGCAGGTCCTTGAGGCCGAACACGGCGACTTTGGCGCGGCCCTTGAAGCTCGGGCGCGACTTGTAGACGATCTCGATGCGATCGATGAGGCGATCGCGACCGACGAGGTCGAGCGGGCGGGTACGCGTCCCGGCACGGATCAATTCGCGCACGCGCACGTCCTGCGGCGGCCCGTTGTTGAAGAACACCTTGAGGTCGAGGATCTCGACGTCGTTGTCGCGTACCTCAAGCGCGATCTTGGAGAAGAAGCCCTCGCGACGGCCGACGCGGATGACGTCGCGATCAACGCCGAACCCGACCGCCTGCTCACCGAGCAGCTCCCAAGTGTCGCGCGACGGCGGCCCGCGGTCGCGGTCAAAGCCGGGCGGCCCCCGGTCACGGTCGCGCGGCTGGGCTGTTGCAGTATCAATTGCGGAGGAAAAGGCGAGCAGCGCGAGGAACGGCGCCGCCAATGTTCGCCACAGCATGGTCGTACTCCCTGTTTGTGCCCCGCAAACCGAGCGGCTGGCAGCCGACCAATGCGGGGCTTCGACGACCAAATTGTGATAGTCGCGTGCACATGAACGCAGGCTGCACGCGCCATGCGACGCTAAGTATAGCGGAGTACGGACGAATTCGGCGGACGCCGACCTGCGGGCGGCAATATGAAAATGTCACGCGCTGCGCGCCGGCCGGCGTTTCTTGCGCGTTTCCGGCACGCCCAGGAGGCGCGCGGCCTGGTGTCGACCTCGCGTTCCCCGCCACGATGGCGGGCAATTGTGAACGTCGTAGTGGCGCAGCTTTTCGAGGATGAAGCTCTCGACGCCGCGCAGCGTCTCGAGCTTCTCGCGCACAATTGTCAGCCGCTCGTTGAGGAACGCGATGGTCTGCGCCTTGGTCGGCGGCTTCTCGCGGTAGGCCTTGAGCAGCGGGCCGATCTCGCGCAGCGAGAAGCCGAGCTGCTGCGCCTGGCGCACCTTCTCGATGGTGTCGACAACGCTCTCGTCGTAGTCGCGATACCAACGCGTGCCCGCCTGGCGCGGGCTCGAGGCGATGAGACCTAGTTCCTCGTAGTGGCGGATGCCGTCCTTCGACATCCCTGTGATCTCTGCGAGCTTGCCGATCAACATGCGCTTGCGTTGCCTCGCTGGTGCCCTTGACTGTCGGGTTACCCCACAGACTACATGGCTTGAAACTTAGAGCAAGCAGCAGCGAAAGCGAGTTTCATGGCACAGATCTCCGACAAGCCCGTGGCCCTCATCACCGGCGCCTCCTCCGGAATGGGAAAGGACTTCGCCTTGCGCCTCCTGAAGGAGGGCTATGTCGTCTACGGCGCGGCGCGGCGCGTCGAGCGCATGGACGAGATCGTGAAGGCGGGCGGATTCGCACTCGCTATGGATGTGACGGACGATGCGGCGATGGCGGCCGGCGTCGAGACGATCATCCGCCAGCATGGCCGCATCGACGTCCTGATCAACAACGCCGGCTACGGCCAGCTCGGTGCCGCCGAGGACGTGCCGATGGACCTCGCGCGGCGGCAGATGGAGGTCAACCTGTTCGGCCTCGCGCGCCTGACACAGCTCTGCCTGCCGCACATGCGGGCGCGCAAGTTCGGGAAGATCTTCAACATCTCGTCCATTGGCGGCAAGATCTACACACCGCTCGGCAGCTGGTATCACGCCTCGAAGTTCGCGCTCGAAGGCTGGTCGGACGTGCTGCGCATCGAGACGGCGCCGTTCGGCATCGACGTCGTCGTCATCGAGCCGGGTGGCATCGAGTCCGAGTGGAGCGACATTGCCATCGGCGAGGCAGAGCGGATTTCAGCGCGCGGAGCCTACGCCGGCCTGGTGGAGCGCTTCCGCAGGACTCGCGCGCGGCTCGGCAAGGCGCCACCGCCCAGCGTCATCTCCGATCTCATCGTCAAGGCGTTGAAGGCGAGGCGGCCGCGGACACGTTACGTCGGCGGCATGCTGGCGCAGCCGATGCTGCTCATGCGTCGCTGGCTGTCCGATCGCATGCTCGATCGCGTCATCATGGCGACGCTGCGGTAGGGGCCGAGGACGAGCCCCGGGAAGATAATCACGCGGCGTCGTGCCAGAAAAAATCCCGGGGTTTATGCCCCGGGATGAAAGGTAAGACGTACGGGAGACGTGGCTTAGTAAAGCTAGAAAGGGATCTCGTCGTCGAGCTGCTTGTCGAAGCTGGCGCTGCTCCTTGAGCCGCCGCTGCGCGCGGGGGCACGTGCGGGCGGCGCGTCCGAATAGCCGCCACCACCGCCCATGTCGCCGCCGTAATCGGACTGGCCGTTCTCGGCCATGCCACCGGCGCGGCCGTCAAGCATCGTCAGGTTGCCGTTGAAGCCCTGCAGCACGACCTCGGTCGAGTAGCGATCCTGGCCCGACTGGTCCTGCCACTTGCGCGTCTGCAGCGCGCCCTCGATGAACACCTTCGAGCCCTTGCGCAGATACTGCTCGGCGATCTTGCACAGGTTCTCGTTGAAGATGACGACCGAATGCCACTCGGTCTTCTCGCGTCGCTCGCCCGTCGACTTGTCGCGCCAAGTCTCGGAGGTGGCGATGCGCAGGTTGGCGATCGGACGCCCGTCCTGGGTGCGGCGAATCTCCGGATCCTTGCCGAGATTGCCGACCAGAATCACCTTGTTGACCGAACCAGCCATGCCTCAACTCCTTAGCATTCCGCGGCGCCGCAGCGGGGGCACCGAAATTCATCTCTCGCCAGCGATCAGCGGCACGCGGCGAGTCACACTCGAAACCTAGTTACCGCATTGCAGCGGCCCGACACCCCGGGTCGTGCGGCTTACGCACACCAAATTGGTGCGTTCTCTATACGTTCCATACATAGTACGGCTTTAGGTCGTTGCCAAGCCTCAGTTGCTCTCCTGGCGCCGGCCTGCCGGCCGTCGGCATCAGGAGGAGCGCCGGGAACTGGTGGTTATTGCCGCCCCCTGAACCAGTCGAGGATGTCCCTCCAGAACGTTACGAGGGCCAGGATGGCGGCGATCAGCAAAACCGCGATCGCCATTTGCACGACGCCGAAGTTGGCGGAGTCCTCGGACACGAACCAGGCGGCCATGACAGCGGCAACGATGAGAATTGGGCCCAAGAGCCAGGAGATGAAGGGCATCGGTCTCAGCTCGAACTGTTCGCGGTTTTGCCAGCGGCTGGAAGCGTAACGTCGATGGCCGAGTCGATGAGCGTTCCGATCTGCCGGCGCGACAAGGGCTCGACTCCCAGCAGCATGCGGAGATGCAATTCGCCAAGGATGGCACCGAGCAGCGTTGCCGCGGCGTCGTCGCGCTTCCCAAATGCGCGCAGCGTGTCAGCAAAATTGCGTTCCGCCTTGCGGATGACACGGTCATGATATTCCTCGGCGAGCTCAGGGCACTGCTTTGCCTCGGAGATCACGAGACGAGTCATTTCGACTTGTCTGCGACCGACAGCAAACTCGCTTAGGGTCAGAAAGTGTTTGCGCAGCTCGGCACGGTTGGGGGCGCGGCCGAGAGGGGGCTCTACCATCGAAAAATCGACGTCGCCGATCAAGTCGACAAACAACGCGCGCTTGTCGGGATAGAGCGCATAGAGCGTCCTCTTCGACATGCCGGCGCGGCGTGCAATCTCCTCCATCGTCGCCGGCCCATAGCCAATCTCGGTAAACACCTCCTCGGCCGCGTCGAGAATCAGCCGTTTGCGCTCGGCCTGCGTGAGGGTTGGCGGGCGCCCGGGACGGGCGGCTGTGGGGTGGCGGGCCACATGTCTGCTTGACATTATGAAACGGCTCCGTTTTCTAAACCTACTAGACCGCGCCTGCATCGCCGGCAAGGGGTGATGCATCAGTCATATGCCGTCGGCATCACTTCTCCGACGTGGAATGGCCGGGACCTGATTGGGGGGATAGAGCATGATGCGTGACCGACGGCTATCGGCGATGGCTTGGCGCTCGTCGGCCACCGCGCTTTGGATCGTGGCCGCGTTGGGAGCGTCAGTGGTCTCCCATGCGGCACATGCCCAGACGCCGCCGGCGCCGAGCGTCATCGTCGAGACGGTGCGGTTGCGCGATGCCGTGAATGAATCGAGCTACATCGGCCGCGTGCAGGCGATCGACAAGGTGACGATCCGGGCGCGCGTCGACGGGTTCATCGCCGCGCGCGAGTTCAATGAAGGCGGAGAGGTCAAGCGGGATCAGATCCTCTTCACCCTCGACAAGGCCCCCTACGAAGCTGCGCTCGCGCTGGCCAAAGCCAACCTTGCCAGCGCCAACGCCGTGCTGGACCTGGCGCAGGCAACCTACAATCGCACCAAGCCGCTGGCGGAGCGTGGGACATCCTCGCAGGCCGCACTGGATGACGCTCGATCAAAGCTCGGCCAGGCAAGTGCCGCTGCCGAGGCACAGCAGGCGAACGTGCGGCAGGCCGAACTCAATCTCGGATACACCGAGATCCGTGCGCCCATGGACGGGCGTACTGGCCGGGCCACCTATTCAGTCGGCGAGTATGTCGGCCCGAGCAGCAATCCGCTGGTGACGCTCGTGCGGCAAGATCCGATGTACGTCGCTTTCCCGGTGCCGCAGCGCGTGCTGCTGACGGTGCGCCGGGAAGGGCGCAAAGCGGAGAACGTGCTGGTGCGGCTGAAGATGCCCGATGGCAGCACCTACGCGCACGACGGCGCTATCAAGTTCGCCGAAGTGGAAGGCAACGCCGGCACCGACACCATCACCGTCCGAGCCGAATTCCCCAACCCCGATCGCCTCCTCGTCGACCAGCAGATCGTCGGCGTGAGTGTGCTGTCGCGGAAACCCGAGATGAAATTGATGATGTCGCAGGCCGCGTTGCTGCTCGACCAGCAAGGGGCATACGTCCTACGCGTCACGCCGGACAACAAGGTCGAGTCACGTCGTATCGAGGTCGGCGAGCAGCGCGGTCCGCTCATCGAGGTCACGGGCGGCCTTGCGGAAGGGGAGCGCGTCATCACCAGCGGACATCAGAAGGTGCGCCCGGGAATGACCGTCGAGGCCAGCGAAGTGAAAGGCGACCTCGAGGCGACCAAGGGTTAGCAGCAGAAAGCTGGCATCATGATCTTCGACGTTTTCATTCGCCGGCCGAGACTGGCGATGGTGATCTCCATCGTCGTCACCTTGGCAGGCCTCATCGCCACGCAGGTGATACCGGTCGCCCAATATCCCGAGATTGCGCCGCCGACCGTGCGCGTCAGCGCCTCATACCCCGGCGCCGACGCCAACACCGTCGAGGAGAGCATCGCCCAGCCGCTGGAGAACGCCATCAACGGCGTCACCGGCATGCGCTACATGAAGTCAACGTCGGCCAACGACGGCTCCTACTCGCTGACCGTGTCGTTCCTGATCGGCACCGACGCCGATATCGATACCGTCAACGTTCAGAACCGCGCCAACCTGGCGACGGCGAAGCTGCCTGAGGAAGTGCGGCGCACGGGGCTCACCATATCGAAGGTGTCCACCGACCTGTTGCAGGTGTTCCTCTTCTACTCGCCGCAGGGGGACAAGGATCAGCTCTTCCTGTCGAATTTCGTGACGCTCAGCATCCTCGACGAGCTGAAGCGCATTCCCGGCGTGGGCGATGCCTCGATCTTCGGCGCGCGCGACTATTCCATGCGGATCTGGATCGATCCGCAGAAGCTCGCCAACTTCGGTCTCTCGGCGCAGGACGTGATCCTCGCCATCCAGTCGCAGAACCTGCAGGCGGCGGCGGGACGCATCGGCGCGGCACCGCTTGCGGCCGATCAGCAGTTGCAGCTCACGGTGACGACCAAGGGGCGCCTGTCGACGACCGACGAGTTCAGCAACATCATCGTGCGCTCGGGCGGCGACGGCTCGTTCGTGCGCGTGCGCGACGTGGCGCGCATCGAGCTCCAGGGCGCCTCCTTCGATACCGAGGCGCGCTATGGCGGCAAGCCGGCGGCGCCCATCGGCATCTATCTGTCGCCGGGGGCGAACGCCGTGAACGTCGCCACGGCAGTGTCGAAGCGTCTCGAGGAGCTGCGCGACCGTTTTCCACCCGGCGTCGAGTTCGCCTACGTCTACAACACCGCCGAATTCGTATCGGCGATGATCGACAAGGTCATTCACACCCTGATCGAAGCCTTTGCGCTTGTCGCCATCGTCGTCTTCGTGTTCCTGGGGCGGCTTCGTCCCACATTCATTCCGCTCATCGCCGTGCCGGTTGCGATCATCGGCGCTTTCGCGGTGCTTCTCGCGGCAGGATTCTCGGCCAACACGATCTCGCTGCTGGCGCTGGTCCTCGCCATCGGCATCGTGGTCGATGACGCCATCATCGTGGTCGAGAACGTCGAGCGCGTGATGCATGAGGAGCCGCATCTGTCGCCCGCCGAGGCGACCCACAAGGCGATGTCGGAGATCGCGGGACCGGTGGTCGCCATCACGCTTGTGCTGCTCTCGGTCTTCGTGCCCGTCGCGTTCCTTGCCGGATCGTCCGGCGTGCTCTTCCGGCAGTTCGCCATCACGATCTCAGCGGCGATGGTGATCTCCGCCGTCAACGCGCTCACGCTGTCGCCTGCCCTTTGCTCGATCCTGCTGAAGCCCGGCCATCCGACCGGCATCATGAAGTACGTGACGGGGATCATCGATTCCATCGCGCATGGCTATGCAGCCATCGTCCGCCGGCTGGTGGTCGTCTCCATGCTCAGCATCGTCGCGCTGGTGGCGATCGCGGGAGCGGCCTGGGTCATTTTCCAGCGCACCCCGGCTGGCTTCCTTCCGGACGAGGACAAGGGCTTTGTCATCGGCGTCATCACGCTGCCGGCCGGTGCCTCGCTCAACCGCACCTCGCAGGCCGCGACAAAAGCTGAGGCGATCGTGCGCAACGACCCGGCGGTCGAAGGCGTCACGACCGTTCTCGGTCTCGACTTTCTGGGTGGCGGCGCCGCGTCGAACGGCGGCGTCATGTTCATTCGCCTAAAGCCCTATGAGGAGCGCACCTCGCCCAATATGCACTCGGCGGCCGTGGCCGGGCGCCTCGTCGCGGCCATGTCGTCCATCCAGGAGGGCCGCATCATCGCGGTCAACCCACCGGCGATCTCGGGCCTCGGCCAGGTCGGCGGCTTCGAGTACGTGCTCGAGGCGCTGCGCGGGCAGAGCGCGGCCGAGATGGCAGCGGCGATGCGCGGCTTGATCGTAGCCGCCAACCAGCGTCCTGAGCTCGCTGCCGTGTTCTCGACCTTCGAGGCCGAGACCCCGCAAATCCGTCTCGATATCGATCGTGACAAGACGCGGGCGCTCAACATCTCCCTGGCGGACGTGTTCGCGGCGCTCCAGGCGACGCTGGGCGGATACTACGTCAACGATTTCAACCTCTATGGGCGCACGTGGACGGTGCGGATGCAGGCGGAGCAGCAGTTCCGCAGCAACCTCAACGATATCTCGGCCATCTATGTGAGGAACAGTGCCGGCGAGATGACACCGATGTCGGCCATCGCCGATGTCCGGCTCGATGTCGGCCCGCGCACGCTGACGCGCTACAACAACTACCGCGCCGTCTCCGTCAATGGCGGTGCCTCGCCCGGGCACGGGCCTGGAGATGCCATCGCGGCGATGCAGGATGTATCGGCAAAGACCCTGCCGGAAGGCTTCACCTACGAATGGACGGGCCAGGCACGCGAGCAGATCGAGTCTGCGGGGCAGACGATCCTGGTGCTCGGCCTCGCCATGGTGTTCGCCTATCTGTTTCTCGTGGCCCTCTACGAAAGCTGGATGACGCCCGTCCCCGTGCTGCTCTCGGTGGTCGTGTCGATCCTCGGCGCGGTCGCAGCGCTGTGGCTGCTCGGCATGAGCTTCACGCTCTATGCGCAGATCGGCCTTGTCGTGCTCGTCGCGTTGGCGGCCAAGAACGCCATCCTGATCGTTGCCTTCTCGATCGAGCGTCGTGCGGCGGGAGAGCCGCTGCTGCAGTCGGCCGTCGACGGCGCACGGATGCGCTTCCGTCCGGTGATGATGACGAGCTTCGCCTTCATCATGGGATTGATACCGCTGGTGAGGGCTGTCGGCCCCGGGGCCGACAGCATGATCGCCGTTGGCGTGCCGGTCCTGGCCGGCATGCTGGCCGCATCGGTCTTCGGTATCTTTCTCATTCCGATGCTGTACGTCGTCTTCCAGCGCCTGCAGGAGGGACGTCGAAAGGGCAGTCCCGAGCCACAACGGGTTGGCGAGGCAGCGCTACCTACAGAGAGCTGAAGGCTGCGACTGCGCCTTGCTCGGGCTCAAGGCCGCACACCGGGTGTTTCGATGCGCAGCCCTGCTGCCCGCGACATGAGAAACAGCTCCAGATCGATCATCTCGGGCGCGCTGAACGCAAACGGCGTAGCGCGCACACCGACCATGCAGCCGCGGATGCGCCGCTGCAAGGAGCCGAGCGACTGCCATTCGAGGCGGTAGAGCGGATACGCGGTCGGATGCGCCTGCGTGATGGGCGAGCCGCCCAGGCGGCGATCCCAATTGTCGTCATGGCAGGACGCACATGACATGTTGAGCTGGCCCATGCGCAACGTGAACAACTGCTTGCCACGAGCGCTGAACGGCGCAAGGCGCGCGTCGTCGGGTGGCGCAATCGGCATACCTTGCGACTGATGGGCCACGTAGGCGGTGAGCGCAAGGATTTCGCCGCTCTCCGCCGCGAATGGCTCAGCCCCTTGCCGCGTTACCCGGCATCGATTGATGCGCCCTGCGAGGTCGATCGGCCGCGATGTTTCCGTGTCGAACGCCGGATAGCGGGCGGCGACCCCGCGCATGCTCTGCTCGGCGGCGCCGTGGCAGCCCGCGCATGCGACGCCGCTGCGACCTGCCCGCTCGCTCCATATGTGCTCGCCTTCGAGAACCGAGAGCATGCCTGGATTGCTGGTTGCATCGCGCTGCATGGCCTGCGTCGCCGGTGACATGAAGTCGAACCCCGAGCGCTTCTCGCCGCGTGAAATCTCGTCAGCTCCGGCCGCACTGGCGATGAGTACCGCAGCAAGGCACAACAACCGGCAAGCCACCGGATTCATGTCACCGTTATCTCGGCCGTCTCGGTGTAGGTCTCGCCGCTGTCATCGGTCCAGGTGAACCGGACGGTGCCCGTGCTGGTCGCTACCGTGGTGAACGCAATGAACGGGTTGGCGGCAATGGCGGGAAAGAGCTCGGCGATGAAGATCTCCTCGCCGTCATAGGTGCAGACGAAGCGGTTGATGATCCGCCGCGGGATGGGGACGCCATTCGGGCCGACGCGATAGCCGGTCTCCATCGTATGGGAGATCATGGCACGAATCTCTATGATCTCGCCGCGTCGCGCGGACTTCGGGACATTGACGAGGGCGCGCGTCATGACAGGTCCTCGATGCAGGCCGCGAGCGTCACGATCACGCTGGCTTTGCTGGACCAGAAGCTTCCATCGCTCATCTCGGCGATGGCGACCACGACCTGCGATGTCGCGAGGCGGATGCGCGTTGCCACATGGGCGCGCCCCGCCCGCGGGCCAAGATGAAATATTGCGATGTCCGCCTGCGGGTTCTTCTCGTTGAAGAGCGCGACGCGGCGCACGTAGTCGTCGGCGCTCATCGGGCTCTCGACATCGAGCGTCACACCGACAGCATTCCCGTTCTCGACCAATGGCGGGATCTCGAACCGGACTCGGCCTGCCTGCACGGGAGCACCGCCGGTAAAACCGCGAATGGCTTCATCGAGGCTCGGCCGCGCCAGAGCCTGTCGCGGCAGCGCGAGAACGATCACGCCCGCGGCGCCGGCCATGAACGTGCGGCGGTCCATCTCAGGCAGCGACCGCAGAGCGTGCTTGGCGACATCCTCTGCCATCGTTCAATCCTTCAGCGTCACGAGATACGCGACGATGTCCTCGATCTCCGCAGCCGTCAGCAACGGCTTGCCGCGCCAGGGGGCGCCAACACGCGGATGATCTTCAATCTTATAGTACGCGGGCATGATGGTCGACGCATGGAGCACGCTCATGTCGACGATGCGCAGACGGAGCTGACCTTCTGAAAGCCGAAGGCCCACCGCGGCAAGATCAGGCCCGACCGTGCCCTGCAGATGCGCGTCGGCAAAAGGACCGGCATGGCAGAGCGTGCAAAGGCTCTTTTGCCGGTCGGCGATCAAGGCGGCACCCTTGCCGGGATCGCCACTCGCGCCGGTCAGCGACCGGGGAATGGCGTCGCCGTCGACGGTATAGGAGGCGAGCGGCTGAGGAACCGCCGTCGCCGTGCTCGCGCAAAGAACGCTCACTGCAGCAAGACCGGTCATGCCTCTCATGCAAAGACTTCGTGCGTGACGGTTTGGAACCACGACTCCGCGTAGCCGGCTTCCAACGTGCGGACCGTTCGTGGCGCGTCGAGAGGACTGACGCCGCCTGCGCCTTTCACCTCGGCCAGCAGGCCGTCGCGGGGCTCGAAGACACCGGCAATGGAAATGCCGTAGTCGGGAGCGACGAAGCTGTAGCATGTGTTGATGAGCTTCGGCTCGATCGGTTGCCGCCCGTCGATCAGCGCCGCAACCGCCGCCGCACAGACCTTGGCCTGGCCGTTGGCGGTGAAGGCCGATTTCGGCATCGCGCCGCCGATCGCGGCATCGCCGATCACATGGATGCCGGGGACGAGACGCGACTCGAACGAGACGGGATCGATGGGGCACCATCCGGTCTGGTCGGCGACGCCGGCAATGCGCGCAACGGCGGCGGCACGCTGCGGCGGGATGATGTTGGCAACGTCGGCCCGGTGGCTAGCGAACTCGGTCGCAATCGTCCTCGTGGCCGCATCGACGCCGGTAACGCGACCGCCGAAGGATAAAGACACCCACTCGATGAGACCTGGATACAGCTCCTGCCATGCGGCCTCGAACAGCTTCTGCTTCGAGAAGGCGTCCTTGCCGTCGAGGAGAATGAGCTTGGCCCGGGGCTTTCTCGTCTTGAGGAAATGGGCGATGAGGCTGGCGCGCTCGTAAGGCCCTGGCGGACAGCGGAAGGGATTGGCCGGAGCCGACATCACGACCGTTCCGCCGTCGGGCATGCTGTGCAATTGATCGCGCAGCAGAAGCGTCTGAGGGCCGGCCTTCCACGCATGCGGCATGATCTCGGCTGCCGCTTGATCGTATCCCGGAATGGCATCGAGGTTGAGATCGACACCCGGCGCCATGACGAGACGGGCGTAGCCTAGCTCCGTGCCATCATCCAGGCGCACGCGTCGCGCATCGGGATCGACGCCGACGACGGACTGATGGACGACGTCTATTCCCGCGCGCGCGATGCCTTCGTAGCCAAATTGCAGCGCTGCAAGGTCGCGCAAACCTGCGACGACCAGATTGCTGAACGGACAAGTGACATAAAGCTTCGCCGGTTCGACAAGCGTTACGGCAAGGCCGGGAGATTCCGCCTTGAGCGCCCGCGCGCAGCTCGCGCCGGCAAATCCACCACCGACGACGACAACGCGCGGCGCCGCTTGCCCAAGTACGGCCGGTGCGCCGAGGGCTGCCGCAGCGCCGCCGGCCGCCATTCCCGCAAGGACGCTTCTACGGCTTGGCTGCACGCGCCGACGCGCCTGCGTCGCCGCCAAGCCATTGCGCGATGGCACGTATCTCTTCATCCGAAAAGCCCTTGGCAATGCGATCCATGACGGTTGCCGCGCGTGTGCCCGCCTTGAAGGCCAGCATGGCTGTCGCGATCTCATCAGCCGATCGACCGCTCAGACTTGGAATCTGATCCGGACGCGCTGCTTGCGCATGGCATCCCGAGCAGGCGACCGCTCCGCGAGGGGCAGCCGCGTGAACGCTCGCCGGCACGGCGGCAAGCGCCCCCGCGAGGAGGAAGGCGCGGCCTACCCTCATTGGCCCCTCGCGGGCGATGCCTGCGTGCGCATCATGCCGCCAGGTTGTGGTTCTTGAGCGGCATGGTGCGGATGCGCTTGCCCGTCGCCGCGAAGAGCGCGTTGAGCACGGCCGGGGCGGCGACGGCAATGGTGGGCTCGCCCACGCCACCCCAGAAGCCGCCTGAGGGCATGACGATGGTTTCGACCTCCGGCATCTGCGCCATGCGCATCACCTCGTAGGTGTCGAAGTTTTCCTGCTCCATACGGCCGCCCTTGACGGTGCATTCGCCATAGAGGCAGGCTGAGAGACCGTAGACGAAAGAGCCTTCCACCTGCCGCTCGATCTGGGCCGGATTGACCGCATGCCCCGGGTCGGTTGCCGCAACGATGCGATGGATCTTGAGCGCGCCGTCGGTGACGGACACTTCAGCCGCCGCTGCAACGTAGCTGCCAAATCCCATGATCTGGGCAAGTCCGCGGCCAACGCCCGCCGGCGGGGGATTGTCCCATCCGATCCTGTCGGCGACGGCATTGAGCGTGGCGAGGTGCTTTTCATGTCCCACCATGAGCTTGCGCCGGAAAGCGAGCGGATCAACGCCAGCAGCATGCGCCAGCTCGTCCATGAAGCACTCCATATAGAGCGCATTCTGGTTGAGATTGACGCCGCGCCAGAAGCCGGGAGGGACCGGCGGATTGCGCATCGCATGATCGACGAGCAGGTTCGGGATGGCGTAGCCGAGGTGGCCTTCGGGGCTATTCTCGGTCAGCCCCTGGAAGACAACCGGATCCTTGCCATTCTGCATGCCTTCGGGGCGCACGGCCGCGAGGATCGATTGCCCCGAGATGCGCATGTGCAGCGCGGTCAAGTTCCCCTCGGCATCGAGTGCACCGGTGAGCTTGCACTGCGTCGTCGGATGATAGGCGCCGTGCAGCATATCTTCCTCACGCGACCAGAGGAGCTTCACCGGCGTGCCGGGAAGCTGCTTGGCGATGCGCACCGCTTGCCGCACGTAGTCCTGGAAGTTGCCGCGCCGGCCGAAACCGCCGCCGAGGTTGATCTTGTAGACCTCGCACTTCTGGACAGGGAGCTCGGCCGCCTCGGCAGCCGCGGCAAGGCTCGCCTCGCCGTTCTGCGTCGGCACCCACACCTCGCATTTTTCAGGCGTGTAGCGCGCCGTCGCGTTCATCGGCTCCATCGTGGCGTGGTTCTGATACGGGAATGCATAGACGGCGCTGACCGTCTTCGTCGCGCCCGCCAATGCGCCCCGCGCATCGCCGACCGACGTGCCGATGAAGGCATCGTCGGCATCCAAGCCCTTCTGCAGCATCTCGGCAATCGATGCGGTGGACAAGCCCGCGTTGGGGCCTTCATCCCAAACGATCGGCAGTGCATCGAGGGCCTTCTTCGCCTGCCACCACGTATCGGCGACGACCGCCACGGCGGTCGGGTCCACCTGCACCACCTTGCGCACGCCGGGCATAGAAGCGACCTTCGCTGCATCGAAGCTCACGACCTTGCCGCCGAAAACAGGGCAGGCTTTGATCGCTGCATTGAGCTGGCCAGGCAGATTGAGATCGGCACCGTAGACCTGCTTGCCCGTCAGCTTCTCGGCGGTGTCGAGACGCGGAAGCGGCTTGCCGGCAATCGTCCAATCCTTCGGGTCCTTGAGAACGATGTCGGCCGGCGGCGTCATCTTGGCGGCGGCGCTCGCCACTTTGCCGTAGGTCGTCGTTCTGCCGCTCGGCTTGTGGGCGATGACGCCTTTATCAACCGAACATTCGCCCACAGGAGCCTTCCATTCGGCCGCTGCTGCAGCCAGCAGCATCTCGCGCGCGGCGGCGCCGCCACGGCGAACGTAGTCCTCCGACTCGCGGATGCCGCGGCTGCCGCCCGTGGAGAAGTTCTTCCACACGCGCTCACGCGCAAGATTCTCACCGGGGGTCGGATATTCGGTCGTCACCTTCGACCAATCGCATTCGAGCTCCTCGGCGACGAGCTGTGCAAGGCCGGTCAACGTGCCTTGCCCCATCTCCGAGCGCGCGATGCGGATCATGACCGTTTCGTCCGGCTTGATGACCACCCAGGCGTTCACCTCCGGCGTGGTCGCGCTGGCCTCCGCGAGAGCCTGCCCGGCGAAGGGGATGTGAAAGCCGAGCGACAAGCCTCCAACAGCCGCCGATGAGCCAACGATGAACTTGCGGCGCGAAAGCGTGGTTGCGATCGTCATGAGTTGCCCTCCTCAACCGCGCTGCGTTGTTGCGTCGCCGCCAGTTGCGGCCAGCTTGATGGCGGCGCGCACCCGATTGTAGGTGCCGCAGCGACAGATGTTGGTGATCTCGGCGTTGATGTCCTCATCGCTCGGGCTCGCATTGCTCGCCAGCAATCCCGCGGCTGCCATGATCATGCCGGTCTGGCAGTAGCCGCATTGCGGAACGTCGAGCGCAAGCCACGCCTTCTGCAGCGGATGGGAGCCATCGGGCGAAAGCCCTTCGATGGTGACGATCTTCTGCTCGGGCGTGATGCTGCCAACGGGGAGGGCGCACGCGCGCGTGGCAACGCCATCGACATGCACGGTGCAAGCTCCGCACTGGGCAATCCCACACCCGAACTTGGTGCCTGTCAGCCCAAGCTGCTCGCGCAAGACCCAGAGCAGCGGCGTGTCGGGATCGACATCCACCACGTGGGTCTTATCGTTGATCGTCAGTTGCGCCATGGCTCACTCCTTGTGCACCGGTCCGCAATGTTTTCCATGTAGCTCAGCACGGGGGCGACGCAAAGCGTCGTCCCCGCGGCATGTATCAAGCCGAGTATTTCACGTTGCAGCCATAGGGCCGTGTCACGGCCTGTGCCACTGGCTTGCCCTGGCTCACGGCGAGGAAGGCGTCGTGAAAATACGGCTGCGCCTTGGCGATGTCGGCGACATCGGTCGAGGCGATGCTGTCGATGCCGCCCATGTAGCGCAGCACCCCGTCGGTATCGATGATGTACATGTGCGGTGTCGTCTGTGCGCCGTAGGTGCGGCCGATGGTGCCCTGCGGATCGAGGATCACGCCGGTCGGGGCTGCGTCGCGGCTCTTCGTCAACTCGTTCGCCTTGGCGGCATCGACATGCCCCTGCTCTCCTGGCGCCGATGAGATGACCGACAGCCAGACGGCGCCGGCACCGATGGCTTCCTTCTGCAGCTTCTGCATGTTGGCGGAATTGTAGTGCTTGCGCACGAAGGGGCAGTCGGCATTGGTCCATTCGAGGACGACGATCTTGCCCTTCAGCGCCGACAGATCACGTGCCACGCCGTTGGTGTCGGTGGTGCTGAAGCCCGGTGCGGACTGGCCGATCTGCGGGGCGGCGAAGGCCGGCGAGGCGCGCAGCAGCGCAACGCCGCCGACGGCGAGGACGCCGGCACCTGCCGCGACGCCGCGAAGCATGCTCCTGCGATCCATCACCATGGGCTGCGGAAGCGAGGACATCGAACGATCGGATGAACATCTCGTACGTGCCATGCAAGTTCTCCTGCATTTGGTTGGGGGATCAATCGGCTACGGTTCGCTGAAGCTCGTTGACGACGGTCGCCTCCGTCAGCACGGGCGGCAGGACCACGGGATCGCGTCCGCCGGCGGGATAGAAAGCGTAGAAGGGCAGGCCATCGCGGTTGAAGCTGCGCAGGAAATTGGTGATCTCAGGGTCGCGATTGGTCCAGTCGCCTTTGAGGTAGGCTATGCCGTGCTCTTCGAAGGCGGTCTTGACCGCGGCGGTGGAGAGCGTCGTGCGCTCGTTGACGAGGCACGTAATGCACCACGCCGCTGTCAGGTTGATGAACACCGGCTTGCCTTCGCGGCGGAGCGCCGCAAGCCGCGTGTTGCTGAACGGCTCGGCGCCTGCGGATGTCGTCCTCGCTGCGGCGCCAGGCACAGCGGCCGGCCCGTTGAGCTGCGGGAGCAGCGCGACGAGTCCAACGACGGACGCTGCCGCGAGCCCATGGGCGAGCCAGCCGCGCTGGCTTTGATGCTGGGCGATGCCGTAGGCCCACGCGGCCAACGCCACCAGCACGCCACCGGCCAGAGCAATCATCACCCCGAGATCTCCCGTCTGCCGCGCCAGCACCCAGACGAGCCACGCGGCCGTGGCATACATGGGGAAGGCCATGGCCTGGCGCAGACGCAGCATCCACGCGCCGGGACGCGGCAAGCGCAGCGCAAGCTGAGGAAAGACACCGAGGAGCGCATAGGGTGCTGCAAGTCCGAGCCCGAGGGCGACAAACAGTGCAAGGCAGACGAGTGGCGACGCCGCGAGCGCCGTGCCGATCGCCACGCCCATGAACGGGGCCGTGCATGGAGTGGCGACGATGACGGCGAGAAGGCCTGTGAAGAAGCTGCCCGCATGGCCAGACTTGTGAGCGAGGCTCTGGCCGGCGCCGGTCAGCGTCATGCCGATTTCGTAGACGCCCGAGAGGTTGAGGCCGACCGCCAGCATCAGCCAGCTCATCGCGGCGACGAAGAGCGGCGACTGGAACTGGAAGCCCCAGCCCACCGCCGCGCCGCTGGCGCGCAAGGCGAGCAGGATGCCAGCTAGCGTGACGAACGTGACAAGCACGCCGAGCGTGTAGAAGAGGCTCGACAGGCGTACATCGCGCAAAGCGCCGCCAGAAAGCTGAGCCACCGCGGTTGCCTTGATGGCGAGCACCGGGAAGACGCACGGCATCAGGTTGAGGATCAGGCCGCCGAGGAATGCAAACAGCGCCGTCTGCCAGAGCGGCAGGCTTTCGATGCTACCCGCCTCGCTGCTGCCAGTGTTCATCGCGCCCGCTGCGGCGGCAAGCGTCGGTGCAATTTCGAACCAGCGCGTCTGGTCGCCGCCGTCGGTGATGGCCAAGAGGCCGGTGACGCTGGCCGTGGGATTGAACGCAAGGCCCTTCTCCATCGCGAGACGTAGCCGGCCGTCCTCGACGGTCAGTTGCTGAGCCGCGGCATGGACGACCACACCCCAGTCGGCCGGGTAGAAGAATGCCGACTTCGCCGATACCGCCGAGAGACCAGCGCCCTCGACCGCCAGCACAAGCGCCGAGCCCTCTTCCAAGAGGCGCGCAGACCAAGGGCTTGCCACCGGCATGCGTGCATCCGTTGCCGCAAAAGCAGCGGCGACCGCGCCGCCCGCAGGCGCAGGCGTTGCGGCGATGGGCAGCTCCAGACGGAAGCTTCCCGACTCGGGGATGCACTCCTTCTCGCAGACGAGCCAATTGGCGTCGGCTGCGACGGAGAAAGTCTGACCGGGCACCGCAGCCTGCGGCACCGTCACCGTGATGGGGAGGACGATCTCGTTCTCATAGCCGAAATTGCGAACCGGGCCGACGGAAATGCCGTCAGGCCCGGGCCAGGCGATCGCGCCGGCGCTTGCGCCTTGCGGCAGAGCGAGCGTGATGTTCGGTGGTGCACCGGCATCGCCGGGGTTCTTCCAATAGGTATGCCAATGCGGCGCGAGCTTCTGACGCAATCCAACGCGGAAACTCTGCCCGGGCGCCACGCTGTCGAAGTCGCTGATCAGGCTGACCGTCGCGCGCGGGCTGGATTGCGCCGGGCTCTCCGCGGCAAGGGCATTCGACAAAGGGGCGGCAAGCCCGATCATTGCTGCGAGGCTGGCGCAGAGCATGCGCAACGATCTCGAGCGGGCTGGGACGGCGACAAGCAGATGGTCCGCCGCGATGTGACTGTGCACGCCTTCCCCCATGTGTGTCTGAAGACGCTTCGCTGGCGCACAGACGGGCGCCGCGGCATTGCCGTGGTCCCGATCAGATGACCTCATCTCGCGCCCATGCATGTTGGTGCACTTTGCAGAAGATCAAGCACCCGTCCCCTCGGCCGGCCGGGCTTCTCCCGAATCCCGAGAAAGATTCACCTCACACAACTTTACGGTCGTCACTTTTCAGCGACGTCCTGGCCAATCCCATGACAACGCGCCAGATAACGATTTCCGTCCCAGCCGGCGGCCTGTATGCGCCGACTGCCTGTATGCGAAGCCGTGTGTCCCCTGGTCGTCAACGCGATGGTCCTCCCTGACCCGCGTCAATCTGCCTGACTCCTTCATGCGGGCCGAGCGCCGATCTTTACGCGGGTGCGCGTGCAGCCTCCTCGCGGCACGCATCGGCACCGGCTCCTCTGCCGGCACGCTCGACCGCGCGTCCCACTTCCTTCGCTAAGGACAAGCATCTGCAAATGACTGATCAGCCCTGCGGCGCCTTGGCGACCGTCGCCCCAACTCGGTCCAATGCGCGCCTTTGGCTTGTGCTGCTGGCGCTCGCGACCGGGAGCTTTGCGATCGGCACCACCGAGTTCGCGGCCATGGGCCTCTTGCCGTACTTCTCGCACAGCCTCGGGATCGACGCGCCGACCGCAGGGCATGTCATCAGTGCCTACGCGCTCGGAGTCGTCGTCGGCGCACCGGTCATCGCCGTGCTCGCGGCGAGATTCGAGCGCCGCCCGTTGCTGATTTGGCTGATGCTGCTGTTCGCGCTCGGCAATACCTTGAGCGCACTCTCGGCTTCTTACGAATGGATGCTGGTCTTCCGTTTCCTCTCGGGATTGCCGCATGGAGCATATTTCGGCGTAGCGTCATTGATGGCCGCTTCGCTCGTCCCCGAGACCCGGCGCACCCAAGCCGTCGCCCGCGTCATGCTGGGGCTGACGGTTGCGACCATCATCGGCGTGCCGCTTGCCAACGGCATCGGCCAGTTGTTCGGCTGGCGGTGGGGCTTCGCGATCGTGGCCGCCCTGGCGTTGCTGACAGCGGCGTTGCTGCAAGCCTTCGCGCCTGTAGAGGAGCCGCTGGCAGAAGCGAGCCCGCTGCGCGAGCTGGGCGCGCTGACACGCCTGCAGGTCTGGCTGACGCTGGGCATCGGCGCGATCGGGTTCGGCGGCATGTTTGCCGTCTATACTTATCTGGCGTCGACCTTGATGGCCGTGACCCACGTCTCGCCGATGACAGTTCCCGTCGCCCTCGGCGTGTTCGGGCTCGGCATAACGACGGGCGTGCTCGTCTGCGCCTGGTTTGCCGACCGCGCGTTGATGCCAACGATCGGCGCCACGCTCATATGGAGTGCAGCAGCGCTGGCGCTCTATCCGTTTGCCGTTGGGTCGCTGTGGACTATCCTGCCGGTCGTCTTCTCGATCGGTTGCGGCGGCGGGCTCGGCGCAGCCCTTCAGATCCGCCTCATGGATGTGGCTGGAGAGGCACAGACGCTGGCCGCGGCTCTCAACCATTCGGCGTTCAATACCGCCAATGCGCTAGGCCCGTGGCTCGGCGGTCTCGCCATCGCGGCGGGCTTTGGCTGGGCGTCGCCCGGATGGGTCGGCGTGGCCTTGGCGCTCGGCGGTCTCGTCTTCTGGGCCATTTCGTTGGTAGTGCCTCCGGCCGCAGGGCGGCATGGCACTTGACGAATCTGCGCGCAAGTTCAGTCTCAGGGGAACATGGGGGCGCAGCGGAGCGGGCTGAGAGGGCGTCATAGTCCAGCCTCGATAAGCTAAGCACTTTTTCTTCGTTGGCCCGCCGGCGCAAGTCACTTGTCGTGGGCAGCGCGTTTGCCAGCGTGGAACGCCAAGCCATAACTGCGTTGCCCGCAATGCAAAAAAGCTTCCGCGCATCGGCTAGGTGGCCGCCGCTCACGAAGTTGGCCTCCCATCGGAGATCCGAATGAACGCCCATGTCAGCGTGGCCGTGGCCGCCAAAGCGATTCAAACCGATCCCGGTGAATGGCATCGTCTCGAGGCGCTTCTCGCCCGTCAGCGGGCAGCATTCCTGCGCGACGGGGCACCAACGCTTGCCGCCCGAACAGGCGATCTGCATAAGCTCCGGAGTGCGCTTCAGGCCTACCTGCCGCAGTTCGAGAAGACGCTCGATGCCGACTTCCAGGGGCGCTCGGCCACGGAGACCGCGCTTCTGGAGGCCGTGCCGCTCATCCAGAGCATCAAGTATCTGACTGCCAATCTCAAAGCCTGGATGCGCCCGCAGAAGCGCCACGTAGAACTCGAGTTCCGTCCTGGCCGGGCGCGCGTCGTCTATCAGCCGCTTGGCACCGTCGGCATCATATCGCCCTGGAACTTCCCGCTCGGGCTTTCGCTCGTGCCGCTCGCGACGGCGATCGCGGCGGGCAATCGTGCGATGCTCAAGCCATCCGAACTGACGCCTTTAACGAGCGATCTGCTCGCCAAGATGCTGGGCGAGATCTTTCCGCAAGATCAGGTGGCAGTGGTGACGGGAGGCCCGGAAACCGGGGCCGCCTTCGCCAGGCTTCCTTTCGATCACCTGTTCTTCACGGGCAGCACTCCCGTTGGCAAGGCGATCATGAGGGACGCCAGCGCAAACCTCGTGCCGGTGACACTCGAGCTTGGCGGGAAGTCTCCCGTCGTTGTCGAACGCGGCTTCTCCCTCGAACGGGCCGCCCGGAGCATCGCCTTCGGCAAACTCGCCAACGCCGGGCAGAGCTGCGTTGCGCCGGATTATGCGCTCATAGAGCAAAGCGAGATTGGTACGTTTGTCGCCGCCTACGATCACGCCGTGCAGGAAGCCTATCCTGCAGGCCCTGCGGACGCAGATTTTACGTCGATCATCAACGCGCGGCACTACCGACGCATCGTCGGGCTGCTAGATGACGCCCGCCAGAAGGGGGCACGCATCATAGAGGTCGGGCGCGCTCCTGAAGGCGCAGCAAGCCGTCCGCACACGCTAGCGCCGACTGTCGTCCTGAACGTGACGGACGACATGGCGATCATGAACGAGGAGATCTTCGGACCCGTTCTGCCGGTCGTGCCTTACGGGACGATCAGCGACGCCATTGCTTACATCAATGAGAGACCGAGGCCCTTGGCGCTCTATTTCTTCGGTGACGCCCGCGACGGCGGCCGCAAGATCCTGCAACAGACGACATCCGGCAACGCGACAATCAACGATACGCTCTTGCATTACGCGCAAGACGACCTGCCCTTCGGCGGCGTCGGCGCCAGCGGGATGGGAGCGTATCACGGCGTAGAGGGCTTCAAGGCTCTGAGCCATGCCAAGGGCGTTTTCGAGCAAAGCCGCTTGTCCATGACGAGCCTCCTGCGCCCTCCCTTCGGGCGGCTTGCCCGCATCGCGACATGGTACTTCACGCGATAGTCCGCTCCTACTTCAAGCAGACACCGTCTCGGCGTTGCTGTAACACCGGTCTGCCGACCATCGACGCCCGAGACAGAGGCCGACCCAATGCGCACCCACCTCGGACTTCTCTTTCTTTGGAAGCGCGCACGCATGCGCCGCCGGGAAAGGTGGACGCGCGAGGAGCTTCTTGATTTCCAGGCGCAGCAGCTTGACAAGTTGCGCGCCTATGCGCTCGCCCGCTCGCCTTTCTATCGCGAGTTTCACAAAGGCTTGGAGCATGCCCCCCTGGCCGACCTGCCTGTGCTCACCAAGCGGCACTTGAGCAATCACTTCGACGACATCGTCACCAACCGCCGCCTGACGAAGCGCGCGCTCGACGAGCACGTCGCACATCGCCGTCCAGGCACGCTATTTCGTGGGCACTGGGTGTGCGCGACCTCCGGGTCGAGCGGGCAACACGCGGTCATTCCGTACGGCTTTTCCGAGTGGGCCTCCGTGCTTGCATCCCACAGCCGCGTCAACGATTGGGCGGGGATACGCTGGAATGCCCGCCGGCTGCGCATTGGCATCGTCGGAGCGCAAAGCCGCTGGCATCTCTCCGCGGCGGCGTCCCACACGATGCGGAGCCTCTTCCTCAGAATTCGCCGCTGGAGCCCGGCCGATCCGCTACAGGAGATCAGCGAGCGGCTGAGCGCCGAGGCGCCCGACGTCCTCGTCACGCTCGCCGGCATGGTCCCGTCGCTGGTCGAGGAAGCGAGAGCGGGGCGGCTCAAGATCGCGCCGCAAGCCGTCATCTCTGTCGCCGAGCTGCTTACGCCCGGCGCGCGGCGCCTCGTGCGCGAGACGTGGAATGTCGAGCCGTTCGACATGTACGCAGCCACCGAAACGGCGGGTATCGCGGCGGAGTGTGGCTGCCATGAAGGGCTGCACCTTTATGAGGACCTCGTCATCCCCGAGGTCGTGGACGAACAGAACCGTCCTGTGCCGCCAGGGACACCCGGTGCCAAGCTGCTCATGACGGTGCTCTATTCTCGCACTGTGCCGCTCATTCGCTACCAGCTCGACGACAGCGTGACGATACGCGCCGACGTCTGCGCCTGCGGTCGCCCCTTCCACCGCATCAGCCGCATCGAAGGGCGCGTGGCACAGACGCTGCGCTTCGAGCGGGCGGATGGAACAATCGCGGTGCTGCACCCCATACGCTTCGCCACGATCTTCGACGCCTTCGACCTCACCGGATGGCAGGTTGTCAAAGAGGGCGGTCGTCTGAGAATCCTTGTCGCAGCGCCGGTTGCAGAAGCTGCGCTGGAGCGGATCAAGAATGGCGCCCGGCATCTGATGCAGGAGACCGGGATCCAGAACGTCGATCTCCGAGTGGAGGCTGTGGACGCCATTCCGCGTCACCGCTCGGGAAAGGTCATCCTGGTGCAGGACAACACGGAGTTGGTCGAGGCCTAGGGCTCTCCCGCAGCTCTAGATCATTTCCTATCGGCTGGAATCGCACTCCCTGATCCCCTCCCCCGAGCTTGGAGAAACCTGCCAGGCGATACGCCTGGCTCTTCACCCCACCCAGCCTCTCGCTGCGCGCGATGCCACCCTCCCCTCGAGGGGAGGGTGGAGTGAAGCGCGCCCGTCTGATCGGAAATGTGCTAGTAGCGCAGTGTCTCGGCGGCGGATGAGAGATCGCGCATCGCCTTGGCGGAGGTGCTGGCCGAAGCCGGGCACGAGGGTGCCTTGAGGCCGTCGTAGATGGCCACCACATCGCCGCGGAACTGCGGGCCGACGGCGCGGCGGGCGATGCCGGTGGCAAGGGCGCCGTTGCTCCAGCGGGCGCTGCACATGACCTTGGTGAGATAGGTCGTCAGATCACTCTTGTAGTTGAGCGCAGGCGGCACGGGCGAGGCGCCGACCCAGCTCTGCCAGCGCTGCTGATCGAGGCTGCCGCTCCATGCGGCGCTTTTTTGCGCCAGCAGGGTCGAGAACTCCGCTCCACGGCGGCGCACGTCCTCGTCGGCAATGCGGCCGAGCCCTGCCGTCAGCGCGCTACGTGCGCTCTCGTCCGGCGCCTGCACGGTGAGGTCGCTCAAGTCGGAGAGGCCGGTCGAATCCCACGTCGGCGGCGCCGCCATCCAGATCACGGCGCCACGCAGGTCGGTGCCGGCCATGCGCATGCCGCTCATGTCGGCGCCCACGAGATTGACCTTCTGCAGGCTGGCCGCCTCGAGGTTGGCGTCACGCAGCACGGCGCCCTCGAGGCGCGCAAAGTCGAGCACCGCACCTTGCAGCGCCGCGCTGGAAAAATCGGCGAGCTGCAACTGCGCGCCCGTGAGGTCGGCACCCTGCAGCGAGGCGTTGAGGAAGTTGGCCCCCTGCGCCTCGACACCGCCCGTCAACTCGGCCTTGTCGAGATGGGCGCTGGTGAGGCTGGTGCCGACGAGCCGCGCGTTCGAGAGGTCCGCCCCGTCGAGCTGCGCCTCGTCGAGCTTGGCGCCGGAAAGATCGATGCCCCAAAGACGGGCGTTCGTGAGCCGGGCGCGGCTGAGGTCTGCACCGCGCGCCGATGCACAGCGGGCGGCGATGCGGTTGTCATGCAGCAGCAGCGTGTCGGGCTCATCGCAGGTGAGCGAGGCGTTCTCGAGATTGGCGCCGGCGAGGCTCGCGCCGTCGAGCACGGCACCCGTCAAGTCGGTGCCGGAAAGGTCGGTGCGGTCGAGCTTGGCAAAGCGCAGATCGCGCCCGCGCAGGCGCACCGCCTTGCCCTCCTCGCGCTCGCGGATGAGATCGGAATCGATGACGGCGAGGTTGCGGCTGAATATCCCGAACAGGGCGCCATCGGTGGCGGCGCCGACGAACGGCAGGGCAAAGCCGTTGCCGTGCAGCGTGCCGGCGTCGGCAGGCGCCGACCAGGCAGTGAGCCTCTGCCCCATGCGGTCGAGCGGCTCACCGGGAACCGTGGCCGAGAAATAGGAGAGGTAAGCGACAACGGCGAGCACAAGGCTCGTAGCGATGATGCTCAACGGGTGCGCCAGTGCCCCACGCCAGAAGGCCTCGAAGAACGACGTCTCGGCGCGCATCAGGAAAACGCCGATGAGCAGCAGCCCGGCGATATCGAGGCTCAGGAAGATGCGGCTGATCCACGTCGTCGTCACGTCGTGGTAGGGCAGGAAAGCGACCTGCATGTAGAGCATGAGCACCACTGGCAGGATGACCAGCGTGAGCCAGCCCATGAGGTTCAAGAAGGCGCTCATCACTGCCGACCGCTGCGGCCCGGCGATGGCCTGCACAAGGAAGAAGTTGTGCAGCTCCAGCCGCAAGGGGTGCGTGCGCTTGCCCGTCAGCTCGAGGTAGCGGATCGCCTGGTCGAACTCGAGCGCCTTGCGGGCGAGGAGCACGAGCTGGGCGAGAATGCCTAGGTGGAACAGCACCAGCACGACAGGGGCGAACTGGAAGAACTGCTTGAGCTGTATCTTCACCTGCAGGATGGGGAGTTGCACCGGCGTCTCGAGCAGCAGCGCCTCGTGCGTGACGCCGGCAACGGCGATCACCAGGTAGGTCATGATGGCGAGGAAGATGAGCCAGCCGGTGTGTGCGCTATCGCTCGAGCGGTTGACCGCCTCGAGCAGGCTGTAGGGGTTGACCGGCGTCTCTGTCTCGGGAGAAAGACGCACACGTTCCGTCATACCACTCAGACCCCCACGCTCGCCGCGGGTACGAACTACACAGACCTTATGGGAAAAAGTGTGACATCGACCGCACAAATGTGGCCAAGTCCATAATCGCCCTTGCTCTTTCCCCGCGGCGCAATGCATGAGTCAAGCCGCCGCGCGCCGCCCCCGCGGCGCCGATCGCGGGTGGTGGCCGAAACACCTCAGGAGAGCTCCAAGCGTGAGCCACGCGCAATATAACTGTCAGAAATGCCCGGGCTATTGCTGCTCCTATCCGCTCATTCCACTGGACAAGCGGGACGTCGAGCGGCTCGCGCGCCATCACAATATGAGCTTCGCGCAAGCCAAGCAGGCGTTTACCAAAGAGGACCACGGCCGCAAGTACGCCATGCGGCGCAAGAAGGACGAGATATACGGCAAGATCTGCCGCTTTTTCGACACCAAGAAGCGCTGCTGCACCATCTATCTGGCGCGTCCCTCGGTGTGCCGCTCGTTCCCCGGCGGGGGGCGTTGCGGATATTATGACTTCCTGTCCTTCGAGCGCCGCGCGCAGGAGGACGAGAAGTTCGTCGCCCTGACCAATCACGAGGGCTGACCCTCTCGGGGTCGCTCAGCCGGTGACGGGAAGAGCCGGGGACTGCACGTGCTCGGGCCGCAGGCCGACACCGACGATGCGGGCTGGGATGCGCTGCAGGAGCGGTGTGCGGTCGAAGAGCCGCAACACCCAAGGGACCTCGAGCGGCTTGGTCGACTGCAACACCGGCTGGGCAAAACGGTTCTGCGCCATCACCTGCAGCCGTTGCGTGACGCGCGTTGGCAGAGTGCGCCGATGCTGCACCTTGGCGAGATCGAAAGTCGTCAGCGTGCCGTCCTTGAGCGGCTTCCAGAGCAGGTTGGCCGCTGCCACCGCATCCTGGATGGCGAGGTTGATGCCGACGCCGCCCACCGGCGACATAGCGTGCGCGGCATCACCAATGCACAGAAGACCGGGGCGATACCAGGTGCGGAGGCGATCGACGCTGACGCTCAACAGCTTGATGTCGTCCCAGGTCTTCAGCTCGTCGACGCGGTCGGCGAGGAACGGCAGCGCCTTGGCCAGGTCCTTGTGGAAGGCCGGCAGCCCCGCGGCCTTGAGGCGGTCAGCGCCGCCCTTGGGAATGACGTAGGCGATCTGGAAGTAGTCGCCGCGGTCAAGCACGACGATGAAGCTGCCGGCGTCGAGACGCCCTCCGGTGGGCGGATCGGAAGTCCGGCGCGAGATGCGCATCCACAGCACGTCGATGGGCGCACCGACGTCCTCGACCGCGAGGCCCGCCTTCTCGCGCACCGTAGAGCGCCGCCCGTCGCAGCCGACGGTCAAGCGCGCGCGAACCTGCAGCGGGCCATCCGGCGTGTCGGCCTCGACGCCGGCGATGCGTCCCTGATCCTCGATGAGGTCGACGACGTTGGCCTGCATGAAGAGCTTGAAGTTGGGATAGGCGCGCGCCTTGCCGGCGAGGAAATCCAGGAAGTCCCACTGCGGCATCAGGGCGACGAAGTTGTAGCGCGGCGGCAACCAGCCGAAGTCGGCGAAATTGATGGGCGTGTCGCCGATCTGCACGCCGAGCTTTGAGACCTTGCTATGCGGGAGCTTCAGGAACTCGTCGAGCAGACCGAGCTCGTCCATCACGTTGAGCGTCGAAGGGTGGATGGTGTCGCCGCGAAAATCGCGCAGGAAGTCGACGTGCTTCTCCAGCACGGCAACCTCGATCCCAGCGCGGGCGAGCAACAATCCGAGCACCATGCCCGCTGGGCCACCACCGACGATGCAGCAGGTCGTCTCGAGCGTGCGCGGTGTCATCTCGGGACCTCGTGGCTCATTGGTTCAACCCGCAGGCTTGCAAAAGGTCCTGCATATGTTGCTGCGAATCTTTGTCGGCAGCCTCGACCTTCTCCTGAGGAACGCTGCTTTCCATCAATCCCTTGGTGATGGCGACCACCTTGCTCGCGCTACCCTCGAGCCCAGCGGTGAGGACCAGCCGCGAATAGCGCGAGAGCTCAGTGCCGGCGCGGTCGGCAATGCAGGTGCAGGTATCGGGGCGCTTGGAGACGTTGCGCTTCTCGCAGGCCGAGATCAGCGCCTCTCTCTCCTCGGGCGGGTAGTTGCCGCCGATAGCGAGGTCGGCCTCGGTCACGTGCACGCTTTCGATGCCGCTTGCCCAGTAGACGATGCCGATGACAGCGGCGGCGCAAGCAAGAAAGAGCGCGCTGGCAACGACCAGCACCCACTTGAGCAGCGTCATTGCGTGCCCCTCCTTTTCGATGCGTCCGAGCCTAGCTGCGAAACCCTTACAAGAGTTGTGTCGCGTGCGGGTCTCCGGCGCGTGCTCGGATGACAACAAAGCAAAACCGATGAAGCTGGCCGAAGTGCAGCCAGGCAGCGAGGTTGTAGAGACAGCGAACGCAATCACGTCGCTGCCTTGTGCTTGCTCCAGTGCAATCCATACCGACCATGCCGCTGTGCGCGCGAGCATAGTTCGCGCTCTCCAAAGCCGCTGGCAAGGAACAGCGATTCAGGAATTTTCAATTCCAAAGATTGCAACGTTATAGTCTTGCTGTCCCGGCCTTCGCTGCCCATTTTTCAATCGCGCTGCCAGCAGAAGCAGGCGCACAGCAACCCAAGCGGAGGAAGCGATGAAACTCTTCACTGTCGCCGCCACTGCGGCGTTCACACTGGCAATGGCTGCGCCGGCGTCGGCGGTAACGGTCAAGAACACATCAAGCGGCGAGTTCACCATCGGCATCGACTTCGGCAGCAGCGAGAAGATCGAGACCATCGCTGCCGGCAAGGAAGTCACGTTCGACTGCAAGGATGGTTGCGGCGTCACCGGCCCGTGGGGCTTCTCATGGATGGCCAAGGGCGACGACGTGATCAGCTCGAGCGGCCAGTCGCTCGTCTCCGTGCAGGAGCCGCCCGCGAAGAAGTAGTTCCTTTCCAGCCCTAGACTGACCTTCCCTCATGGGCGGCACTTGCGTCCGCAGGCCGTGGAGCCCGTCTCCTGCGGCCTTCTTTATGTGTGGGTTCAGAACGCGGAGCGCGACGGTGACCGGAAGCGCATGATTTTGCATAGCCTCAACTCGCGTGGCCGATGTCGAGCGTAGAGCGCCAGCGGGCGAGGAGCTTGAGGCGCGAACCGGGATAGCGATGAGCCGAAATCTCGGCACGGCGCATACGGTCGGTGCGGAAGTGACGGAAGTCGTCGCGCAGCTCGCACCAGGCGACGACGACGCGCGACATCTCGAAATAACCGAGCGCCAGAGGCCAGATCACCCGCTCGGTCGCCCTCCCCTTCTCGTCCTCGTAGGCGATGGAGACCTTGTGGCCGTTGCGAATCGCGGCGCGCAATGCAGCCACGTCGATCGTCTCGTCGGGCAAGCGCTCGGGGTAGCGCGGCGCGTCGACCGCCGGCTCGAACAGCACGGGCTTCAAGTGTTGCGGCAGCACGGCGCCGATCTTGGCGACCACGTCGGCGGCCGCGCGCGCCAGCGAGGCGTCCCCGCGCGCCTCCACCCAGCGCAGGCCGACGAGCATGGCCTCGATCTCGTCGGCGTTGAACATCAAGGGCGGGAGGTCGTAACCATCGCCCAGCACGTAGCCGATGCCGGCCTCGCCGCGGATCGGCACGCCCTCGTCGATGAGGCCGGCAATGTCGCGGTAGACCGTGCGCTGGCAGACCTCGAGCTCGTCCGCGATCACGCTCGCCGTCACCGGCTGGCGGTGGCGGCGCAGGATCTGCAACAGGCGGAGAAGTCGATCGGCGCGTGCCATGGTGGACATCTGACAGAAGGCTACTGACGGGATATGTCAGTAGCCTGTCAGTATGCTCGCAATCTGCTGCCGCTCAAACAGGGGATGCGCATGATCACGCTCTATGCTTTCGGACCTGCCTTCGGCCTGCCCGATGCGAGCCCCTTCGCGACCAAGGCCGAGGTGCTGCTCAAGATGTCCGGATTGCCGTACCGGACCGCACCCGGCAACCGCAACAAGGCGCCGAAGCTCAAGTTGCCGTATATCGATGACGATGGCGTCATCGTCGCCGATTCCACGTTCATCCGCTTCCATCTGCAGCGCGTGCATGGAATCGAGTTCGATGCCGGTCTCAGTGCCGCGGAGCGTGCCGTCGCGTGGGCGTTCGAGAAGATGTGCGAGGAGCATTTCTACTTCGCGCTGATGCATGCCCGCTGGGTCATCGACGATAATTTCGGCGCCGGACCGCGCCGCTTCTTCGATGGCGTGCCAGCACCCTTGCGACCGCTGGTCATCGCATTGGTCCGCCGCACCGTGCGGCGCGACATCTGGGGCCAGGGTATGGGACGGCATTCGGAGGACGAGATCGCCCAGCTCGCCACGCGCGACCTCGCCGCCCTCGCCGATTTCCTCAGTGACAAGCCCTACCTCATGGGCAGCGCGCCATGCGGAGCGGACGCTACCGTTTTCGCCTTCCTGCTCGCCTGCTCGGCAGCGTGCTTCAAGACGCCGATTCGTATTGCCGCCGAGTTGCAGCCAAGTCTCGTCGCCTATCGCGACCGGCTGATGGGGCACTATTTCCCCGAATTCGCGGTCGCCCGGGACGAGGAGGCCGCCTGAGCCTGCCGGGCAAGCGCCGGCGGCGCGACAGTAGCAGCGCTTTCCCGTCCGGCTTGCTGACACTATCTATTAGCGTCCTGGACGTTGCCCTCTCCGGTCCTTAGCCCACAGATTTGCCGCCCCGTTGGGCGTCGGTTAGACACAGCCTATGGCCAAAGCCCAAAAGCCGCCCGCGGCGCCGTCGTTGATGAAGACCATCCACGTCCGCGGCGCCCGCGAGCACAATTTGAAGAACGTCAACCTCGAGATCCCGCGCGACGCGCTGGTCGTGTTCACGGGGCTGTCGGGCTCGGGCAAGTCGTCGCTCGCCTTCGACACCATCTATGCCGAAGGGCAGCGGCGGTACGTGGAGAGTCTGTCGGCCTACGCGCGCCAGTTCCTGGAGATGATGCAGAAGCCGGACGTCGACCATATCGACGGGCTGTCGCCAGCCATCTCCATCGAGCAGAAGACGACGTCGAAGAACCCGCGCTCGACCGTCGGCACGGTGACGGAGATCTACGACTACCTGCGCCTGCTCTTCGCGCGCGTCGGCGTGCCGTACTCGCCGGCGACAGGACTGCCGATCGAGAGCCAGACCGTGTCGCAGATGGTCGACCGGGTGCTGGGCCTGCCCGAGGGTACGCGCATCTATCTCATGGCGCCCATCGCGCGCGGGAGGAAGGGCGAGTTCAAGAAGGAGCTCGCCGAGCTGCAGAAGAAGGGCTTCCAACGCGTCAAGGTGAACGGGACGTTCTACGAGATCGCCGACGCGCCGAAGCTCGACAAGAAGTTCAAGCACGACATCGATGTCGTCATCGACCGCCTGGTGGTGCGCGCCGATATTGCGAAGCGGCTCGCGGACTCGTTCGAGACAGCGTTGAACCTCGTCGAGGAGCAGGTCGCCGTCGTCGAGTTCGCCGACAAGCCGCTCACTTTCCCCTCTCCCCGCAAGCGGGGAGAGGGTCAGGGTGAGGGGCAGCCTGAGGCCGCAGCGCCAGCTTCTGCCCCTCACCCCAACCCTCTCCCCATGAAGGATGGGGAGAGGGGGAAGCTCAAGTCGAAGAACGAGACGCACGAGCGCATCGTCTTCTCGGCGCGCTTCGCCTGCCCGGTGTCCGGCTTCACCATCGACGAGATCGAGCCGCGTCTGTTTTCGTTCAATGCGCCGGCAGGCGCCTGCCCGACCTGCGACGGCCTCGGCACCGAATTGCAGTTCGAGCCGGACCTAGTGGTACCCAACGCCGACCTTTCGCTCAGCGAAGGCGCCATCGTGCCGTGGGCGAAGACCGGTGCGTCATCGCCCTACTACGAGCAGACGCTGGAAAGCCTCGCCAAGCACTACAAGGTGTCGACCAAGACGCCGTGGAACAAGCTGCCGAAGCACGTGCAGCTCGCCATCCTCTATGGCTCGGGCGATGAGGAGATCACGTTCACCTACTTCGACGGCACGCGCAACTACAAGACCGAGAAGGCGTTCGAGGGCGTCATCGGCAACATCGAGCGGCGCTGGCGCGAGACGGATTCGGAGTGGGTGCGCGAGGAGCTGGGGCGCTACCAAGGCTCGCATCCGTGCGAAAGCTGCGGCGGCTATCGGCTCAAGCCGCAGGCGCTGGCCGTCAAGGTGAACGGTAAGCACATCGGCGAAGTCACCGACATGTCGATCAAGGCGGCCAACCAATGGTTCGCCGAGCTGCCGAAGACGCTCACGAAGCAGCAGAACGAGATCGCGACGCGCATCCTGAAGGAGATCCGCGAGCGGCTGGCGTTCCTCAACGACGTCGGCCTCGAATACCTGACGCTATCCCGCAGCTCCGGCACGCTGTCGGGCGGCGAATCCCAGCGCATCCGCCTCGCCTCGCAGATCGGCTCCGGCCTCACCGGCGTGCTGTACGTGCTCGACGAGCCGTCGATCGGCCTGCACCAGCGCGACAACGACCGGCTGCTCGCCACGCTGAAGCACCTGCGCGACATCGGCAACACCGTGATCGTCGTCGAGCACGACGAGGACGCCATCCTGCAGGCCGACCACGTGGTCGACATCGGCCCCGGCGCCGGCATCCACGGCGGCGAGGTCATCGCGCAGGGCACGCCCGACGAGATCATGGCCAACCCGAAGAGCCTCACCGGACAGTATCTTTCGGGGGCCCGCCAAGTGCCGCTGCCGGCGAAACGCCGCCCGCCGCAGAAGGGCCGCTGGCTGAAGATCGTCGATGCTTCGGAGAACAACCTGCAGCACGTGACGGCGGAGATCCCGCTCGGCCTCCTCACCTGCGTCACCGGCGTCTCTGGTTCCGGCAAGTCGTCGCTCATCATCGACACGCTCTACGCCGCCGCCTCGCGCAAGCTCAACGGCGCGCGCATCCACGCCGGCGCGCACAAGCGCATCGAGGGCCTCGAAGAGCTCGACAAGGTCATCGATATCGACCAGTCGCCGATCGGGCGCACGCCGCGCTCCAACCCGGCCACCTACACCGGCGCCTTCACGCCCATCCGCGACTGGTTCGCCGGCCTGCCGGAATCGAAGGCGCGCGGCTACGGCCCGGGCCGCTTCTCGTTCAACGTCAAGGGCGGGCGGTGCGAGGCCTGCCAGGGCGACGGCGTGATCAAGATCGAGATGCACTTCCTGCCCGACGTCTACGTCACCTGCGACGTCTGCAAGGGCAAGCGCTACAACCGCGAGACGCTGGAGATCGACTTCAAGGAGAAGTCGATCGCCGACGTGCTCG